>ENA-ORXT01004184-ORXT01004184.1-marine-metagenome-genome-assembly--contig:-NODE-4184-length-15155-cov-8.209444_pt1 | contig 15155 bp, 12 predicted proteins | sample MGYA00237868_ERZ511482 | MGnify/ENA metagenome assembly ERZ511482 | reverse complement strand
CTTTCTTGGAGTAAATCACAATAGTGCCTGAGGACTTCATCGTGTTGGTATAGCTCTATGATGGCGATCATTTTTTATTAAGTTATGTTAGCTTTTATAGCCTGGGTTTTATTCTCGTCTATTATATCGATTGAATAAAATTTACTGAAAAAATAAGAGAAAAGTATAGCAAGAACTGAGTATATCTTATAAACAATACTACTTCTTCCAATTGTAGGATGATAAAAAACTAGCAAAAATCCACAAATAGTTACTAATATTGCCATTTCTATAAGCTTGAATTTTTTTCTCTTGAAAGAAACTTCTATAAATGTACCTAAGAGCGGAAAGAATAAAAGTAGCGGTAAGAAAAGTAGTCTAGTCTCTTTCACTAGTCCTGTAATGCTCACTATGACTGTATTAATAAGGATAAGAATAAGTAGAAATTTATACCTGTTGTTTTTACGAATGTACCTAATTAGTACTTTAATAGGGAAAGCTAAAATCAAAAAATAACAAACTACTGACTCAATCGTTCTATTTGCGTTCGAGAAATTTGATTGCCACGCAAAGAATCTTCTGGTTGTAAGGAAACTCACAGAATCAGCACTGTCACTACTAAAAAAGAAAACAAATAATAATCCTATTGGTGGTAATACACATATTAGTAACCTTTTACTAATATTTATTTTTTTGTTCCAAACTAATAATGGATAAATAAAAATTAATGAAGTTTCTCTTACCAAAAGAGCAGCAAAAAAAATGATTATAGAAGAAATAATGTTTCCTTTGATATATTGATTAAATAATAGCAGGATTAAGAAGTATTGCAGGAAGTCGTCGTAGGAGCATATATAACCACTAAAGGCAAAGATAATGGGCATATAAAATAGAAACAATAAGGAACTGAATAAAAGATTTTTGCTATATCCTTGATTTATTAAAAAAAAATTCTTTTTTAATAAATCAAGACAAAAAACCAAAAAAATCAAGTTCAAAAAATTAAAGGAAAGCTGGTAAGGGATTTTGAATACTTCATTTAGAAAACCTTGTAATTTTGTAAAAGGAATTCTTTTTTTGAAAACAGGATCACTTATTCTATCATTATATATTACTGCTGAATTTTCATTACTAATCAGTTCATATAGGTCAATGGAAGGGTCTAAAGAAAATCCGTTAGTATAGCCTGGAAGAAAAATATTGACTAAAATAACGAAACCGAAGCCGAGATAGATAATAAAATTGGCATCGAATTTCTGATATAAGCTCATATACGCTTCTGATTATTAAATTTATTTTTTCAACATATAATACATTGAAAAGAAAAAAACCACTTTTTACCGTAATAATTCCGACCTATAATAGGGCGAAGTTATTAAAAAAAAGCAATCCAAAGCGTTATCGATCAGACTGTTTCTGATTGGGAACTGGTGGTGGTGGATGGGTCGTTGGATGAGACTAAAGAAACGGTTACAAAATTCGATAAAGAAAATATTCGGTATGTTCTTCAAAAAAATCAGAAACTAGGTGCAGCAAGAAATACAGGGGTCAAGAATGCCAGAGGAAATTCTATATATTTCCTGGTACTGGTTGCAAAATAAGTAATAATTCCTTTAACATCTGTAAATAATCGAAATGTCGGTGTACAAAAGCATGACCGTTTTTACTTTTTATATATCGTTCATCTTCTTGTATCATACAATCGTAGATTGCCTTGGATAATTCTTCTGGATTATTGGGTTGTGCGAGCCATCCGTTTTTTCCATTATCTAACACCTCGGGGATCCCTCCAACATCAGTACTAACCACCGGAATACCTATTGACAATCCTTCCATATTAACGACACCCAGACCCTCTTTATGAGAAGGAACACATAAAATATCTTTTTTCTGCATTGCATTAGATACCTCATCTTGAGAACAAGGTCCTCTAAAATCCAGTTGAACATTTGGAGATGACGAAAAGAAGTTTGAAATAATCTGTCTTTCTTTTTCTAATGGTCCCATAACCGTCACAACAAATTTCAGTGGTGACAAGATGGAAAGGGCTTTTAAAAGTAAGGCCAATCCTCCTCTTGGATAATCCGATTTTACAAATAGAATAGAAATAATGTTATTTAAATTAATTTTTCGTTTTCCTCTAAATTCGTATTTTAAAATATCAACTGATTTATATAAACGAAATACTTTTTCTGCTGAACAAAAATAAGATTGAATAACTTCTCGGTGTAAATAATTTGAATTAGTAATAACTTTATCGAGTGCTTTAGCAGCTAAATACTCTAATGGTTTACGATGATAATCGATAAACCATTTTTTTCTACCATCAAAATTGCTGAGCCTGGTGCTAAGATAATCATCATCATTTAACATACCAACTACACTAATATCGCTATTTTTCCACCAGGCAGACCACCAGCCTAAAATCGCATTGTTAAAAAGCAGTACATCAAATTTATACACCTTTTTAATTTCTTTAATCTTTTTGAAGTATCTAAAATTGTCTAGATACGGCCACAAGATACCAAAAGGCCTAGGTAGAAAATAGGTTGACATTTCATATATTTGTCTATTTTCTTTTTGACTGAAATCTTCCGTTAATATTCTTACTTCGTGTTCTGGAAATAAGTTATTAATCTGCCAGACAAACTGTGCAAATTTGGCCGGCCCGTGAGTTACTGTATCAAAAGTAGTAGTTACCAAAAGGATTTTCATAAATATTCTTACAAAATTTTAGTGATCAATCGTGGATGCATAATCATAAGGCGAATTGCTATAATAATTTTTAACGGTACTCTCCACCAACTGTACGGCGCTAATTTAGAGACGAGAGGGTGAGTGGTCATATAAATTCTCAAGATAAATCGGTTAAGCATTTTATCCCAATTATTCAATAACATTTTTTTAAACCATTTAATATAAAAAAGCCTTTTATATTTTTCCTTAGACACCGTGTCAAGGGTTCGATTTGCTTCGTGTACGCCTCTCATCGCCACAGGAGCATTCAATTGGCCGGGATATAACTGTTCAGTCAGACAGCCCCGAAGGATGAAATCAGTATCCTGAGCTTGCCTTAGATTGATGTCAAACAGCCCGGTTTGAGCTAAAATATTTCTTTTAATCGTAAAACCATTCAAGCTCCACCACCCTTTTTTGCCATAAAAAAACGTAGCGAACAATTTATCAGGGGGTATATTATTTTCAATAGTAGTTAATAAATACCCATTTTTTTTTCTTACGTAACCATCTATTTTTTTTTCTATATAAAAATGTACCCCAATCGCTTCGTAAACTCCTTTAACTGCCGGATGACTTTTAAAAATAGCTTTTGCCTGTTTAAATCGCTCCGGCAGATAATAGTCATCCGCATCTAAAAATGCAATATAATCACAAGTAGATTTTTCAATTCCTAAATTACGACTCGCTCCGGCACCGTGATTTTTTTTATCTGGATGTTGGAATACTTTTACGCGATTATCAACTTCTGCCAATTGTCGGGCAATCTCCAGGGCATTATCCGGGGAAGCATCTTCTACCAGTATTACTTCTGCTACCTCGGGTTGGTCAAGAGCAGATTGAACTGCCTTTACCAAATATTTGGCTGCATTGTAAACAGGAATGATTACGGAAATTTGCAAGGTATCGTAAATTTAATGAGGAATTTTCTTACAAGATTAAAATTACTAAATTGTGTCTAGTTATTTAGAAATATATAAAAATAATAAAATTAGAAAATGATTAACTCCAGAAAGATTAAGCACAAACTGGTTGGCTATCTAGAGCAATACGAGTTCTACTTCAAATTCAAATACTCACCAATTGTATACGCCTTTCTTAAAAAGAAAAATCCCAAACTACAACAGGCTATTAACGCTGAAGCCAAATTGTATAAAAGTATCTTAACCGGGATGTCTGATAATTCACTTATTTTTGATATCGGCGCAAATTTGGGTTATACTTCGGAAATTTTCTGTGATCTGGGAGGGACGGTGATAGCAATAGAACCTGATATAATAAATTTAAATTGCCTGAGAGCAAGGTTTTCATCAGAAAAGAATATAACCATTGTTCCTATGGCAGTAAGTGATACCGTAGCTAACGAAACAATTTACCTACAAGATAAAGGAGACGCGCTTCATACTCTTAGTAATAAATGGAAGGGTTATTTAGAAAATGATAATGACAGATGGAGTGATACCCTGACCTTTTCCAAAAAGCGTTCTATCCAAACAACCACCTTAGAAGAATTGATTCGGAAATATGGTACACCGTATTTCATAAAAATAGATGTTGAAGGATACGAGGAAAAAGTAATTAGAGGACTTAAAACTTCCGTTCCATTGCTTAGCTTTGAAGCTAATCTGCCTCAGTTTTTGGAAGAGACAATTAACTGTATAGGTCATATTGATGGCTTGAGTAAAACCGTAACTTTTAATTATGCTAAACACGATAAATTGCTTCTACCTCAATATATTACTAAAGATAAGATGATTCAGGTTATCTCTGATACCGAGCTGAGGTGTATTGACATCTTTTGTAAAATGTAATTAGTACTCACAATACTTTTTGATGTTAGTAGGACTGCCGAAGTCCAGATTATAGAGACTAAAATCCCCACTTACTTATATTGAAATTGTCCCGTAAATTACTCATATCTTCAAGCAATAATTTTTTAATTTTGATTTTTTGAATTCCAGATAGTTGTTCTTGCTTACGAGGAAAAAAAATATCTAATATCTGGATAAGCCAGTTTTTGAGAAAGGAGGGGAATAAGAATTTAACACTGATTAGTTTTTTTTTGATAAATAAATATTTCTTGTTTACGAGAGGAGTCTTGTATTTGATAGCATTTTTATCTATGGTGATCTTGACATTTTTCGCTCCAATAAATTGAAATATTTCGTCACATAAATCTGCGGGATTATCCTTTAGACGGTCAAAATCTACTACCATAATTCTGGATATTGAAAAAACCTTTTCGTATTGTTGCAATTGCATAAAGTATTTTGAAGTATTGATGAGATTCGGAGAATCTATTTCTTTGTCCCAGTTAATATTTTTTATCATAAAATTGTAGTGCGACCTAATTCTCTCAAGTGGATTTCTAACAATATAAATGAAATAAGGATTTAATCCATAGGCCTTTATTCTACCAGGAACTCCTTTTTCGTGTGGGTATTTTGTATAGCCAGTAGATCCATCCAGAATAAATCGATGATGGTTGTAATCAATATCGAAAAGGTCATAATAACCACCTTGCTTGTTTTTTGAATACCCCATTTTTAAAGAAAAATATTCGGGCTCTTTTAGTTTTCCAGCACATATCTCAGGGTGCTTGGTCAAGTGTTCGTAAAGTGCACTGGTCCCACTTTTCATAGCGCCAATAATCATAACTGAGGTGATTTGTTGATTCATCTTTTCGATGGTGTTGATAGATTTTGTTAAATAATTCATTCTAATGGCCTATCGGTCACACAATGTGAAGGAGATTTTCAAAGTTTGAACTTTTTAATTTTGTGTAGATATAATTTTGGAGACAAAAGAATCATCGTCAAAAGGATGGGTAAAGCTATCCATTTGTAATAATATGCTTTACTAAAGAAGATAAATAAAAGGTTGAAGATACTAACCTGCATCAGCACTGGAGAAAAGTTAATAAAATAAATAATAAAAAATTGACCTAATAAAATCAAGCAAATAATCATAAAATTGCGAAAGGTAATAAATGAACTTACGTAAAAAGTTAATTTATTTGGAGCGTCAAGTTTAAAGACTTTTTGCCATTTAATAAACAAAATGTACAAAGGAATATTTCCAATAAATCCAATGCCAAGGGTGATGAAGTTGATAAAATGAAAAATTAAAGTTAAGCAAATAAATATTCGAAAAATGGAAGGTTTTACTACTGCCAACAAAAAACCGGTTTCAAAAAAAACAATTAGATAGTCAAATATTTCAGACCAATTAGTATTAAAATATTTTATAAAAAAAGAAGGTGCTAGAGGGGGCGTGTCAGTAAGAGTTTGATAACGAAAAGCGTGATAATAAACTGCTTGTGAATCTAGATGTAACCAGTCTCCAACATATTTGCCAACTCCAGCAATAAACATGGCGTAACCAAAAAATAAAGCAATATATCGAACCGAAAATTTTTCTCGACTAGTAGATGCTGAATTGCGAATTTTGTCTAAAGAAAAATAATCTCCCCAGCCCGAATTACAAAGTAATAAAGGTAATAGTACGAAGAAAATATCATGATCAATTTTTCCAAATGAATATTTGAACGTATGCCCAATTACCATCAAGATGCTTAGTGAAATAGAGACGGGTCTAGTGAAAAATCCAAATAATAAACAACCAAAAAGTAAATGAATGAGTACCGTTATGATGGTGAAAAAAAATAACGGAGGAAGATCACTAAACAAAGATCCTAAACTAAGCTCAGGAGGAAAAAACGGAATAGCATGATTCGTGCTAATCCAAAGATAGTTGGGGAGACCAACGATAAAAATAGCATAAAGACAGAAAAATATTCTAAACAAACTCAGATGTCTAGCATCGATGTCGTAATTCTGATCATACCACCAATTTATCAAATTTGCAAGTATTTTCATCGTTTTTCTTCGTATTGATTTATAAGCCATTCCTCTGTAGTTATTTTTTCTACCAAGGTAATAGGATCATCTTTTCTAAAAGTATACTGATCTCTACGGAGAGCGATCCGGACAATCGTTTTTTTTGCATCCCAAAGTGTGGTGCCACGTTGAAATAAATAATTTTTTAATTTTTTTTCATCGTTGTCGCTTAAGCTCGGTCCATTTATTTTGCGGTTCCAAATATGCCCCGTGTAATGACCGCTAAGTCGAGGAGGAAATTCCCTAAATACGGTTTCAGGAAGTACGGTTAAGCTATCATTATTGGTATTGAAAAAAGTAAAGCTGATTTTAGAAATTTTGTAGAAATTTTCGTTTCCTCCATTACTGGAAAAGCTGGGGAGTACTAGTCCTGGATAAGGCTCGCTTACCGTAAATTTGATCCAGAAGTGGAGCAGTAAGATGATGGCAACAAGCATAAATTTTTCACTCTTCATATTGAAAAACAGAATTATTTTTTTGAGTTGAGTAAATGTAGATAATTTTTTTTCATTTTTTTGGCAGATTCTACTACATCATATTCACTCTCTACGTGAGCTCTGGCCGATTTGCAATATTTAAGATAAGTAGTACTATCCATTTTATAAAATTGCAATATATTATTGGCGATATGATCAATGTTCTTTTCCTTAGAAAGCAAACCGGTTTGACCATGAATAACCTCGCTAGGAATATCACAATGCGTAGTACTAATAACAGGCATTCCGGTAGCTTGCGCATCTAGTAAAACAATGGGTGCTCCTCCTTCGCAATCTTTGTCCTCAGCGTAACAACTAGGATGTAAGAAAACTTGAAAATCTTCAAGATATTGGTGCAAATAATTATAGTCAACGGAATCTAATATGGTTACTTTGTCACCAAGATTATTGTTTTTAATGTAGTTAATTACATTATTTTTTATGTTGCCACCGTGATGCTTTTCCTTTCCTATCATAGTTAGATGCATATGCTCTCCCGATTTTAATGCCTTATGAAAGGCTTTGAGGGCATAAATATGTCCCTTCTTTTCGGTGAAAGTAGCAATCTGTATCAGGCTAAGCTGGTCAGGCGATTTGGACCGCTTGTAGGACTGAATATCTTTAGTGTTAATTCCCAAAGGGACTACGCTAATTTTAGAAGATGGACAGCCCATTTTTGTCAATATTTTGGCACCATGTGGTCCCTCACAAATAAATTGCGCTGCTTCTTTGAAAAGCTGTTTGTATTTTTTGTAGTAAATAGGTTGAGTATGTGGAAGCCTTTCGTAATCATAGCCATAAAAAGATACAATTAGTGGAACTCCTGTTTTGCTGGCAAGTTTAGAAAAGTAGCACCCAGTGTAGGCAAAATGAGCGTGCAATAAATCAATTTTATTTTCTTTTATCTGATGTATTAAATACTTGTTTTCTAATTGTAAAAATTCACTTGCTTTAGTAAGGATTTTTCCAAAATACCAATGCCGATGCTTATTATCCAAATTATTAAAATGTTGATGGTATTCACCAAAAGGGTTAGAAATATACTGGAAGTGGGAGTTATAAAAATTCTTTTTGAGAAAGCTTCTTGATGTTACAAAACAAAGCGTGTCAGGTAGGTGTTCCATTAAGTTGTACGCCCAGTTCATTGTTGGAGGCAGGTAGTTATTGAAAAGATGGAGGATTTTGAGTTTACTCATTTAAGCTAGATTTGTATTGTTTAAGGAAACTAGACAATTCGTCGATTACATGACCATTAAATTTTAGAGTGAGAAAAAAATAGATAATAAGAGAAAAAATACCTGAAAGTAATAGTTTAATAAAATTAATATCAGTTGGTATTAAATTGTACATGACCCATCCAATTGCACTAATAAAAATAGAAATTATTAATGGAAAAATTAAGGGTTGGATCAATTCAATAAAGGTTGCATTTATTATCTTACCCGCGTAATGAAAAGAAGGGAACGCAGCTAAAAGACTCGTGATAGCATAGCTTAATGCCGTAATTTCGATTGATCTAAACAAGTATATTGATCCAATAATAACAAGAATCATGGCACCACTAATAATTAGGTTTATTTTTAATAACAATGCGTTTTTATCAAATACTATGTAAATTAAACCAATTAGTGCACCTACACTTTGCAGCATTCCAATAAGACAAAGTATACTTAAAACAGTAGACATTTTAACCCATTGTTCTCCAAATAAAAGTAACACAGTAGGCTCTGCTAAAAAAGATAAAAGTGTCATTAACGGAAAAGAGACAAATGCGATAATGCCTGATATTTTAATATACAATCTTTTTATTTCAGATATATCATCTTGCATTCTGGACCAGGAAGGGAAGAGCACGTTGCTTATCACAGATGTAATATTTCCCATTGGTAACATCATCAGCATGTAAGCCCTGTTATACAAGCCTAGCGCACTGGCACCAATTACCCGGCCAATAAAAAAGTCATCACTATTCCTAACTAGATAACTCAATATACGATTTCCAGTTGCTGGGAGTCCAAATTTTAATAGAGTTGATAAAGATTGAGATGAAAATGAAAAAATTGGCCGCCATTTTATTAACCAAAAGGCACCAATACTATTGACAGTTGTCCAGGTTAACATCTTTGCAACCAAACTAAATATTGACATTCCATTCAATGCCATGAAAATTCCGACAACAGAAGATACACTAACTGCGGTTAAATTAATTTTGAAGAGTGCTTTGAAATTCAATTTCTTTTGTAACAATGCAAATGGTATGATACTTAATGTTCCTATAAAAAAATCTATTCCAAACCAAAAGGAAATTTGATCTAAAATCTCTTCACCATAAAAGGCGTTGAAAAGATTGCCAAAAAATAATAATGAGGTAGATACAATTAATGCCGTCATCAATTGAAACCAAAAAGCGGTAGAAAGATAGAGGTCGTCGAGGTCTTGTCTTTGTATTATCGCTGCTGATAGACCTAGGTCACTAAAGATTTTTAGAAAACGGATGATGATAAATACCATCGCAAATTTGCCAAAATCATCAGGGGAGAGTAACCTCATTAGTAATATTCCGACTACAAAGTTGATTACTTGAATGGAAATTTGAGTTTTGAAATTCCAACTTAAACCTATTATGACTTGCTTATTTAGACTCATTCGTGTTTTTTAGCTGCAATTATATGCATCCAAGTCCAATCTTCTGCTTTGTCTATTTTTTTTAGCAAAAAAATAATACCCTGCTTATGTACTAATATACTATGAAGGTTTTTAGAACTCATTTCGTACTATTTATAAAATCTAATTTATTCTAATTGAGGAATAAATTTAACATCAGGTAACAAATATCTTATGAACTCCATCTCTATTGATGTTCCTTCTTTAGTATACTTTCTTTTTGATAAATTAAAATTTGTTTTACCAGTGATTACTAGATCAGAATCCAAAATAATAGTGTTGAAAAAATCAGAATACTTTATCTTTTTTTGAGAACAAAATTGATCAATTTTTTTATTGAAGAAAATTTCTCTCTCTTTAACTGAAGTTATTGCGAATTGGCTTCCAATTTTATCAGTTAAATCTTTTGCCGGGCTGCCTCCATATGTTCTGTCTTTGAACATGTTTTTTGTAATTAAACTGCCCATCAAAGCCATACTTCTATCTTCTATTTTTACAGGAGAAACAAGATTGTGTCCTACTAACCATACATCATTACCAATGCTAAGATGCTTAATGGAGTTATATTGACAACCATACATAAGGTCCCCATATTTCATATGTCCCCACAGTTGACTATGTGCACCTATCCCCACATTATTTCCAATGATGGTATCTCCTTGAGCATCAATAATAGAGTTATTTCCTAACCAAAAATTATGGCCAATTGATAATTTTCCTGGACCGGGGAAAAAACAATTTTGATAGATGGTACCATAATCTCCAATCCTAAATTCGGTAGAATCAACTTTTACATTATCCATAAAGATGCAACCATCTCCAATTATTACTTTTTTACAATTAAACACAACATTTTTACCAAAACGAACATTTTTACCTATGGTTATATCATTAGATGAAAATGAAGGTTTATGCAGATATTGGTTAATTTTATTAATTGCTTTACGGATATACATTAATAAGAAAGAATATGAACAATTTTTTTTATGGAGTCAATCTTTAGTTCGCTGTAAATGGGTAGCCTTAGTAATTTTTCGCTTTCTTTAGTAGTATGATTATCGGTTCCGTTAAAAATACCATATTTTTTTCCAGCGGTAGAACTGTGTAACGGAATGTAATGAAAGGAAGCATAGATTTTATGATCAGATAAAGTTTTAATTTTATGTTTTCGATCCTCCTTGTTTTTACATTTAAAATAATAAATATGTGCATTATGATAACAGTGATCTGAAACGCTGATTTTATAATCAAAAGGAGATGAAGAAAAAAGATCCTGGTAAGTATCCCATACTATACTTCTCTTTTCTGTAATTAATTTTATTTTTAATAATTGAGCATACAAAAACGCAGCGTTTAATTCACTCATCAAATAACTAGAACCAATATCAACCCAGGAATATTTATCTACCTCTCCTCGTATAAATGATCTTCGATTCGTTCCTTTTTCGCGGATGATTTCTGCTCTTTTTGCCAGTCGCTCATCGTTGACCAACAAGGCACCTCCTTCACCACAGTGGATGTTTTTGGTAGAGTGAAAACTAAATGTCCCTAAATGACCAATCGAACCTAGGTGCTTTTTATGATAATAGGCATCGATACACTGTGCGGCATCTTCGATGACAAAGAGTCGATGCTTTTCAGCAATCCTCATTATTTTATTCATCTCACAGGCCACACCAGCATAATGCATGACCAGGATCGCTTTGGTCGCTTTGGTAATCGCTGCTTCAATGAGATTTTCGTTAATATTCATCGTCTCAGGGTGAACATCAACAAAAACGATCTTGGCACCTCTAAGTACAAATGCATTGGCACTGGATACGAATGTGAAGGAGGACATGATCACCTCATCTCCGGGCTGAATGTTACAAAGAAGGGCAGAAAGCTCTAGCGCGTGTGTGCAGGAGCTGGTTAATAAAACGTCAGGTGTTTTGGTAAATGAAGCCAGGAACGATTGACATTCTTTGGTATAGTGTCCATCTCCAGACAAGTTTTTACCTTTGATCGCTTCTTTTATATATTTTTCCTCATCTCCAGAAATGTAAGGTATGTTAAATGGAATCATTGCACTGAAAATTACTACTTAGTAAAACAATGATACGAACAAATACGCTAAAGTTTAAACGAGTATCAAGATTAATCAAAACAGGTCAATTTGTTACCTCATGATTACTAGCTTACCAAAATCACGATGGAAAAAACTATTGGCCTTCGTATTATACCTTTCATAAGATTCTCCATTAGCCTTCTCCATAACCATTCTGTATAGATAAACACCATTTGCTAATCGTCCTCCGTATTCGTCCGTTCCATCCCACTTATAGTCCGTTAAGTGAGTTCCTATTTTCAGAGGACCAATTTCATCTTGCGTGATCTCTTTGATGACTTTCCCCGAAACGGTAAAAATTTGAATCTTAAAGAATTCGGGAAGCTCTTCTCCGGTAAGCGTATAGGCAAATTGAGTAGAAGTGGTAAATGGATTTGGATAGTTTATAACATTTGAAATTGCAGAACGAGTTATAATCTCAAAATTAACTTTATAATCCAAACTACCCGATTGATTACCTGTAACATCTTCTGCCTGAACTAGCAACTCATAAATACCATCTTCCGTAAATATCGGACGGAGTTCTACCGAAGCAGCGTTTTCTCCTCCCTGAGTATCTGGCCTAAAAGTAATTAAATCACTCTCAAAAGGAATGAGCGTAACTGTTTGGTCGGGATACTTAATAAATATATTAAACAAGGAGGTATCTGAAAGAGGCAAAAATTGATTTTCGTCAACCAGCGAAATTAGAATATTAGGCTTCGTAGAAACGATATCTCCTTGCATGATATGCTCCCCGTCAAAGGTGACATTGAGCAATGGATTAATATTATCTTCCGTAACAAAAAAGTCACTAATCACGAAATTATTAAATTGACGTAGTTCCGGTTGATCATTATTCGGATTGACTTCAAAAACGACTTGTTGGATTCCTCCAATGGTCTCCGTATCAAAACTAAAGGCTGTATTAATGACTTCATCCTTACCTAAAGGAGGATAACGTTTTGATTGAATAACCTGATTATTTGCGTCATCCGTCAACGTCATCTGCACTAATAAACTATCCATATCGTAGTTACTGATATTTTCAACCGCAACTTCAAATTCCATTTGTTCTCCTTGTTGTAATGTATCTCTATTTAAAATATAATGTTCACTTGGATTAACCGCTGCGTCCGGAAGACCAGTGTATAGCACCCGCCAATAGTCTAGTTGGTTAGGTGTTCTTTCTACCTCATCAACAGCGGTATATGTCAGTTTTAAATAGGGGTAAGTGGCCGCGTCAACGAAATCAAGGGGCATGTCTTTATCATAAAGCTTATCTAGTAACAAAGTTTCATTATTATTTTGATCAACTCCAAAGATACTGATATAGGTGGTGTCCGATATTATATTATCAACTTCGCTGACTTGCCATTTAATATTATCCCATTGCTTCGCTGGTCCGATCACGGTAGATCTCATCGCCCCTGAAACTTGATTTACTGGGATAAAAACTTCGGTCAATATTTGATCATTAATATCTGTAGCAATATCTTCTCCTAACACATTCACGCCTTTTCGATAAACAAAATTATAAGGAACAGTTCCCTTTTCTGCTAATTCTCTAACTCTTAAAGCTCCTTGATTTTCCAACACGCTAAAAATATTCTTTCCAAGGGTAATAGAGTCTTGTGCCCATTCTTCCGGATCAAAGGTGAATCCTGGTTTTTGTACTGTAAACAGGTATACATAATTGTTATCAGGAATAATATCTTCCAGAAAAGTTATTAATGCTGTTCTTTCTTCTATCGTATTTGTTGGATATGAAAAAACTCTAGTAGTTCCTGAATTAACGCTACCATAATCACCTGATCCTATATTTTTCCAACCACCACCTGTTATACTGTCCGCTACTACTACGGCAACACCAGAATTAATAATGTTCCAGGGTCTTACAGAACTTGCAGGAAAACTAAGATCAAATATAAAACCAGGGGTATTAGCTGGATCATATAAAAGATTCTTAATACCAATAAAAAAACCATTCACCCCAAAGGAAAAATCTCGATCCTGATCTAAAGACATGCCTTCAAACTCATCCTTCTTATATTGATAAAAATGCGACTGATTCCAGCCATTGCTCTCATTTGGCAAATAAACAAAAGAACTATTATTCCAGATAAAACCTACCTGAGGACTAAGACTATCAGGACTAACTCGCCAATAATAAACAGTGCTGTCTTGCAGAACAATACTCGGCGTCCATTTTAATACTCCACCCCCTTGTGTAATCTCCGTACTGGCCTTTATTATACTATTAAACTGCTCCGTGGTATCTATCTCCAATATATACTTTCTGGAAGAACTTAGCGCGTCTGACGTTGAAGCTTTTAAGGTTACATTAGCGTCGCTAACAATGGCAAAGTTATTTGGATAAACCGGTATCGCACTCGCATCAAAGATATAAAAGTCGATGCCTGGACTACCATTTGTGCTGATGAGCGTATTATTTGTCTCGGCAGTGGGAGACGGTAATTCTGCAACTCGATTATTGACGTCGACCTCGATGAATAATTTGTTTTGTCCAACGGCTGCTCTCTTAAAAGAGGCAACTGTATAAGTATATTGTTTGCTATTGCTTGGGGATTTTATTCTATCTGTAACTATTGTTAGTAGGTTTGCGTCTGGTAACTCCTGACGAATCACAATATCAATAGAATCTTCTACCCCAAACCCAAGATTTACTATTTTGAAATTAACCTGAATACTATCTAAAGATGAGGTGAGATTAGCAGGCTTAAGACTTACCGAACTGGCATCTACCACATAATCCGCCCCCTCACTAGGATTCAACTTTATCGCCGGATCTCCCTGAAAAGTAAATTGCTGAGATAAAGGTCCTAACGTAATACTGTTAGCCGTATTGTACGTCTCTATTGTACCTCGTAAAATATCACCCATTCCTTGACCATACAGATTTCCTCCAGCTAGTTCATAAAAACGGGACATAAAAGGATTCAAACCCGAAATATAGCCCAAACCAGTTGTAGCTCCAAAACCAATGGCACCCCGGTCTTTGTAATAAACAAATCGTTCACTAATTCCAATTGCTGAGGTGTGAATATTACCGGAATAACAGCCTAGGGAGAACATAAATGGATACTTCTCGTAATTTTCATAATTGTCCGGGTTGTCTATATTGAAATCAAATGTCCCAACACCTGAATGACCGAAAAACGTAATAATTGAAACTCCTCGATTAATTGTACCAAAAATATCTTCTGATTCGGAAATCTGCACCGGATCATTACTATTCTTAAACACCGAAGTTACCTCCGCTCCAAAGATATTATTCTCTACAATATTCTCCAT
>ENA-ORXT01004183-ORXT01004183.1-marine-metagenome-genome-assembly--contig:-NODE-4183-length-15159-cov-13.313685_pt1 | contig 15159 bp, 13 predicted proteins | sample MGYA00237868_ERZ511482 | MGnify/ENA metagenome assembly ERZ511482 | reverse complement strand
CAGAATTCGAATCAGCGTTCTACGCTGACCAACAGACCGCCCCGACCGGGGTTGGAATCAAATAGAACGAGCCGCCATCAAACCCAGGGTGATTCAGAATAGATTTTTGGTTGTTGGTTGGGAAGTGCACATCGGCTTCGGTGGGGTGGTGTTGCTGATGTGGTTCGTCAGCTCGTGAAGAGTCGAGGTGTGGTGCTCTTCGATGTGTTGTTCGTGTTCGGCTTGGTCGTGTCGGTGCGGTTGTTCTTGATGGGGGATGTGGTCGGTGGGTCGATGTCGGTGGGGTCGTTGGTTGCGTCGAGTTGGGCAACGGTGATGGGCTGCTCGATGTACTGCTCCAGCAGGAGGCGCGGGAAGCGCAGCGATGTTCCGACGCGGACGCAGGGGATGCCGTGCCTGCCGCCGGTTTCGAGGTACGCGTTGGCCTGCTCGTAGGTCTTCGTGCGGCTGATGCGCAGCACTCGACGGACCTCTGCGACCGTCAGCACGGCCGGTGGTTCGGTTTGGATCGCGTGGACAGTCATCGCCGGGTTCCCCTCTGGGCTGGGGCGGCCCTCCTCGCGAGAACCGCTTCAATGTCCAACAGGCCCCGTTTGGACCGAACCGTTACAAGAAATCCCGATGGCGGTCCGGGGCAGGGCGCGTTCGACACCTATAAGAAGGAGTCCTGACTTGGCATCCGTTACACGATTCGTCGCCCGCAGGGTCGGCGAAGCCGGGGAGTGCGGTCTACGGTTGGCGACGTGAACCAGGCCGAGCGCAAGTCATTCGACGACGTGAAGGCACGCCGGCTCGATGCGATGAGCGATGCGGGGCGCGCCGAGTTCGACGAGGCCTACAAGGAGGAACGTCGAAGCATCGAGATCGCGGAACGATCAGATCGGAACCGTTCCTGACGCCACGACGTGCTGGCTGCCGGCCCGTTCGCCAGTGTGGGATCTATCGCTCTCCGGCCAGAATTCTTATCCACAGATGAGCTTCCAGCTGTTCCCAGCAGAGGACTGATTCTGTACTCTGAAATCATCTACCGAGCTTCTTCTGGGGGCTCGGCTGCGAAAGCCCCAGGCCACGGCCAGGGGCTTTTGCGCTTTTCAGGACCAGCCAGGCGGGCGGCGAAGCAGACCGGTCGAGGTGCGGACCTCGTCGGGGAATTGTGCGTTCAGCAGCGTTGAGCGCGTGAGGTTGATCCGCTCAGTCCCGATCAGTGAGGGCCGGTTGTTGCGCGCTCGACTCTTCCCGGGGCCACGCCCACCGCGATGTCGGTACGGATTGGCAACGAAGACACCGACACCGGATTGCATAGTCCGGTCCACCGCTCGCTGGAGATCCGAGTCGTTGCAGATCACGAGGGCACGGTCAACCGAGCCACCGAGCGCATCAGCGACGAGGTCGACCGCCAGATTTACGTCGGTGCCTTTCTCCTCGTAGACGCGAGCCTTCTCGATCTTGCCGGTGGCTCGAATCATCACGTTCTTGTCGCGGCGTTGGAACTTGCCTTCGATGATCTCGACGCCGGACGCAGTGAGCGCCTGCATGTAGATGTCCTGTCGTTGGCTCTGACCGAGATCGTCTGGAAGATCGACGACACGGGCCGTGTAGTACTTGACCGCAACGAGCTTGCTGCGCTTGACCATCTGCTCGCACATGGCCCGGAGGTCAAGCCATTTCAGTTCGCCGTTGCCCTTGATCGCGCCGTGGTAGAAGTTGTGCCCGTCGATGTACGCGACACAACGCTTGCTCACTGGGTTGACTCCAGCGGCCGCTCGCTCCGAAAATCTGATGGTCCCAACATTCTTGTTCCATTGGACACCATGTGCCCTGTGGGGAGGAAGAGGGGTAACCCTGGGAGTTGCCTGTGACTTACATGTGGATAACTACAGCGATGTAGTTCGAACGGTCCGATGTGTCGCTCAGATGACTATCGGCTGGGGAGAGCCCGCAAGCGTCGCCGCAGCCAGCGGGCCAACCGTGGTTGGCGATGGTTGACCTTGCTTGCCTCGAACGCGATCTGTTCGTCGGTTGCCTGTAGCGCATCGTGTTCTCCAGCCCAGAACCGATTGACCCGAATCCACCATGCGTGCGATATCGGTCGAAGGTGCGGACGGAAGTGAATTTCGGGGTCAAGTCCGAACGATGTGACGGTGTGCATCTGGAAGCCTTCGATGAATCCAATCACGCCGAGGTTGGAGACATAGTCGTCGCCCTCGACGACGAGCCGCTCGATCACGTCGAAGACCGCGTTGAACTCGTCGGTCGTTCCCGCCCCCTTCAGCCCAGCGAGGTGGCGAACGAAGTCGCCGGCATCGAGGTACAGCAGGCGACCCGCCGGTACGGAGTCGTCTTTGTTCTCCTCTTCGATGCTGAGCCACGTATCTGTGAAGCTCGGGCAGGCTTTTAGGAGTAGCGGCATCACTTGGTCGGGGGTGATCACCGAATGGCTCCAGGTCCTGCGGCGCCCTCTGCCAGCAATCTGCCAAAGGACTCAAGGTTGGACGCCTGCGCCTCAGTGAGTCCGACGGACGGCGATGGCCGCACGATCAGAGTTGGAGCATCACGGTCGTCTGCCCATTGCTGCGCGTCGCCGAAGAGTGCGTCGTCGACCCAGGCGCAGGGTCTCTTGCCGACGAATTGCTTCACATCGGTGAGCTTCCAGGTATCGCCGTGCCGTGGAGATGTGAACTCGATGACGTCGAGCTTGGGGAGGCCGAGTAGCGGACCAATCGACTCGTTCGCCTGGTGTTCCCATGTCGTCGCCCACACCATTTCGAAGTACGAGGACAGGACCTTGAGCCACTCTCGATGCCGGGTCGACCAGGTCACCTGGAACCCGTTCGTTTCCTGGCGGGTGTAGCCGGGCGGAGGTCCTCCACCGATCGGGTTGAGTACGCCATCGACATCGAGGAGGAGAAGCGGTTTGCTCATTGGTCGGGCGGCTTGCCGTTGTGGTCTTGTGATGAGTGGGTGCGAAAGCGTTCTTCCGCTTCGAGCCGTGTCGGGGCGTCAGTTTCCCAACCGCACTGGCAGTACGCCCGCTCGCCGATGCCGTTTGTATTCCTAACGAAGTCGACGGGACCGGCACCGACCACGAGTCCGTCGAAGTCGAGTGTCGTCTTCGAACCGTTTGCAAGGCGGACGATCGCACGACCGCCTCGGGATTCGATGAACGTTGCGCCGAGTCGAAGAAATTGCCCTGGTTCCAATGCTGACGGAGCGGCGAGAGCGCCAGGAGTCACGAATCGTGATGGGCAGTTCACGTCGCTGCATGGCTTGTCGACGTCGAGACCGGCCTCGGGCGGGTCGTGCTCGAACTCGTAGTGAAAGCAGACCCAATGCATCTGCTCGAATGTGTCGTAGTGAGGCGTGGACACCGAACGGCTGCAGCGGCGACATGTTGGGAGATCTGGGCGTTCGGTCACGAGACCATCATTGCCTCCCACGGGTGCTCGACTCGTCCAAGTTCGGTTGGCTCCGGTGACTAGCGGTAGCGGCTCGCGATAACGGAAAGGTCGGGTTCATCGGCGGAGGCATCGGTGTGGAGTTGTCGGGTGACCCGCTGCTTGATAGTCGTGGCGATGCCCGCGCCGAGTTGTACCGATTGAAGGCTGTGCGGCGAGGACGCCATCACATCGGCGAGGATGCCAGCGCCCCGCGAAGTGACACCGTTCTGTCGAAGGTCGAGTGCTTGGAGCAGTGAGTCGCCGTTTGCTTCCCGGATCGACTCGGCGATGGCGATGATTCCGGCGTCGCCCACTCTGTTGACGTCGCCACCGAGAACAGCGGTGGACGGAGCGACCCCGAGGTCGAGCGACGAGAGCGGACCTGCGCCACGGCGCAGGGAGTCCGCGGAGGCCGATGTCAGCCCGTTGCTTGCGGCCCCGAGGTCGCGAAGTTGCGGATGGTTCTCGGCAACTCGTGTGAGGCTTGCGAATCCCTCGTCACCGAGGCGATTCACGGCAACGGAGAGGAATGCGAGGTGCGGTGCTGCATCGACAATCGATCCAATCGCTTCGGCGGCGTCCGGGTCGAGATGGTTGCCACCGAGGTAGAGCCGCTCGATTCGGTTCGATGAGTTTGAGCTGAGTCCGGAGGCGAGCTCTTCGAGGCCGCGGCGATCGATCCCGGTGTTGACGAGGTCGACGATGCGCAACGAAGTATTCGCCGCGAGCAGATCGGCGATGTGAGAGATGCCGTCGGCGCCGAGCGGGTTTCGCTTCAGCCACAGCGCTTCGACCGTGGTGTCGTGGCGGAGTGCGGTGGCGAGCGGCTTGATGGCGGGGCCGTCGATGAGGTTGCATCCGAGGTACAGCGTTTCGATGTGATGTTCTTCGCTGACCGCCTCGCTCAGCGCAGCAATTCCTGGTGAGCCGAGAGCATTGGTGCCGAGCAGGAGGTGCTTTACGGAGGGATGCAGTCGAGCGCCGTGCACGACCGCATCAAGTCCGTTGGGTCCGAGCCCTTGCTTGCAAAGGTCGAGGCTGCCGTCTGGCCGCAAGGATCCGCGGGGAAGGACTTCGACGTGATCGAAGGAGCGCCTGTCGGCAAGTCGAGTGAGGAGCGGCTCGATCTCTTCCGGACGAGCCAATTCGAGCTCCGGGTTCCGGATGACAGGGCACTCGATGCCGAGGCGATCGTTGGACGCCGACGTCACCACTGGCTCACCTCGTAGTCCTTCAAGAAGACTCCCGAGAAGCGTGTGCCGTTGATTCCGGCGAAGATCGGATGGCAGATGCGTGCCGCGCCGTCGACCACGTCCAGGGGTGGGCGAAATCCGATATCACGTTGCTCGCACTTCTCTGGGTGTGCCCGTTCGTCGGTGATCCAGCCGGTGTCCACCGAGGTCATGTGAATGCCATCGGCGGCGTAGGACTCTCCGGAGGTGCGCGTGATCATGTTGAGTGCGGCTTTGGCGGCGTTCGTGTGTGGATGTCGCGGAGTCTTCGTTGGTCGACTGAAGTTGCCCTCCATCGCAGAGACATTCACGACGTAACGGTCCTCGTTCGGAGACCCGAGCAGGTGTGAACGCAACCCTCGAATCAAGAGAAACGGGACGAGGGCGCTGACGACATGCGATTCGATCCACTCCGTTGGCTCGACGTCATGGAGATGGAGGCTCCACGAGTTCTCGTTGCGGAGGTCGAGCTGTTCGCCAGTCTCATCGATCTCGCCAGCAGGAAACGCCGCGAGAAAACCGGAATCCGTCAACGCAGCGGTGTGAAGCTGCGCAGCGTTGCTGTGAGCCGGGGCGAGTCCGCGACTCGACAGCACCACGGGGCCGAGAGCCGGCGATGCCCGCTCCTCGCCAGCTGAGACTTCACGGAAGTACTCGGCCGGACGTTGAATGGTCTGAGCAGCGTTGTTGACAAGGATGTCCAAGTGACCCCAACGCTGACGAACACTCTCGATGACCCGCGCAACGTCGTCGCCGCGTAGGAAGTCCGCGCCAATGATGGCGAGCCGGGCGATCCATTCCGGTGCGTCTGGCTCGGCCGCGAATCGGTGCTGAGCGTCGACCGGGAAGCGAGTCGTCACGGTGACCTCGGCGCCAGCTCGTAACAGCTTGAGCGCCACGTGAAATCCGACCTTGATCCGACCGCCGGTAACGAGTGCTGTGCGGCCGCTCAGGTTCGACGTTGACTCTCGTTCGGTTCGGTTCCGTCGGGCGCACGGTGGGCAGAGGAGGTGATAGTGAGAGTCGACTTCTCGGAATCGATCTTTGCAGATGTAGCAGCGGCGAGGTCTTGAACGCTGCCGAGGTTCCAGTGCAGGTGGTTCGGCCCCCTGCACTGGGTGAGCAGGGGCATCGAACGTCGCAGTCGTTGCGTCGAGCGACAGGTCGGCGGCCCGACGTTCAGTTTGTCGAGCGGCCCGTCGACGAGTCTTCGCCGACTTGACGAGGTGAGCGGTCGCCCGCTCCATCTGGACGAACGTCGGGTCGTCGACGTCCAGGTCTCGCACCTGTTGGAGTACACGCAACGCAACTTCGAGATCGGAGTCTGGTATCGAAGGCATGGGTATCGAGTCGGTGAAGTCGTGGAGAGACCGACGGGATTCGAACCCGCGTGGTCCCGATTGAAGTCGGGAGCGTCGGCCTTTCACATCTGCGCTACGGCCTCTCCACCAGCGAAACTAGTCCGGCCGACCCTGCCCCGTTGCGACGGAATCTCGCGATAGAGGAAGCGGCCGACGGGATTCGAACCCGCGTGCTCTCCGATTGCAGCGGAGCGCGTCGGCCTTTCACATCTGCGCTACGACCGCTTCCAGCGACCACCGTAGCGTGGACTTCTGAGCGGTGATCGGGCGGCCGAACTGAGTGATTCTGACACACGTGTCCGATCGGCGACTTCGAACCAAAGCGGCGCGAGTTTCACCGAAACCGGGTGTCCCATTCGGTGACGTCAGAGGATTTTCGACGGTTTCGATGTATCAGCGTTGTATCAGTTCGGGGAGCACCGGGCTGTATCGGCCTGTCCGAGCAGTGTTGGGCCGTCCGGACATCACCCCAGCTAGATCGCTACGTTTAGGCAGATTCCGGTATGAACCGGTACGCCCCGATACCTCCGAATTTCCGCTTTGGGAGCAGGAGGCCGGGAGTTCGAATCTCCCCACCCCGACCACACCTGATCGATCCGGCCAGTGGCTGTGTGTCAGGGATGTATCACGTTGACGGTGGGTGGGTGTAGCGACCTCCGTTGCCAGGTGTGAGTCTCGGTCGTGAGGTCAGCAATCTGTGGCGTCACGAAGTCGTTGACAGGCTTCGGCCATTCGGTGCGGCGACAGCGTGGCGATGCAACGCCGAAATGAATCGCGTCGAATCGTGTGGATGTTGTCGAAGTTCACAACGCAATCGCTCGGAACGGCGTCATCGGTCACGGTCAATTCGAGCTCGGACACGAGCCCTCGTGTCGTTCGGGTCAACGCGGCAACGACGACAGAGCCGATTCTGTCGGCAGCCGGATCGCGAGTGAGGACCAGCACAGGCCGATCACCGCCCGGCGTGGAAGCGAACCAAACGTCACCCCGTTGCATCGGCCCAGTCCGACCAATCCTCAGCCGGACCCCATTCGGCGATCTCCGCGAGCGTCGACTCGGAACTGTCGAGCGGCTGGTCGGTCCAAGCCTGGATGTCGTTCTCGGCAGCGAGTCGCACGAGATGGCGATGTAGTGCGTCACGCAGCAACTCGGAACGATCGACACCAAGCGCTTCTGCCCACTGCTGGGTGCGCATCGCCTCCTTGTCATCTACCCGGAAACTGATCATTGTCATACGGCGACTCTACGTTGTATGACGCCGTCCGTCCACCCGTCGGATGTATCAGCGATGTATCGGTTCGGGGAGCACCGGGCTGTGTCGGCTCGTCCGTTCTGTGTCGGTTTGTGCGCCCTTCACCCCAGCTAGACCGATACATTCCGGCACGAACACGCACAGACCGACACGTACCGATACACCCGGATTTCAGATTTTGGAGCAGGAAGCCGGGAGTTCGAATCTCCCCACCCCGACCACGATCGGATCGATCTGGCTTCGGACTTCATTCGGCGCAGAACACGGAAGTTCGCCAAGCGGTTGGGTCCGCAAGGCATCGATACGTCCCAGATCGTGTGGACCACTCGACCGTTACGAGATCGCGATCGTTCTCGAGACGCAACGCACCGATCGAGTCCAGCAACAGAATTCGATCGTCGCTGACGCGCTCACCGCTCACGAGGTACACCTTGATCGACTCGATGTGATCTGCAGCTTCGACGAAATGCCATGTGTCGAAACCGGCCGTGACGGAGACCAGTGACCGGATCTCGTTGGCCCCGATGGGTCCCGCGTCGACCCGTTCGCATCTGGCGAGACCCGGCCGGAAGTCGTCCGGGCCGTAGTCGAGCCGAGCGAACCCGATGCACACTCGGTCATCCGTCCAGACCATCGGCGGGGGATACCCGACGCGTTGCTCGCCGGACATCGACACGAGCGGCTCCCATCCACTCATCGCAGCGGTTTCGACTGCGAGCGGCTCAGCCGGGCTTGCCTGTGCGCCTGCTTGCGGTGTCGGCGCAGAGACGAGTTGAACCACGATGACGATGACGATCGCGAGCAGCACGGCAGTGCCGGCCAACATCTGACCAAGGCGCACGTTCGGGCCATCGCTCTGGACGGCGGACTCGCGATCGAAGACGAGTTCGTTGTCGGCCGTCATGGACTGCCGATCGTATGTCCCGTGTCGGTCCCGGTCGACCCGCCGTTTTCATGAGCTTGTTGCGCACAGTGTCCGCAACAAGCTCATGAAAATCGGGGGATTGGGCTGGCATCAGGCGGATTGTGCGGCGATCGCTGCGCCCACGATGCCGGCGTTGTTTCCGAAGTGGGCGACGTGAATCGATGCTTCGATGTCGAGTTTGTCGGCGAACTTGTCGAGCTTCTTGCTGGCGCCGCCGCCGATGATGAAGTGGGCGGGAGCGAACACTCGCGACACGCGCTGGAGGAAGTAGTTGAACCGTTCGCCCCATTCATCCCAGCTCAAGTCGTCGAGCTTGCGGGCCCGGTCGCCGGCATAGAACTCGATCGGCTCACCGTCCTTGCCGGGCATTCGTCCGACTTCGATGTTGGGGACCAACAGGCCGTTGTAGAACACGCCCGAACCGAGGCCGGTACCGATGGTGATCATCATGACCGTGCCGGTCAAGCCGCATCCGGCACCGAGGGTCATCTCGGCGATACCTGCAACATCGGCGTCGTTGTGCACCACGAACTCCAGGCCGGTCGCCTCACCGAACAGTTCATCGACGCGCGTGCCGCGCCAGGCCGGGTCGATGTTGCCTGCTGTCAGGGCTTGACCGTCGACGACGACAGTCGGAAAGCTGCAGCCGACCGGGCCGGAGTAGTCCAACTGAGTCACGAGTTTGCTGACGACTCGGGCGATCTTCGTCGGTGTCGGAGGCTTCGGTGTGGCGATCCGGATCCGGTCGCTCAACAATTCCCCGGTGGCTGCGTCGACCACTGCGCCCTTGACCCCGGACCCCCCGACGTCGATCCCGAGGGTGCCGGTCATGAGTCTGATGCCGTTGTTGTGCCCATGGGCGATGAAAAGTAGCAGGCCCCGGCTACCCGATGATGCGGTCGATGATGGTGTCGTGTCCGCGGATCTTGCCGGGGTTGCCGTCGCGGGCGGTCTGATGGAATGCACCCACGGAGACCTCGATCAAATCGGTGCTGTCTGAGGAATCGAGTACCAGCACATCGTTGCCGCTGGTCAACGCCCCGGTGTGCAGTGAGCCCCATCGACCCTTCGGGAGCACCTTGACGCCCTTGCCACCCCGACCCTGCTCAGACAACTCGGTCGGGTCGAAGCGCTTTGCCGACCCCTTCGTGGTGACGAGCAACAACATGTCGCCATCAGCGGGGATTCCACCGAACACCACGCTGGCGTCGGTCTTGATGCCGCGGACACCGGCAGCGCCTCGACCCATCGGGCGGAGATCGTCGGGGGAGAATCGGATGCCCTGACCGTCGGATGTCGCGAGGAGTACCGGCGCGCCCTCCCGGAACGGCTCGACGGCGACGACGCGGGCATCGGCGCCCAGTTTCACGATGGCGATACCGCCCTTGCGGTCACCGCCCTCGCAGTCCACGGTGGCGATGCGTTTCACCTGACCATCGGACATCACCAACAACAATTCGGCAGGAAGATCTGGCTCGAGCCACCAGCGAAGTGGCTCGCCGGTCAGGCCAGAGAACACGCTTGCCGCGGCAGTCGGCTTCTCGCCGACACCGGCGACGAGCGTGCGGAAGAGGTTGCCGGTGTCGGTGACGGTGACGAGCGTCGTTGCGGTCGTGGTGTCGAAGGAGTGGAGCGGCACGAGCTTCGGCTTCGCCTTCGAGCCCTGGCCGATCGACTGCATCCACCCGGCGGCGTCGATGTGCAGGGTCGTGGGAACATCGAGCACCATCTGCGCCTTCGACACCTTCGGGGCGCTCTCGGTGGTGATCGTCGTGACCCGCGGTGGCAGGTCGGCGAACGACTCCATCGTCTCCTTCAGCTCCCGAGCAACCTGGGTCCGCTGGCGGGCCTCGGACGACAGCAACTTCTCCAGCTTCGCCTGCTCGGCTTCGAGCGCCGTGGTCTCGGTCTGGAAGTCGATCACGGCGTCCTCGGTCAACTGGCCGAGGTTCAGGTCCAGGACCGCGTTCGCCTGCAGGTCGTCGATCGAGAACCGCTCGACCAACCGTTCACGGGCGACGGCACGCGTCTTGGAGGTCCGCACGATCGCGATGGTCTCGTCGATGTCGACGAGCACGGCCAGAAAGCCCCGCAGCCGGTGCAGCCGCTCCGCGATCTTGCCCAACCGGTGCTCGGAGCGGGAGACGACGACCCGGATCCGGTGAGCAACCCACGCCTGCAGTGCGCTGCGCAGGTTGTACAACCGGACGGTGTCGTGCTCGTCCAGGAAGTGCATCTGCACCTTGTTCGTGACCTGCAGGTTCGTGAAGCGGAGCAGGCCGGGCACGACCATGTCGGCGTCCACACCCGACGCGAGCTCCAACGAGATACGGGTCAGGCCGTTCGACGACTCGTCGTTGAACGCGACGATTCCGGCGAGGTCGCCGTTGTCGAGAGCGTCGCCGACTTGCGCGATGAACTTCTCGACCGACCCCAGGGTCGTGTCGGCGTACGGCAACGAGGTGATGATGATCTGCTGTCGGCCGCGACCGACCGGCTCGACGAGCCACGCCCCACGGACGACGACGCGCCCCTGGCCCGAGCGGTAGATGTCGGTCAACTCGTCGCCGTTGGTGACCGTGCACTCAGACGGGAACGACGGCCCGGGCAGCACTTCCATCAACTCATCGACACTGGCCGATTTGCGATCGAGGAGCATCAGCGCCGCCGCACACACTTCGCGCGGATCGTGCGGCGGGAGGTACGACGACAGGCCGACCGCGATGCCGTTGGCGCCGTTGACGAGGAGGTTCGGGTAGGTCGCCGGCAGCACCTTCGGCTCGACCGTCGAGCCCTCGTAGTTCTCGACCATCTCGACCACGCCCTGGTCGATCTCGTCGAGCAACATCATGCCGAACCGGCCGAGCCTGGTCTCGGTGTAGCGCGCCGCTGCCGGAGCGAAGTCCGGTGAGCCGACGTTGCCGTGAAAGTCGAGCAGCGGCACCAGGTTGGAGAACGGTTGGGCCAGTCGAGCGAGCGCGTCAGCAATCGATGCGTCGCCGTGCGGGTGGAACAGTGCCATCGTGTCGCCGACGACACGAGCGGTCTTCACAAACGGTCGATCCGGCAGGAGCCGCTGCGTCCACATGTCCCACAGGATTCGCCGGTGGACCGGTTTGAGGCCGTCGGCAGCAGCCGGGATCGCGCGATCCTCGACGACCGCGCGCGCGTAGGCGAAGTAGTCGCGGTCGAGTTGATCACCCGCAGAGAGCCCGACGATGGTCTCGGTGAATTCGAAGAGCTCGGGAGCCTTCTTCTTGCTCTTGCGAGCCATCAGCGACTCCCGCCGACGCTGAGCGACTCCCCGGACCGTTCGAGGTACCACGTCTTGCGCAGCTCGGACTTCGGGCCGAACAGGCGCTCGGCCAGGCGGGCCACGTTGGCCGGATCATCGATGTTGACGACGCCGATCTTGCGATCGGTTCCCATCACCGTGCGCAACTCGACAGCATCCATCTCCCCGAGACCCTTCAACCGGCCCATGTGCGCCTTGTGGTTCGGGTTCTCCGCACGCCATTCCCGCATTGCGGCATCGTCTTCGAGGTAGATCCGCTCACCTTGGTGCACCGTGGTCCACAACGGCGGCAAGGCGTAGAACAGCCGCCCGGACTCCACGAGGCCCGGGCACCAGGTGTAGAGAAACGCCAAGATGAGCGCACGGATGTGGAGACCGTCGTCATCGGCGTCAGCCAGGACGACGAGGCGGTCGTAACGGAACTTGTCCAGGTCGAAGTCGTCGCCGATGCCGCAGCCCATCGACAGGATGAGGTCGGCCATCGACTTGACGACACGGCTGATCGACTCGCGATACGAGTTCAGCGGCTTGCCACGCAATGGAAGGATCGCCTGGAACGACGGGTCCCGGGCATCGATCGCCGTGCCGCCTGCGGACTCGCCCTCGACCAGCAGCAACTCGGTGGGCCGATCGGTCTTGAACGTGCAGTCGCGCAACTTCGCCGGCAGGCCGTTGCGTGACTTGTTGCCCTTGCCGAGCAGCGCTCGGACGGCTGCCTGCTCTGCGTTCGACTTGGTCCGTGACCGCATCGAGGAGATGGCGAGCTCAGCGATCTTCTTCGCGTCGTCGGGGTGCTCCTCGAGCCAGCGCGACATCGCGGGCATGACGATCGCTCGCGTGCGCGACGTGGCCTCGGGGTTCATCAACTTCGACTTCGAGTTCCCCGCGAACTGCGGACCAGGCAGCATGATCGAGGCGACCATGAGGCCGGCGGCAAAGATGTCCCGGGTGTTCGGCGCGGCTTCTTTGTCCTTCAACATGTCGCGTTCGGTGAGGTACTTCTGCACCGATTCGGTGACTGCGGTGCGAAACCCGTTGATGTGGGTGCCGCCCTCGGGCGTGGCGACGCCGTTCGCGAAACCGATGCTGGTGTCGCGACCATCGACAGTCCAGGCAATCGCGGCGTCGATCGTGATGTCGCCGTCGTCGCCCTGGAACGACACGACCGGGGCAACGAGACCGGTGTCGGCAGTCATCTCGGACACGAGGTCGGCAACGCCTCCGTTCGAGCACCACTCATTGGTCTCCTTCGGCTGAACTCGCTCGTCGACGACGGCGAAGGTGACGCCAGGGTGCACGAAGCTCTTGTGGCGGAAGCGGTCGGCGATCATCCGCATCGACCACTGCGGGCTGGAGAACGCTTCGCCGTGGTCGTCGTGGAACAGCGCGAGCTCGGGCCAGAACCTGATCATCGTTCCCGTGTCACCCTTGGCGCACTTCTTCACGGCGTGGATCGGCTCGATCGTGGTGCCGGGTTCGACGTCGCCCTTGCGGGTCTTCTTCGCGCCGAGCACCAACCGATGCACGTTGCCGTCGCGTCGGACCTCGGCGACGACCTTGCTCGACAGTGCAGTGACCACCGAGGCCCCCACGCCGTGGAGGCCGCCGGAGACCTTGTAGCTGTCCGAGTCGAACTTGCCTCCCGCATTGGTTTCGCACAGCACGACTTCGAGTGCCGAACGCCCTGCGTGGGGCCCATCCTTCATCGGTCCGACCGGGATACCGCGCCCGTTGTCGAGCACGGACACGGAGCCGTCCTTGTGCAGCGTCGCCTCGATGCGGTCGCCGTTGCCGGCCATTGCCTCGTCGACGGAATTGTCGACGATCTCCCAGATCAGGTGATGGAGACCAACGATCCCCACGCCTGCGGACCCCAGATACATGAGAGGCCGAGCGCGAACATGGCTGAGTCCGCTGAGGGCCTGGATCTGTTCGGCTTCGTACGCGTTGGTGGCAGTCATTCCACTGGGGGAGAATACGAGGGCGCGACGCCGGGAACGACGATGGTGTCCAATGACTCAACGCGTCGCTGCGTCGCAGGGTGACGGTCGGGAAAATGTCGACATCGGGACACGGGAGCGTCGTACGGTGCACACCATGAAGCACCAACGCCGTACCCATCGACTCGCCACCATCCTGGTGGGCATTGCGCTGATTGCCAGCGCCTGCGGCGGCGGCTCGTCCGGGTCGTCCGAATCGGGCGGCTCTGATGCGCCTGGTGGTGACGGTGGTGGTGTCGCCGCCGGGAGTGATCTGGCGTGCGATGTCCTGTCCGACGGCTTCATCGAGAGTCTCTTCAACGAGAACGTCGAACCCAAGGATGGCTTGGCCGATGAGCTGGGAGCATCCGCCACGAGTGAGTGCCAGTACGTCGCAACGGCGGACGATGCAGCCGACACCGACTTCTACTTCGTCAGCGTCGCGATGTATCCGTCTGGTGGCCTCGCCGACTTCGTGGACTACCTCGAGGTCACCGATCAGGAGGTGATCCGGGTCCTCGGCCCCGGAGACGAAGCAGTCCAAGATCCGTTGGGCGTTGGTGTGTCGGCACTCTGGGTTCGTTCGGGCGACACCGACTTCAAAGTGGTGCTGCGCACGAGCGAATCATCAGAGGTCAGCGATGCGCAGGTGCTCAACTGGCTCAGGATGACGGCGACCGAGGTCCTCGCGAATATCTGATCGGGCGCAACGGGTCATACTGGCGGTCATGATTCATGAACGCGCCGGTCTTCCCGCCACCGCAGCTGACCTCGTCGACGTCGCACACCTCGTGTCGCTGTACTACACCGCGGAGCCCGACGTCGACGACATCGCTCAACGGGTGGCGTTCGGCACCTCGGGCCATCGTGGCTCGAGCCTGACCGGATCGTTCAGCGACGCCCACATCGCCGCAACGACGCAGGCCATCTGCGAGTACCGGGCGGCGCAGCAGATCACGGGTCCGTTGTTCCTCGGACGCGACACCCACGCGCTCTCCGAACCCGCCTGGACCACCGCACTCGAAGTGCTCGCAGCGAACGGCGTCACCGTGCTCATCGACGCCGACGGCCGCTACACGCCGACTCCGGCGATCTCCCATGCAATCCTGCGCCACAACGCAGGCCGCCACAACGCAGGCCGCCGCGATGGGGGAGCGCTGGCCGACGGCATCGTCGTCACGCCGTCCCACAACCCGCCCAAGGACGGCGGGTTCAAGTACAACCCGCCGCACGGCGGCCCAGCCGACACCGACGCAACCGGCTGGGTGGCGACCCGAGCGAACGAACTCCTTGCCGCCGGTAACCGCGAGGTCAAGCGTGTCTCGGCCGCCCGAGCACTCGCTGCGGACACCACTGTCCGCTACGACTACTGCGGCATCTACGTCGACGATCTGCCGTCGGTACTCGACCTCGACGCAATCCGCGACGCCGGGATCCGGATCGGCGCCGACCCACTCGGAGGTGCTGCGGTCGACTACTGGGGACGCATTGCCGACACGCACGATCTGGACCTCACGGTGGTCAACCCGCTCGTGGACCCGACCTGGCGATTCATGACACTCGACTGGGATGGAGCGATCCGCATGGACTGCTCCTCGCCACACGCGATGGCGTCGCTCATCGAGGTGCGTGACAGCTATCAGATCGCCACCGGCAACGACGCCGACGCAGACCGCCA
>ENA-ORXT01004180-ORXT01004180.1-marine-metagenome-genome-assembly--contig:-NODE-4180-length-15176-cov-72.739453_pt1 | contig 15176 bp, 10 predicted proteins | sample MGYA00237868_ERZ511482 | MGnify/ENA metagenome assembly ERZ511482 | reverse complement strand
GCTTTAATTATTAGGTCGAGTAATTTTGATTCAATCTTCCTCTCGATATGTAGATACTCTTTTATATCGTTTAAAGAGTATACTTCTCCATCTATGATAGCATCTCGTGATGATTCCTTTAAGCTGTTTATCTTGTTTATGAAATCCATAAATCTGTAAAAAGTATCATTTATATTATTAAATAGTTAGAAAGTTGGAATAGAATTAAAGTAATCTTAATGCCATTGACTCTAACTTTGACATATTAATTTGCTCTATCCATAACCCTCATTATGTGGAAGCCTTCTCTTACTGGAAAAATAGTAAAAATGTTTGATACGGCTATGGTTGGTCTTGTTAAAGTGATATTGAAGTAACAGATATGTTAGTTCTTTGAGGGTGACTTTATTGCCCCCCTACCTCAATGTTAATTTTTCAGATACCCCGTACCTACTTTCTGATGCTAAAACTTTTCCCCTTCACTCATTTGTAAAAGCTAATTTCTATTTGTTGTTCTCTACCTAATTGTCTTAATAGCCTTAGACGTTTAGTTTGGAGGCATTAGAGTGGTAGTGGTCTATGAGCATTAAAGTAGATTTACCGTTGTTCCTTACCCCTTTGAAGCGAAGCATTGATAGTTCAGAATTCATGAAGAGATATATTTAAATACAATTTTTACTCAGGTTACACTAATGGCAATAGTATAACCTAGTAAGTCCTGACAATCAATTAGTTATGAATATTGTAAATAATTAGGTTATAATAACAGCTAATATAATTGACATTATAACCAATGATGCTTATCTTTATAAAGTCTAATTGTTTAATCTATTTAAAATTAAAAGTTATGCTTAAACTAAATGTATCAGAACTTAAAAGTCAATTTTTATCAGATTGTCAACATCCAGAACTTTCTAAGATAGTACTGAATCAGATTGATGATGACGAAACAGTTTTCGAGTATCCTAATGACTATAGGGATGCAAGTGCAGGCGTATCAGGCTTTATCTACTATACTGATACTGTAAAATTTGCCAAGAAGAATATATATCTCATCCTTCAGGCTGTAAATCAATTTGAAAGTGATTGTGGTGTACTTGATAAGCCCCAAGACGATGAGACACAGTATTACAACTGGCTTGCTTGGTTTGCTTTAGAGAACACTATTTCTGACCTAATCAGATTTCTTGAAGATTAACTCATATTTGGAGCTATCATTTTAGAGTGGTAGCTCCTTAAACTTTCAATTATGTCAGTAAAAGGAAAAAAAACGGAAACTCAACCTATCGTATGGGATGATGCTATGATGCTATTAGATCGTCTAAGGGATAAAGGAGAAGATAATACACGTCTTATGTTAGCTTGTGGGTTCTATTTTGGACTAAGAATAAGCGATATTTTACAACTGCGATGGCAAGATATATTAGAAGATTCTTTTGACATCAGAGAGCAAAAGAACAGTAAACACAGAAGTATTAAACTCAATAAAGGTTTCAAAATTATAAGAGATCAAATACTCGAAGCAATGGACAAGCCTCCTATACCTTATGGATTGATTTTCACCTATTTACGTAAAGGAGCAGATCAAACTAAGCCAATTAGTGTAGTAGCAGCAAATAAGCGAATCAAAAAAGTCTTTGAGAGATATAGAATTAAGGTAGCAAATCCAAGTTCTCATACTTTGCGGAAAACCTTTGGTCGAAGAGTCTACGAATACTATAACTGCTCAGAAGATGCACTCATAAAGCTATCTCAAGTGTTCAATCACTCAAATGTGGCTATAACAAGGCGTTATATCGGTATAACAAAGGAAATGATTGATGATATCTATTTATCTATATAAGATAATTTGCTTATTGTTAATTAACTTTTATATAAGTGTAAAAATTTACGTTTTCTGGTCTTGTTTCAGCATTCCAATGAGCACCTTCAATCTTTATGCTATTATTACTTCCTGTCCAAGAAGAACCAATTTGAGTATCGGTAGTCCATTTAGTCCTACCCATTATTGAATTATCTTTATCACTTTCTTCACTTAAACCATGATTTTTATTTGACCCTTCAATAACTGCCATTTTGGGATGCATTTTACCTCTCCGTGGATCATTTAAAAATGTTGAGTTTTCAGAAATCATGCCATCAGAATACTTATGTCGGTGCTTAGGTACAAATAAAGAAAATTTCTGACCATTTTCCTCTATTGGTATAGCCGTATTATATTCTTGTATAGACCCTATTTTTCTCTCTTGATTAAGGTCTATTCCGATTCCATTATAATTAGCACTTCTTATAAATCTGCCTAGAGTATTTGGTAGAGTGTCTTCTGCGTAATCAGTATAGTTGTCTAGTAATACTTTTAATTTCCAATCATTATTTATTTGCCCGCCATCTAATAAAACCCACTCAGAATGTTTGTCAATAAAATATGTAGGCGGTAGAATAGAATATATTACAGACCCAATTGGCATACTATCAAACTCGCTATTAAATTCTGATTTGTAACCAAAAAAAACAATAGACAGTATGATGATTGCATTAATTAATGATGACTTATTCATTTGACTAAATTTTAATTACTAGTTATAGCTATAATATTTTTAAATTCTTCTGAAGTAAAATAATTATCGTTATCAAGGTTATAAATCAGTTGAAGTTCTTTCAACTTATTTTGCAATTTTTGTCTTAAAGTAATCATTTCATAAAATCCAGTAGTAAAAATAAATTGTGGATTACTATTTAAAGTACTAAAAGGTGGTAACTTTAATTCAAAAACTTCAGGCTCTTTATTTACTCCATTTTCAGTAATATTCTTTAAATATTTAATTTTAGAATAATTTATGCTCTTGGTGTACGTTATTTTAAGATTGCTAAGGTTATATAAAATAATTTCAGCACCAGCGTCGGCAGTCTCTATTCGATTAAAATTAGTAGCAAGTAGAAGATTAGAATAATTTTGACAAAAAACTTTGTTATTTCGTAGTACATTAAAACACATTCTATTTATTTTAATGTCTTGACCACCCAAATATTTTTCAAAATTTGTTATCAATAAATTCCCACTCATAAGAGACTGCTGAGCGAGATGAAAATCTACAACATCATTTAGGTACAATAAATAATTTAAAATTCTTTTGACTTTTCTCTTAGTAAATCCTGTATTTGTAATTTCATTATAAGTGTAGAACTGGCCTTGTCCTTTATGCATCTCTATAAAAGGCATATAGAGAAGAAAATATTCTGTGACATATTTGATTTGATTATAACTTTTAAATGAAGGTGAGTTAGCAAATCTATTTACAGGTTCATCTTCAAATTTGTTGAAATTGAAATGGATTTTTTTATTTTCCTTAGGAATTTCAGTAAGTAACTTTATATAAACACTTTTGCCTTTCGATACGAACTTTGTAGGATATAGCAAACCCAGCATAGCATCGTTCATTTCATTTGAATCAAATTCTTTTTCCCAGATTAATTTTAATGATGAGTAAACGTCAGATTTTTTAAAATTAGATTGTGTTCCCACATTACATTCTCTATAATTGAATGCAGTTGAAAGCCGTGCACCTTTGTTAAGGAAATTCTCTATTCCTAATACACATGAACCACAATTCAGATCAGAAATAATTGATTCATAGTCCGAATACTTCTTTATTTGTTGATTCTCTAAATCGAGTTTAATTATCTTAGAAGACCCATAACAACTATTTAAGTCATCATTTAAAATATCCACTGCTAAGCCTTCTAAGCATTGCATTTCATTCTTAATATAGTCAAGTTCCTCTTGTACTAAATAAATTTCTTGCATTGATCTAATATGCATCTCAACTATATCTTTATGCATTATTTCTAAATGGTTGGAGATCGCATCAAATCTTAAAATCATATCATCGTGAATTAAATTCAGCTTACCATCTATTCGATCAAATCTACCATGCATTTCTTGTTTTAAATTATCTATTTCTTCCAATACCTGTTTAAGCATAGTCACCTCTTGACTTTCTTGCTGGCCACCAAAAAGACCTATTACTTGCATAGCAGCTGCTGCATAGTTTCCAGAAGTAATTGAACCCATAACATTGGCCGCAACCACACCATAATTGACTGCCTTTACTAATCCTGGATCGGCATCAGGGAAAAATGTAGTGAGAGCTTGGGAAGCAACTTCAAGACCATCACCTACATGCGATGCAATTTTATTTACTGTGACTTTTGTACGCATTCTTTTCGTATCTAATAAAAATTTCTGCTTAGATTCAACATCCGGTGTTCCGTCTTCCTTAATAAATAATCTATCAAACTTTCCATTTTCAACTCCATCAATTTGTTCAGTTAATGAAGATTCTTTAAATGTCATTTGAGTTTTAATGTTACTTATTTCATCTTCATTATTTCTAATTCTATGTTCGTGTTTAACAATTGCTGTTTCTAACATTGTAGTTCTTAAGGCATTTTGTTCTATTAAACTTCGGTTGTAAACAATGTTTTCTGTATTCTTTGATATTTTTAACCTATTTTTATCAATCTCCTCTTTATTTCTAAAATATGCATCAACTGCATTTAATTCTACTTCCATCATCTTTTTAATTCCCTTAGCATGCTCTAAGTGTAAATTATCAAGACGTTTTTTTTCAGTATCTAATATTTTTGAAATTTGTTCTCTTTCGTTAGCCCCAATTACATTTATTTTTCTTAGCATTTCTTTGTTATATTCGGAACCAAGATCACTGTCTTCAAATATATTGTCACTATTATCAATAAAATTTTCAAATGCTTTCCTATTATCAAAATCGCCTATTTTTGCTAAGCCTTCTTTAAGATTATCTTTTACAATTTGTCTCTGCTGGCCCTCATAGATTTTTATTCTATCTTCACGTGCATGCCCATCCATTGTTTCCAACATTGTAAGAAATGGTGAACTTAAGGGATTTATAGTTTTTGTCATATCTGCTAATCCACTTATAGTAACCTCTTTATTCCTCTCCCAATTCACATAGTTTTGATTATTATTAGCAGCTTCTAACGTTGACTTGCTTATACTATTATCTAATGATCTTGCTAGTATTCTTGCTTCACTAGCATCAATATTAGCACTTGGTAGGACGTTAATCTTGACTCCTTCCAAATAAATGGAAGTATTTAATTCTGGTGAAAAACAATCAACTCTTCTATCCTCAAATTTTTGAGAATAAAGAATGATACTCACAAAAGATAGTAATACAGTTAACGAAATATTGGTACAAATCATAGTCTATAATTATAGATTTCGAAAGAGAGCGATTCTAAATGCGCTGTACTATTAGGTGTCTACATTTATAGGAAGGTAACCTCAACTTAAATAAAACCTTATTATATTATGATATAGCTAAACAAAAAATTTCATAATCTGGTTCTCAAGACCTATAAATCACCATTTTACAACTATTCTGAAGGTATATATATTCTAAGTTAGAAATCAATTTTGATTGCTTTGACATCACTATGAAGAATATTGGTGACATCCATTGATCTATATAAGACGTATCTTGCTAACTGTTTAAGCATAATAGTTTAGACAATTAGACTTGGCACAGCTATGTATTTAGTTGTGCCTTCGTTTTTAATTAAGACAAAATTTATTGACCTATACCTTATCCTCAGGAAATATCAACTCCTCAGTAATCTTAGGATTCTTTAAAAAGACTTTAAAGGCTTCAACTATGATTTCTACATCATACTTCAAATTTCGCATATCTTGGCGTTCTGCTACACATAATTCACTTTTCTGTAGCATTTCTTCCCTCATTGCTCTCAAATCTAAAAGCATACCATAGAGCCTCTTTATATAATCATCTGGAAACTGTGATTGTAGATCATTAACTAATTTTTGAGTATCGTCTACATGATTGCCCGACATGTTTAGAGTAAAGTTTGGGTTCGGGTTTTCATTTTTATCAGATATGTTTAGAGTAGACTTTGGTTTTGGTGTTTCTCGATTGTAGAAGTTCTTAACAAATTCATCTCTTCGCTTCTTGGCTCTTGGATTTGCTTCATTATATTTTCTAACTCGTTCTCTCCTTTCCAAGCTGCTCCGTTTGAGTTCTTCTCTCTGTTCCTCTGTTAGCTCTCTTACATCCTCTAGCTCTTCAAAGGGAACAAATATTCCATCTGGTTTTGGATCCTTTTCTTTTTTTGACATTCTTATTCAGTATTTACTAATTATATATCTTCTATTCTTTTCTTTAGTTCTTCATAGATCCTCACCATAGCCAAGGTATCCAACTTACAGTATTCTAATAGTGCCTTAAGCTTTATTTCCTTATCATCCCCATGCAATAAATGTCCAAAGATTAGATTTTCAAATTCTACCACTGCTTGAGCACCATTGGAAACCTCAAGTGTATCATAGGTTAGATCTGGACACATTACAGGTAATACATTCTTTATAGAATAGCTTCCTTTAAAGGCATTATCTAGGTATTCCATTCTCCTAAAGATTTCCATGAGATCAAAAATTCGATCATTGAGATTCAAGAGAAATGTACTTAAATCAGCATTCACTTTAGCCATGTCTTGATTACATTTTCCTTCAAAGGATTTATTCCATACAATTACACTTCCTTGATCCCCAATATCTTCTCTCAACCTCTTTGCAACTAAATGTACTGGACTGCTTTGATCAATATGTATGAACTCTTTGTGCTGAAGCTGTCCTGATTCATTCATGATATGAAGTGAGTATTGGAACACCGTTTGTTGGTATGGGTATGTATTATCAAACTTCGGAATACCACAAGCTAATGTTTCATAGTCTAAGAAGTACAAGGGGTATATCAACTCTTCAAATTGAAATTGAATCTTCTCTTTTTCAATTATTATCTCCTTCGTTTCTAAGACATACTTTTGTAACGCATGAGTTTTATTAAGCTTGATACTATCTGGTATCTCATTAATTCTTAGATGACCTGAATCTACTATGGATCTAAGCACTTTCTTGGAAGACCCAATCGCTCTCAAGTCATAAATACTATATTCAGGCACATCAGGATGGAGATATTTAAAAGCCCGACAATGCCTTGATCTTCCTTTATACTCACAAGAACAACTCAGCGGATTTGGCTTTGATAATAAGTCTTTTGCATCTTGAATCTCCACTTTTACCTGTGACTCAAGCTCTATACATTCAGTTGTTATTTCGGTTGTGTTGAATATATCATCAGGGTTAATATCTCCACTCCTATAGAACTCTTTGTTTAATTCAAGTAAGTATACATTAACGACTTTAAGCCCTGCTTTTTCTAAGACTACTCTTTGAAATGCAGCATCCAATACATGTTCTTTCTTCTTGCGGTCTTTATCAGTACTTGATTTTACTTCTATGATATCCCAGCCACTAAATAATTCATTCCAAACTAACATATCACAACTGGTGAAAAGATCATCTATCAAGAAACTGGCTTGAAAAAACTCTTTGCCGCCTTTTTCTATCTCATTTTTAGTCGTTAATGCAGCTTCATGTAGAGTTCCACTAATTAGCTTTGCGTTAGGAAAAAGATGTCTTGCAAATAGTTCTACTTCATATCCTTGAGATTTTAATCTCTGTATAAAGGGATCTACTTTTTCCTCGGATAATACTTTGGGGTCATTCTTCCAAAACCAAAAGTAGGAACTGCACTCCTTATACTTAAGGAAATCTGATTTAGATATAATTCTATTAATCAAGCTGATACTGTTTTATAAAGATTCTTTTTTCAATTCAAAACAACTTAGAACCTTAAGCTCTTCGGCCCACCATCTTATCAGATCATACTCCTCTCCAGCAGACTTATCTACTCTAACCTCTTCAAAGTCTTTATATAGAATTTGACCTCTATTAACTAAGTGCTTATCTGAAATCTCATTTGTAAGATCAATTCCATACAGTTCTTTTATTTGAAGTAACAAAGTTGTTGATAAAATGATATTAGCGGTTCTTATGAATGGTGGGACTATCTTTTTAATTGATTTGTCTTTTGCCCCTTGGACAGACGGATTAGCGATCTCAAGTAAACCGAGTAGTTGAACCGCTCTCATTTCAGGATATGAATCATAAATTCTTTTTTCTATAAATAAGTCTAATGGAGCATTATACATTTGAAGATTAAGCCCATTAAATAGCCTGTTTCTTAATGTGTCTCTCTGGTTAGAATTTAAGCCAGCTTTTGAAATCACATCAAGATACTTATCAAATTTCTTCTTAAAGTTCTCTTCATTTTCATAAGTACTCACAAATATTTCATTTGCATCTTCTGCTCTTGCCTCTACTATTAATTGCAAGTGCATAAGTTCATGCATAACATAATAAGCATAAGAACTTGTCTTCTCCCTTATGATAAGTTTGTGTCTATCTCTGTTATGGCTCTCAGCAACTTCAAATTTTGCAGGCGTTGCTATTGAGCTATCAATATTGACGTCTATCTTCTTTCCTGAAGAAATTTCAAGTCTTTGGATTAATGATTCATATATCTCCGTGTAGTCTGACTCCTTGACAATCTTCTTAGCTATCTCTAATAGTAGAGTAGATGCTTGAGTATATAGTTTCTTAGCTTCTTGGTCATCAGTTGATTGTATCTTTAGGAGAGCCTCTAAGGATCGACCAAAGGCTTCCGTATGCAAATCCTTATTATATAGAGTTAAAGCAAGCGCATATATTGAATTAGGGTAATCTGGCTCAATGAGTAAAGCTTTTGTGAAGTATTCTTCTGCTTCTTCAAACCTCCCTGCTTTGGCGATAATCCCACCAATATTTGTCAAGGCTATATAATTATCAGTATTTAGATCTAAGACCTGAGAGTAATACTTTTTTGCTGTTTCTATATCGTCTTTATGAATTGCATAGATATTGCCAATTAGCACAAGACCTGATTGATTCGTACTATCCAAAGAAAGGCATTCAATCAAGCTATTGATAGATTCATCTATTTGACCTAATTCTAATTCAACTTGACCCTTAATTCGATAAAGTTCGCTACTGGAATTCCCATCTAGTATAATCGCCTTAATCTGTTGAAGAGCATCAGTAAATTGTCCAAACTCACAGAGTTTTATGATTTTCTGTAACATCAGCACTAATATCTAGATATGTTCGGATATAGAAGAATAATCAGGTTAGATGCTGCAATAGCTGGGGTTTATCGCTTTCCTTACTGAGAGATTCTCTCAAATTCTGGAGATTAACTATATCTTTGTTTCGAAAATGTTCTTAATTGAAAAAGGAGCTACAATCATAAATGATCATAACTCCTTGATAATGATGCGCTTCCTCAAGGACTCGAACCTTGGACCCTCTGATTAACAGTCAGATGCTCTAACCAGCTGAGCTAAGGAAGCTTTTAAGAGAGCGCAAATCTAATACTATTGCTCATAATCTGCAAAGAATCATTTCAAAAACTTTGAATAGAGATTTTAGTCATATGTAAGGTATAGGTTGATGAAGTTTTGCTTATGTTTTTCATTGTTGATAAGTAGTGGGATTAAGCGCGTGGGTTACAGATATCTGTCTTCTGTCGATCTATATGCCTATAGGGCGGTGTATCATTCTACTCCGAAGATTCGATACGACAATCCTTCTCCATCTTCTGCATTCTAACGAATGTATTGACTTGTACCTTTAAGCGGATCACGACCCATTAGAACAGGGAAGAGACTATACTCCTAATTTTTTCATAATTAGAATTACTTTATCTTTACCCATGCGTCTTAAGTAAGAACGTCAAATAATAAATAACTATGAATCTGAATAACTTAACAAAGTCAAGTAACCCCATGCTTTCTGATCAAGCACTTGACAAAGCAAGTACGCTGGATCGCAAGTCAAGCACAGGTCCTGTGATCAGAGATGGAGGGCTCATGACAGTCAGTGGCGCGGTGAATAAGACCATTGTATTGGTGTTGATACTGCTTTGTGTGACTTTATTCAGCTATCGTGCACCGTCGCAGATCTTCATGACTGTCGGAGCATTAGGTGGTGCAGCAGTCTACTTTTTGACGAGCTTTAAGCCGACTTTGGCTCCTTATACAGCTCCTGTATATGCGGGACTGAAGGGCCTTTTAGTAGGTTCTGTATCCGCGATGTATGCGGCTCAGTATGGCGGTATTGTATTTCAGGCCGTTAGTTTGACCATTGGTACTTTACTGATGATGCTCATGATTCATAAGTCTGGTTTGATACCAGTCACTAAAAAATTCAGAATGGCAGTTTCTATGGCTGTAGGTGCGATTATGATCGTTTATTTGATCAGCTGGGCAGGTCATTTTATTGGCTTTACAGTGCCTTTTATTCATGAAGGTGGAGTCATTGGGATAGGTATAACTGTGGTGATCATCGGTGTCGCTTCATTGAATCTATTATTAGACTTTGATAACTTTGAAAAGGGTGAGCAGCGACAGTCTCCTAAATACATGGAATGGTACTTCAGCATGGGTCTATTATTTACGCTGGTGTGGCTTTACATTGAGTTTTTGAGGTTGTTAGGTAAGTTGCAGAGGGATTAGGATTTTGCTTTCGCAAAATTCAGTGTTGGGTGCTTAGTTATTATTAATGTTTAATGCTAATCTGACCTTGTGAGCCATTAGGTAGACTGATTTGGAATCTGTTTTAATGTCAGTCTTCCTGAACCTACCTGGCCGAATCAAGCCTGATATGACCTTATCCTCTTATGACTTAGTATTACTTATTCTTCTTCCGTTTCCGAATCTCTTTATCTCGCTGCTTATCAAGCTTATACTGCTCCAATATACCTCGTTGCTTATAGAATTTTCGCCTGCTGAGTCTGATTTTACTTTTGGTCTTAGCGCCTCCTTCTGAGGTAACTTCTAAATATACTTTTCGCTTAGATGCAGCGTAGCCTCGCTTGGGTGGAATGATGGTCGTGTGTATGCGTCTCAGGTTATCGAGTGGAAGGGTAATCCAGACATTTGTTTTCTTTTTTTGGTCTATGTAGCCTTCTACGAATAGGTCAAATCCTGTGGACTGTATTTCCATCTGTGGGATGTCGATGCGGCTACCTGTTATGGTGATTTCATTCAGTAAGGGTGCAAATTTAATATTGCGCAGCCGTCTCTTGACTAAGAGCTTTTTAGATATTCTATCTATGATATCGATCCCTTCTATTTCTAAATCATATAGCTCAAAATCAAGCTTGGCACGGGTCTCTACTTCGACCAATGAGAGATCGACAAGGCTGCCAGAAAAATCTAATGTCATATAGACTTTACCGTCGAGCTCCTTTGCTTGGCGCATACTTTCATTCCCTAAATAATTAAATGCATTAAGTGTTTCTGATAAGTCTATATCATGGAGCTCTAAGTGAGAATAGAATGGAGCTTTATCTACATTGCTGATGTCTACGAGTGCTTCGAGTTCTATTAAGCCCTGATGAAAATAAAATGAAGTCTCACGTATATTAAGCGCCGTAGAATCTTCCATGATGATGCCTGTCTTAAGATCTCGTAGTCGGATCTTATCAGTGATGATGAATGAGTCGAGGTCTATGGTCAGGTCAGGATTAAATCGATTCAGCATGTCTTTCACCAGAACTGTCATTTTAGTATCGACTTGGTCCTCCTGAATATTAAAGCTGGTATCTGGAGGTGTCTCGAATATATCTATCGCATGAGAAAGATTGATTAATGGACTTGTGATGTTGACATGGGTGCTGATCTGATTACCCGTATTGCCGAATAGTAATTCTGATATATTTTCTATGTCTCCTGATACGTTTAAATGTCTGTCTAAATAATCAGAATACATATAGAGCTGGAATGCTGCTGTATCTTGATTAATGACTAAGTCAAGATCATTCAGTGGAAATACGATATCTACATCTACATTATGAACTGCGCCATCAGTGATTTGCAAATTTATAATTGACTCATCTAAAAGATTGTCAAATGAATGTACATCTCCTGTATAGTCGAAGTCAACTTTAAATCTTCCCGTGTCTTGAAATATAAATTTATCATTTTGAAAAAAGTCATTGAATAAATGTGGATTGCCTTCCAGATGAATGACACTCTCTAAGGCCGTTTCATCTGAATTGGGATTAAAAATAATCTTTCCCAATAACTGCTCATGGTTTTTACTTTCAAATTTTATTTCCCCTGAAGCACTATTTTCTATAAGACCATTCAGATCATCGACTCGCCCCGAAATGTTGATATCGAGATCAAAATCATCTGGGAGTTCTTCTTGTTCGCTTATCAATCGAATATTAAAATAATTTAAAACAGGAAGTAACTCCCCTAAGTTAATATCATCAGTGTGAAGTTCTATCGTAAAGCCTGTCTCATGCGGATGGCTGATGTCCAGTGATGCATTCAGAGAGACAGAGCCTTGGTCCAGATCGAATGTGGTATTATCTAAGATCAGTACATTTTCTGATTCGAAGTGCGCACCTGTCTGCAGATCATATAGATTAATCCAATCAAAATATTGAAATGTATCGATGTTAATCAGTAAGCGAGGCTCGAATTTTTGATGAATGCCTCTGATGGTTTGCTTCATCGATTTTTTAGTCTCTTTTTCTGATTTTTTTACGTCTTTATTTTCTCTGATACTGAATATGCTGATGAAGTCTTCCCAGCTCATTTTAGAGGCAGAAAAATTTACTTGGCTGGTAGAATTCTCCCTTGTGAAATCAGCAAGAAGCCCTGCGATATTCTGTAGAGCGCCATTGAGTCTGTAGTTATGATCTTGAACCAGCGTAGTACTGATCATTGTAAATTCTGCATCGCCGACTTCTTTTGCTAAAGTCAGTTCTTGGATAGGCATAGAAGTATCAGTCGGCTTATATAGTATATCTAAATCTTCTAAATATAGATATGCTGAGCTCTGAATGATGATATTCTTTATATTATTTAAGGGGGCATCTACATCTGCATCGAGCGTGAATTGACCTTTTTCAAAAAAGAATTTTTCACTCTGGTACCATTCACTGATTTCTGAGGCATCTCCAGTCACTTTTATTTGTGATTTGATTCTGGCTTTATTGATCGGGTCAGAGCTAATGATGGCATTTTCTGAGCTTAAGTTAAATCCCCCCTGATCAGTGGAGATGTCATCTAAGAGAAGTCTGATATGTCCATCTGATTTAGTATCAGTTCTATGATCATCATATTTACGGTTGATAAATCTTCCCTTTAATTTAGTATTAGAAAATGGAATGTCATTGATAGCGATATCATGATGTTTTAAAGTGAAATCAACTTCTACTTTTACTGGATCCCCCGAATTAATTGTAATGTCAGCAGACGCAGGAAATGCTTGTTTTACACTATATGGCTTTAGGGTTTTAGCAATATTGGGTGACAGTAATTGTTTGACTTGCTGAAAATTAAGTTGATCATTTTTAATAAACAGTACTGTAGGTTCAGAGCCATCTGTGACCACCTCGGCCTCAAAGGAAAAAGGACGATCATCGATCATTATTTCGAATGGGTCTAAGCTTAATTTATTTGCGATAAATCTTGTTTTGGTTTTTCCAACGAGATGAGCACCTTTCAAGAATGAGCCATTTTCTTTTTCAAATGTTAGCTCTTCTACATTTACATCAAATTCTAAATCACCCTGAATATTTCCATTGTCATTGATAAGTTTTGTCCCGAGCGAATTAGCCGTGACTCTTATGCTTGTGGTTCTAAGAGTGTCGTAGATGATAAAGTCAAAATCGGATAGGCTTAGATCTATGTTTTTGGAGTCAATCGTCAGATCAGAATTATTTTCTTCCTTATGATGATTCTGATTTTGAAGACCGCTTAAGATGGTTGCGATATTATAGTTTCCTTCAGCATCAGCGATAAGGTTTATTTCCCCACCATTGATCTCTAAAGACTGAATCTTTACATCTTTTTGGCGCCAGTCGACTATGCTTATTTCTACTTGCAACTCATTTATGAAAAGAACAGGGTTTTTAGTTTTATGATAACTTGAATCTCTGACAGCCACATCTCTTATGATCAGAGATGCATTCGGAAAATCTCGAAATATCGTGATGTAACTTTCTCCAAATCGAACATGAGCCTCTTGAAGAAATGAAATATTGTCAATGATCTTCGTCTTATTGGATTCTAAATAACTATTGATCCCATAAAGCAGAAGCCCAACAGCCAAAATGAAAATGAATAGGCATAAAAGAATGATATCGAAACTACGATTGACTAATTTATTGATCCTGCCTGCGACTCCACTCATCCATCAAGGTGATTTATCATATAATTGTTCTATAGCCAGAATGTTTCAGAATAAGGCCTTAAGGTAATAAATTTATCAAGTTCTATGTGCTTACAGGCATAGACTCAGAATCAAGATAGGGCATTTGCAATTAATGAATTATTTTTGTTCATTTCTTTGAATTCTCCCTTCATAGAAATACAATTCACACCAAGCAAGTCAAAAATAACTTCCATTGAATCAACAGTCATATTACACAATTCTTCATTGTACATATGTGTAAATACAAAACCAATTTCTAAATCTTTCAGACTCCAATACCCCATATTACTGGTGGAATTATCCAGCATTAAGCTTTTTATTAATTTCTTTGGGACATCCTTTAAGGTGTAAGGATAAAAATAATTACGAGACTACACTATCAACGTTGATCATACAACAGAGCCTTTATTAAACATAATTCACATTATCTTTAATTTGTTATTTCAAATCAAAGACATATTATACGGACAAGATATATTGTTCTGGTAAGTTGAATAAAAAAGGCCCAGAAAAGTCTATTTTCTGGACCTTTTAACACAGAGATAATTTTAAGGTTACAGGGTTTTTACTTCCTACTATTGGTTCGGATTACAGCCTTCAATGTGAGCATTAAATTCCTGCCCACTCATGACTTCAAAACCAGACATTAGTTGAATCTCTTCTCCTGCTGAATATTCAACAGATCCTGACATAATCAATCCGTCAGAAGATATAGTTTTGGACGATTCATATAAGCCAGGGGCAACAGCACTGTTTGGACCAGGGACATAAAGTACTTCTGGACAATTAACAATATTTTCATCACATACTTGTACAGACACAGGCACTCCAACTAAATTTATTGCAACGCAACTGCATTCAAGTAATTCAGCCACTGTATTTATACTATTAACATCACATACTGACGGATTATAGACTACTGGATGAATCGAATAGTCCCCTGTCATTGATATAAGAAATTCAGGCTCAC
>ENA-ORXT01004177-ORXT01004177.1-marine-metagenome-genome-assembly--contig:-NODE-4177-length-15181-cov-9.209680_pt1 | contig 15181 bp, 12 predicted proteins | sample MGYA00237868_ERZ511482 | MGnify/ENA metagenome assembly ERZ511482 | reverse complement strand
TGCCCTTCCTCCGCATCGGGGTGCCGAGGAGCCGCCTAAACGCGGCCGTGGCGGCGGCAACCACCGCCGCGGCCGGAGACAGCATCAACGGAAGCAGCGTGCGCCGCTCCGTCGCCGGCGACTCCACCGCAAACTGCGTCGCCGTTATGAGGAGCAAGGCGCCCGTCGCCACGTCGATTGTCGAGGGCGTGGCGAGCAGCACCGCAGAGCGGGGGATGGCGTCGTGGAGGGCGGCCGCCAAGGGGAGCGAGAAGTGCGGCACTGCCGGCTGCCGCCGCCGTCATCGTCGCGGCCGCCACCCGTCGCTCCACGGCTGCACGGTGCCGCCGGTTGTCGCCGGAAGCGCCAGCGCCGCCGCTGTCGCCACCGCGACGCGGCAGCGGCGGGCACGCAGCCCGCCACCGCCGCCGCCGCCGCCTCAGCTGGCAGCCCGTCACGGGCCGGCGGGCGGGCTTGCGGCGACACCCGCGGCGGCCGCCAACGGCCGTGGCGGCGTCGCGAAGGCCGCCCGTCGGTATTACCGTCGGGCCCGTCGCGGCAGCCACGGGGGGACCACCGACGTAGGCCGCCCGCTGCCACGCCGGCCAACCGGCGTGGCGTTCGCTTACTCCGCCCCCCCCCCCTGCCCCCCCTCGCCACCTGCCGCGCGCTTCGAACCGCTCTCATATACAAGCGGTTGGCCGCGTCCTCCGCCGTGCGGGTGCCCGCCGTCGTGCGCGCATTGCGGTGGCGGCGCGCCTCTGCGCTCCTGAGACTGTTTGTCGCGCTTCCCACCTTTTTTAATTCTCTCCAGCTGAAACGTGGACTACCCCCACTGGGGCGAGTGCGTCGCCGCCGCCCACAGTGCACTTCGCCGGCAGTGGTGGCAAGGGTGGAGGGCGGCTCTGGGAGACATACACGAGCGGGTCGGCACCTTGCTTCCTCGACGCCGCGCAGAAGCGATTGATCACATTGGCTAGTCCCTATAGCGTATGTTTCTACCATCAGCCAAACGACACCAAACGACATGAAAGGCGCTCGCACGGCACCTTCCTGGGTAGTCTCAAGTCTATCCCATTCTGTTAGACGGGGGCGGTCGATGCCCGCACGCACTGCACCCGAGTAGATCCAGGCACAGGCATGCGTGCAACAGGGCGAGAGGGGGGGGCTCGTGTTGATGGGCCGGTCGACGGGACGGAGGCCACCCCCCCCCCCCCTGGCCGTCATGGTGCCAGGGGGGGTACCTGGATCGGCACCAGCAAACAGGTAAACATGAACCGGTCTGAGCGTCCAAACAGTCGGTGGGTGGCGTGGGAAAGCGGAACTCGGACAGGCAGGGTGTGGGAGGGCACACCGCATCCGACACAAGACATACCGAGCACGCCATGTAGTATCTGGGGCTTTCGATCACACTCTCGCTGTGTGAACTCGATCTCTGTCTTCCGGTTGGCTGGGAACTCAGGGCTGACAGAGAGTGTGCACGCAGATCAAATCCAAGCAACTTGCTCACAGAGTCAGGACAAGTTTCATGCCGCTAGCGTTACTTATACATGCTGCCACGAACAGCTTGAGGACTCTCTCCCCGTCAGCCCTATTTTGTGGAAATAAAGGAGATGGGAATCATCAGAGTGAAGACCTTTCATGGACTGCGTGAACAGGTCTACGGCAACAACAATTACCACCCAACGGGGCCTGGAAGAAGTCGCGGCGGTGGCTTTTCCGCAGCCGGCGCGCAAAGGACCTCGTCATTTTCCCATACTGCGTTGTCGTGGTCACAGCGCCCCACACTCTTCTTCGTGGTGACCCTGCATCCAGTACACGCAGAGATGGTGCTACCTGAGGGTGCCATGGCCGCGCCCATTGCTGCTGCCCAACAGCTCAATGTTGGCGGCATGGGTAATAGCGACGACGAGGGGGATGAGGTGGAGGACTTTGGGCCGGGTGCCGTCGACCCTGGGCAATTGCACGTGGAGGGCGCTCCAGCGGTTGGGCAACTTGCCTTTGAGGTGCACTGTGCGGAGCGAGCGGCTCGACGCGCGTCGACAAACAACGCCGCGTCCTATGCCATGACGGAAAAGTCCTGGTCAGCGAATGACCGTGCCACAGCTCGCTTCTTGAGCTTCCTCGCGGTTGCTTATGGGCAAGCAGAAGGGCCTGGCGCCGAGCCGCTAGAGCAGCAGGCAATGCGCCTCGCTGCAACCCTGGACGCCACCCTTCCCCACCGGTTGCGCCGCTTCTTTGCGATGCTGCGGGCAAGCAGGAGAAATACAGGCAATGACAATTTGAATTCCAATTAGCTCGAGTCCGACGGTACCAGTGTTAAAGTTGTCAAGCATTGCGGTGGACTTGGTCACTGGGGCGCAACGTGGAGTTCACAGCCGCAACGTGGAGTTCACCAGGCGCCACGTGGAGTTCACAAGTGCCCGCCGGTCTTCACACCCGCCGGTGTGGCTGACGACTGCGACGGGCGCGAGGCACCCGCCCGCGGGCGACACCGCCGCCAAGATATGGTCCTTTCTCACCTGCGCTCTATCCGTGAGTCTGGGGAATGCTTACGATATAATTTGCCGTGGCCACTCCCAGGCCGGCGCTGCCTCCGCCACCCCCTCCCCGCCCTCCTGCTCGTCACAGCCCCCTGCCACGCTATGGTAAAATGTTGACATACTGTTGAGGCACCATGACTCTCCAGTGAGCCCAGGTCCCAGTACCTGCGACCACGCCTCAGACCACGAGGACGTCCGACGCGGTCTTCGTGGCGGCGGCTGCGGGCCACATCCGCGACGTGCTGGTGGCAGCTGCAGCCACTTTGCTGCTTGTCATTGATGGTGTGTTGATATTGGGTGTCGCTGCACCGGTTGCTGCCTGCCCCCGCGTTGCGCGCGCCTGTTTGCAGTGGAGAGGAGCGGAGCTTGCAGCACAGCCGCTCTCCTACACCATTCCGGAGGCCGGCGGCGACAGCGGCCATGCCGAGGCCGCCCACCGTGGGGAGGGCAGGGCACGCGTCGGCCGCGCTTCACAGACGTCCAGGTGGCTGGGGGCGGCGAGGCGCCGTTGCCGCCGCCGCCGTGGCCGCTGCCGCCGACGATACCGCCGCTGCTGCTGTCGCGGCGTGTTTGTCTCTGTCGCCCCTGCGGCCGCCGCCGCTGCCGCGGCCGCCGGCCGCGCTCCGCGTGTCGCGGCGGTACCGCGTGCCGCGCGGGTGCGCCTCGTCCCTCTGGCCGGGGCCCGCACGCAGCGACGCCCGCGGGGCCGCCGGAAGGCCCCTGGATGCTGTGTCCATGCGGCGGGCTGAGGTTCCTTGTCGCGCAACTGCGGCGGGGCGGCAGCCCGGCCACCACTAGGGGAGATAGCGAGGGGCGAGGAGAGGGGAGGGGGAGGAGGGGGGGGGTTGTCCGGCCCGCTGCCCTGGTCCTGTGCTGTCTTTTGCCCAATTTTGGCCGATGTGGTCGCAGTCAAGACATGGTCTGGGTCAACTGCCCTTTGGTCGATCTTCTTTACCCGTGAGACACAGTTTCCCACTGTTCATCACCCTTCTTGACATAGACGGGATCGGCCAAAATGGGGAAGACAGCAAAAACGAATTGATTTCATCCACCGGTGCGCTCAAGCACCCAGAGTCGCAGCCTGTGGTCTGATCTCCACCACAACTGACGAACATGTGACAAAGAACTGGACCGAACAGAGTACGCGAGGCATCCCTGACACTGTATCCTATCTAGCAACCCTGGAGGACTGAAGGGTGGAAGAGCATCGAGCGGTGGAAAACTGCCCCAGACGTGCTCGCGTGTCTTGCGCTGCGTGTCGAGCCCCTACATGTGGGGTCGTGGTTCACTGACAATACTGGTCATGCCAGTCGACCCGCACCGATGGCCATTGATCTGCCGAAGGGTGGTCCCCAGTTTGAGAAATTTGACTCGGGGAAAAACGGCTGGCCCGTGGGCCTGGCCACATCTCATCTCGCCATCCAGCTCTGTTTGCATCATGATGCATGGAACGACTCGTCGTTGGGCCATGGAGCTCTGGGATGGAGGATTCTCCGCAAGGATAATTCCTCGACGATCCCAGCCATCATGGCACTGGTCGTTGACGCGTGGTTAGGTCCCTGATTGGGTACTCGCCCGTCGCACCCCGCCTCTTTTGTTGCTGAGCGGTCTCCACGGGAGACGAACGCGTCGCCGCACCACCAGCCTCCACTCTTCCATCCGGCTGGGGTCGCTCCGTGGCCCACCCGAGACGGCGACGCGTTTAGAAATCGGTGCACCACGTCCTATCGTATAGCCGCGGGCGTGCGCACGGCCGTCGTAGCTGCAGCCCCCGCAGTCTTCGTTGCTGTAGCCGCCGAACGTCTACTGGCCTCACTGGCACTACCGCATCACGCTCACCGCGGCTTCAAACGCCACGTGCTCCGGTCCCCTCAACCTCGGCTCCCATGGCAGACGACACGGACGGCGCTGCCGTCGCATCCGCCTCCACCCCCGCTCCACCCACCGCCGCCACCCCGCTGACCGCCGCCGTCCCCCCCGCCACGATGGTCCCCCTCGCCGCCGCCGCCACACCGGTGGCCGCCACGGTGACCACCCCCGTCCCCGTCCCCGTGGCGAGCACCAATGGTGCGGCGGGGGCGTCGCCCGCTGCGGACCGGGGACACAAGGTCCTCGCCAGCGGCAAGCGGGTGCAAGCCGAGTTTGCGTCCGAACACCCGCCCTCCCCCGAACTGTCGGCGTCGCTCATATCACGCATCATGCACATGTGGGTGATACGGCTGGTCCTTAGCGGCTGGCGGTCGCCGCTCACGGATGCGGACTTGTGGGAGCTGACGCCCCCGGAGCAATCGCGCTTCACGTCTTCGACGTTTGCCGCCGCGTGGCGGTCCCGCTCCCACGAGCAAAAGGGGCGGCTGCCGAAAACTCTTTGGACCATCCACCGCTCCTTCCTCCTCTTCACGGCGTTGCTCAAGGCTGGGGACGTGGCGCTCGGGCAGGTGTCGCCCGTGTTTCTCAACCAGCTCCTCGATTTTTTGCAAGCCCCCGACCAGTCGGCGAGCACCGGCTACGGGTGGGCGCTGGCACTGCTCGTGGCGCCGCTCGTCAAAACGGTCTTTGAGAATGCCTACTTTTTGAAGACGATGCGCATGGGCGTCCGCGTCCGGTCGGCCATCCAGTCGACGCTCTACCGCAAGTCGCTCGCGCTCTCCCCGTCAGCGCGGGCGGGCAAGACAGTGGGTGAGATTGTTAACTACATGCAGCTCGACGCGCAGCGGATATCCGACTTTGCCCAGTTCATCCACGTTACCTGGGCGGCGCCCATCCAGGTTATCGTCACGGTCGTGCTCCTGTACATTTACATTGGTCCGTCGGCATTTGTGGGGTTGGCCATGGCGGTTGTCACCATCCCCCTCCAGTCGTGGCTGGTTAAGAAGCAGGCGGCGCTGCGCAAGCGGGGTGTCGGCATCACCGACCAGCGGGTCAAACTCATCAATGAGGTGCTGCAGGGCATCAAGGCGGTCAAGTTTTACGCGTGGGAGAAGCCCTTCTCGGCCGCCATTGACGAGGTGCGTGAGCGGGAGCTGGCCAACTACCGGGCGTCTATCCTTGTGCGCTCCTCCTTCCTCGTCATCATCATGACCGTGCCGACGATTATTGCGGTCGTGACGTTTGCATTCTATGTGGGCGTTTTCAACGAGCCGCTCATCCCTTCCAAGGTGTTTACAGGCATTGCGCTGCTGAACCAGCTCCGCCAGCCCATCATGATGCTGCCATTTGTCGTGTCAGCACTCGTCGATGCGCGCGTCGGCGCCAAGCGGGTGGAGGCATTCCTGGACCTGGACGAGACGGATGGGTACCATCGGCAGCATGCAGAGGAGCGGCCTGCCAACCAGTCGCTGGCGCGCAACACTGGAGATATCCCGTCACCTGAGGTGAGGACCGCTCTCCACAGGAATTTGCGCAAGGCCGTTGCCGCCGCCGAGGCGGCCCGCCGTGGCCGCCGCTCCGTCACCGAAGCGATGGACTTGATTGGGGAGCTCCCCTCCCCCATTCCCAAGAGCCTCATTGACGCCGACGGCGCGACGGGGCGCGGCTCGATTACGGTCGTCGACGGAGAGTTTGCGTGGGACCCGGTGACGAGCACCGTGGCTGACGCGGCGGCGTCGTCGCCACTCTCCCTCTTCAAGTGCCTCCCGGGTCGGCGACGGCGGGCGGCAGCGGCGACGGCGACTCCACCAGCCGCGGCGGGCTCTCCGGCCGACGTGGCCGTGCCGGTCGATGACGCATCACCGGCAGCGGCCGGCCGGCCCGTGCCCGTCTCGAGTGACCCGCGCGCCGACGATGCGGTGGATGGTGCGGTGGACCTTGCGGCTACCAGCTTGTCTCGGACCCGTGATGGGAGCGTGCGGACGGTGTCGGTGCTGCAGAACGTCAACCTTGTCTGCGAGCCAGGAAAGGTCACGGCGGTCATCGGGCGGGTTGGCTCGGGCAAGTCGTCGCTCGTGCATGCGCTCCTGGGCGAGATGCGTAAGCGTCGCGGCACCGTCGTCCTCGAGGGCACTTGTGCGTACGTGGCGCAGAATGCGTGGATTTTCAACGGCACGCTGCGGGACAACATTCTGTTTGGCCGCGCTTATGACAAGGAGCTCTACCAGCGAGCTATCCACTGTTCGGTGCTCGACACGGACCTGTCGGTGCTCCCGTTCGGGGACCGCACGGCCATTGGCGAGAAGGGCATCAATCTGTCGGGTGGACAGAAGCAGCGCGTGTCTTTGGCGCGCGCCATTTATGCCGACGCCGACGTTTACTTGCTCGATGACCCGCTCAGCGCCCTCGATGCGCATGTCGGCGCCGACGTTTTTGAGCGTTGCCTGTCGCCGTCGTCGGGCATTCTTCGCAACCGTACCGTGGTGCTCGTCACGAACCAACTGCACTTTCTTCCCGAGTGTCATAGTGTCATCATGCTCGCGGATGGGGGTATCAAGAACTCGGGCGAGTTCCGCACCCTCCTCCACGAGGACGAGGACTTTCGGACACTAATGGAGGAGAACACGGGCGCGCGCGATGAGGAGGGGCTCTCTGCGTCGCACTCGCGCTCCGTTTCGCGGTCGCGCAAACGGTCACAGGCGGCGACGAGCAACGGAGGTATTGGCGCCCCCGGCCGCTCGGCCCATTCCATGTCGATCGAGACGGCGCCGGCGGCTGTGCGCGCCGGGGCCGCCGCCGCGGTCGCTGCCAAAGCCAAGGCCGCCGGTGAAAGCTCGACGAGCGGCGGGGTGGCGGCGACCGGCAGCACCACGTCGTCGTTGACAGAGTCGGTGAACGGGTCGGGCACATCTGGAGCGGCGGCAGGCGACAAGGCGCCGAAGGACTCGCTCATTACGCTTGAGGAGCGCAAGATTGGTAATGTGCGCTTCGGGGCCTACTATGAGTATGCCCGCGCGTGTGGTGGCCTGGTCGTCTTCTTCCTCATCCTGGCGCTCTTCGCGGCGGCCACAACAACGAGCGTGCTCAACAATTGGTGGCTCAGCTACTGGTCTAAGGAGTCGGCGCCGGGGTCAACGACCGAGCACGGCCTTGGCTTTTATCTGGGCATCTACTTTGGACTTGCCGTTGTCTACGCGGCCCTGACGTTTGTCCGCTCCGTGTGGTATCTCTTCTCGGCGCTGCTCGCGTCGCGGCGGCTGCAACAGGGTGCCGTCAGGTCGGTGATGCACGCGCCGCTGTCGTTCTTTGACACAACACCAATCGGCCGTATCTTGTCCCGGTTTTCCCGCGACACGGACGGTGTGGACGTGCAGCTGCCGCAGTTCTTCCAGCAGATGCTCACAACTGTCTTCCAGCTGATCGCCTCGTACGTGTACATTGCGGTCATTCTGCCGTGGTTTATTGCCGTCGCGGTGCCGATTGGTTTCGGCTACTTTGCGCTGCAGCGCTTCTTCAACCGGACGTCCCTCGAGCTGAAGCGGCTAGACTCGATTTCGCGCTCGCCCATTTACGCCCACTTTTCCGAGACGCTCGGTGGCTTGTCGACCATCCGCGCTTACTCGCGGGAGGCGGACTTTGCCAAAGACAACCTTAACATGGTTGACACCAACGTGCGTGCCTACTTTTGCTACATTGCGGCCAACCGGTGGTTTTCTCTCTACCTGGAGATCATGGGGTCCATGCTCGTGTTTGCGACGGCCATCCTGGCCGTTGTCGGTCGTGGCAACGTGTGGGCCGGTGACGTTGGCGTGGCTCTCGTCTATGCGCTGCAGGTGACGGGCATCCTCGGTTTCACGGTGCGGTCGATTACGGAGCTGGCGGGGCAGATGAACTCGGTTGAGCGCTTGGCTTATTATGGCTCGGAGCTACCACAGGAGGCACCGCACGAGGCGGGCGTCGATGGCAAGGTCGAACCTCCTCCAGGGTGGCCGACGGCTGGTGCCGTCTCGATTGACAATCTGCAGCTGCGCTACCGGGCGGGCTTGGAGCTTGTCCTCAAGGGCATCACCCTTGATATTAAGGGCGGCGAGCGTGTCGGCGTCGTCGGCCGCACGGGCGCCGGCAAGTCGTCAATGATGATTGCGCTCCTGCGGCTGGTCGAGGCCGCCGAAGGCTTCATCCACGTTGACGGCGTTGACCTCGCCTCCCTCGGCCTGAGCTCCGTCCGCCGGGGCGTCACGATCATCCCGCAAGACCCGGTTATGTTTAGCGGCACTCTGCGCTTCAACATTGACCCGTTTAACGAGTTTACTGAGGCCGAGCTGTGGGGTGCCCTGGAGGCGTCGCACCTCAAGGGCTTTGTCGAAAACTTTGAGGGTGGCCTCGACTCGCGCGTCGCCGAGTATGGCGACAACTTGTCGTCGGGCCAGCGGCAGCTGGTGTGCCTCGCGCGTGCCCTGCTGCGCAAGCCTCAACTCCTCCTCCTCGACGAGGCGTCGTCGTCGCTTGACGTGACGACCGACGCGCTGTTGCAGACGACCATCCGCACCGCCCTCCGCGGGTGCACGATCATCACCATTGCGCATCGGCTGTCGACGATTGCCGACTATGACCGTGTGCTCGTGCTGTCGGACGGGCGGGTGGCGGACTTTGACGCGCCATCGGTGCTGCTGGCACGGCCGGCGAGCCTCTTGCGGCAGCTCGTGGACGCGCTCGGCAAGTCGGGCGCGGCGGCCTTTGAACGCCTTGTCGCCCTCGCCGATGAGACGCGCGCGGCGGGCGGCAGCGACGCGGACCACGTGCGGCGGTTTGTGGAGCTGGCGGGCGCCGCGGCCGTCAAGGAAGGGGAGGCTGCCGACGATGGGGACGATGGGGATGATGCGGGGCCGACGCCCCCGCCCGCGCCGAGCACCGCTACCGTCTAGGCGGTCGCGGGGCTGGGCGCTTTGACTTGACTTTGACGTTTTCATTCTATTGACTGCGTGCACCGGTGAGGGGGGTTCTTGTCTGTCTTTCTTATGCCTGTGGGATTGCGTCCCCTACTCGTTGTGGTGGCGTCGTGGGGCTTCGCCTAACCGCACCGGCGCTTGACTTTGACGTGCCCGATCCGTGGTGTGCCGTCCCACGGGCGAGCTCGTCGCAACGTGTTCATAATACCTTTTCGACTCTGCCGTGGTTTCCATCTCCCCGCCGCTCGGTACCACCGCGGGCCCGCCCGCCGCCGCGCACCCCCGTCCAAGGCCGCCATCGCGCCCACCCCCGGTCGCCCTCCCCCCCTCCCCTCTCAGCACCGCGCCAGCGCGGCCTTGACGCGCCGGTCGAGCCCCCGCAGCTCCTCCCGCAGGCGCGCGTTCCACCCGTCGCCGCCCCGCGGGCCTGCGTCGACGGGCGCGCGCACGCCACGACGGCGCAGGGGGGCAAACGCGGGCGGGCACGCGTACCCCGACAAAGAGGCACAGCACGACGCACAGACGCGGGGGGAGGGAACGCGGTGGCGGCAAGCGGCGCGGTTAGTATCGGCAGCCAGGCGGCAAGCGGGCGCCGCAGCGACCGGCGCGCGGGGCGGTGGTGCGACGCGCGCCATGGGCGCAGGCACGCATCCTAGAGCAGACGGCGCCATGGGTGGTGGCCGCAACAACCCCCACATAACCCAATCATGTCGTACCAGCACGCGAGGTAAGTTGGGGGAGCTTGGCAGCGCGCCCGGTCGTCGTGGCGTCCATCGTATCGGATAGCGGCGGTGGTGTGTGTTATGGTGTTGCGCCGGGTGACGCGACAGACGCAAGAAGCGTCCCAGCTGCAGGAGAGAATCTGACAGAGGTGGCAGGTGATTTTTATTTGATTATTATTATGGTAATTTTAATAATTTTAATAATTTTACATCACGGGGCTGATGATTATAATCTGTGAATCCACGATTCTTGCCACTGTCAGCCATGGCGTCAACCTCGCGCACGGCGTGATGGCGGCCCTTGGCGGTGGCCAATGGCGGGCCGCGCCGCCGGTGGGCCGGGCGACGCCACGTTGCGGTTGTTGTGTGATTTGACGGGCCGACCCGCTTGGGGAGGACCCGTCCTCGTCTTGATGTTTGACCCGGCGCCTACGTAGGGGTGCCGGAGGGCCTTTGCTTTGTTGCTGGCACCCGGGGGGTGTGGACGCGTGCCCCACTGTTGTCAGCCTGTTGGGTGTCTGTCGAAGGCCCCCTCACTCCTCTGGGGACGCCCACGAGCGGGGGGGTGGGGCCTGTGCAGACACCGTTTGAGGGTATAAAAGCAGTACAGTACAGTAGCCGGCACCGGCTAGCGGGCGGTGACGCAGCCTCCGGTACGACGCAGCATTTCTATGAGCACCACCCCTGGTCGGGGTGTTGCTTGTGGGAGTGCTGCGTCACCGCCTTTGCTCTCGAGTTTTCGTGTCTTTCGTGCTCCCCGATTTTATCCACATAATCACATGGGTGTGACCGGGGCTTTACATTCAGGGGGCTACTATTTGATAGGGACAGCTGGTTGGCCCGCCAACTTGCAGATTCCAGCATTTCACCAGCTATTTTCCCAGTCCACGACTGTCATTGGTGTTAACAATGCTAAGGACATGCACTGCTCCACTCTCACGCTACGCTTCCACAGATGGCAGAACTGGCAACAAGCATGGCAGTCTGACGCTTCTGCGCGCAGGGAAGAGCAAAGACAGAGAGCAAAGCGACAGAGCGTCGGAGAGCAACACATGCACATGAAGACAGACCTCTCCAGAAAAAGCCGAGGTTGCCATGGCATCAGTACGCAATTGCCACATAGAATCGTACACAGTACATCTGAGTGAGGTGGCCAGATGTGGTACTGTACTGTAACCTCACTCGAGCCGAGGAATGATTATAGTCACACCTCTGGAATATGAACAGGCTTCACGATAACCAGAGACTTGCAGGGATTACAATGCACGCACAATTGTATTTGACAAAATGGAGAGTTAAAGTAAATACATATCTCGAAGAACTTTGGGCCGGTCTTTGATCGATCAAAGGTGATCTTTGATCACGTTTGCAGCGTTGACGGGCTGCATTACAGTCAATATGCATATAAAAATCTCCCGTACACACGGTGCAGCCTACGCCAATCTCCATGAACTTTTCTCTGTTAGACGGCTACTTTCTCGTTCTCAAGATGATCCAACCAATAAGGTGCCTTCTGGAGGCACGGTAGGAGCACGCAGCCTTCTCGTGCTCCCTCAGGCAAGGAGCGGATATCCTATTGACAGCTTGTGTTCTGGCCACCGGCAGTGTGCCGACGACACGAATTGTGGTCCCTCTTCGGCACGCCCTCCACTGGACTGAATCGAGGGCAGCGAGAGGCCCAACGTGTGGTCCCGTTGCGGTCGCAGCCTCGCTGGCGCGCCCTCTGCGTCCCTTGAGTGCCCCCCCGCCAGCGCACGGCGGTGTCTTTGAGTCACGCCGCCGTCCGCCGCCGTCGTCGTCGGTCCCAACGGTGAGGACACTTTCCTCGTCCCGCTGCGCAATTGACGCGCATGCGCGCGCGCTCCCGCCTCTCCCACGGCGACCAGCCTCCTCCACACGCGTGTCCATCCCCGTGACGCGCTCCGTCGTTCACTCAGTGTACCCGTTGACTTTGTTGTTCACCATGGCCGACGACACGCCCGCTGCGGCGCAAGCGCCTGCGGACTACGCGGCCGGGGACGATGCGCCGCCGCCGGCCGCCGACGGCGCGTCCGCGCCCGACGCGGATGCCCCTGCGCCGGATGCGCCCGCAAATGACGAGGGTGGTGCCGATGCGGCGCCCAGCGGGGCGGGCGACTCGGCGCGCGGGGATGGCGACTATGTGGCGCCGTCGAGCGGCGGTGGGGAGGAGGGCCACGGTGGGGGTGACCGGGACGGGGGCCGCGACCGTGATGGGGACGATGGTGGTCGCGATGGGGGTCATGGCGGCGGCCGTGACGGTGGCCGTGATGGGGGCGGCGATGGCGACGGCGCCGGGCACGTGTCGGTGGGCAAGCGCCGCCGCTCCCGCTCGTGGTCGCGCTCCCGCTCGGCGAGCCCCAACCGCCGCGCGTCGTCGGGGGGGGGCGACGGCCACGATGGTGGCCACGGGCTCCAGGACGATGGGCGGGACCGCGATGGCGGCGGTGGGGGGGGTGGCTATGATGACTACCAGCAGCATTACGACGGGTCGGGGGGTCACCAGGACGGGCAGCAGCAGTATGGGTGGGATCAGGGGCACGGGGGTGGGCATGACGACGTGCGCCACGACGCCAAGCGCTCGCGTGATAATTATGCGATGCGAGACGTGCACCTGCGTACATGCTTTCGCTGTGGTGGTACGTTTTTCTTTTCTTCAAGCTATTATGCGGTCGAACAAGTGCTTGTGTGCTCTGTGCTTACCAATCAGGTTTCATCGTGTCTCCTACGATTCTTTCTTTCGCTCGGTACTAACTGTTATGCGTTTTATGCGGTTTCCGCTGGTCTCCTTGTGGTTGCTTTGCCGTGTACCTGATTGTGTGTTGTATCTATTTCTAGGCGGTGGCCACATTGCGCGTGATTGTCCGAACACTGGCGGTGGCCAGGGGGCCCACTCGCATGCGGCCGCTGCGGCGGCGGCGGCGGCGGCGGCGGCGGCGGCGGCTGGCCCTCAGTGGGGCATGCGCGCTGCGTATGGTCAGCAGCAGCAGGCTGCACAGTACGCCAACCCGTATGCGCAGGCGCAGGCAGCGTATGGGGGTGCCTACCGTGGTGCCGGCGCTGCCGGCTACGCTGATCCGTACGCGGCGTCCGCGGCGGCAATGTATGGCATGCAGGGGGCGGCGGCGGCCGCCGGTTATGGCTATCCCGCCGCCCCCGGAATGGGCGGCGGTGGTGTTGGCGGTGGCGGTGGTGGTGGCGGCGGTGGTAGAGGTGGTGGCGGCAGCCGCGGCGGCCCCGCTCCGGGCGGTGGCAGCTGCTTCCGGTGCAACCAGGAGGGACACTGGAGCCGCGATTGTCCGGAGCGTCCCAACGCTCACGACCCGACCGCGTGCTTCAAATGCGGCCAGCAGGGGCACCGTGCGCGCGAGTGCAACGTGTGCTACAACTGCCTCTCTGTCGGTCACCGTGCCGCCGTGTGTCCGAACGCGCGCGCGTCGGCGTAGGACCCAGCGCTGCCCTGGCCAGGAGGGAAGGGATGGGGGCCGGACATGCGGCGAGTCGTGGGAAGGAGGTTGGGGTCGGTCGTGTCTGGGAGCGGTGTCGTGTGCAAGACGTGGCGGGTCGTGGGTTGTCTTTGGGCAGGCGGTGTGGGACGCGTGTGCCATCGTGGCGCGTGTCTGCTGACCTGTTTTTGGTGGTGGTCTGGGTTGCGGTTGGTTTTCGCGTTTGCGGGCTGGCGTCTGTGTCAAGTCGCGGGCTCGTCTGTGTGGTCGGTGCGTCATGCTGCGGGGAGCGGTGACGGACCAGGCTCGCCGTGTGGGCTGGCGAACAGGCCTCCGTCAGAGGCTGGGGTACCTTGGTGCGCCGTACCGGCTGCTTCCCACTGAGGCAGAACCGGTGAGCGCTCGTGGAGGGGCGGGGTGTGTGCAGGGAGAGCGTCCACGGCGTGTTGGTGTGGAGGGTCGTGGGTCGTGGGATGCAGCATCTTCCTGGTGCTGTCGTGCTGTCGTGCTGTCGCGCGGCGGTCTGATTGTGCGATGACGGACGGACCAGCGTCTGGTGGCGCGGCTACGTCGTCTCGCCCGCGCACTGATGTAGCTACGACGGTGAGCTGTGACGGAGTTCGGACTGCTGGTGTTGCCCTGTGCTGCGGGATTTGGCGGTCCAGTGCGGGCGGGCGGGGCGGGTCGAGTCGAGCGGATCGCGCTTGGCGCGGCGGCGTGTGTGGTGGCGCGCTCCAGGTCGCATGTGCAGTGGCGTGCTCGGGCGTCGGCGGTGGACGCCATCCCTCGGTGTCGGTGTGCGTGTGGCGGGCAATGATGAGGCGAGCCACGGTGAGCCGGCAGGCGCGCGATGCCTCGACACACGGTCGCATGGCGGCGCTTGGCGATGAGGCGGGTGCAACGTTGGGCGGCTTCCTGTGTGGGCGCTAGGGTGTGGCGGGTGGGCAAGTCGGCAGCGGCCTCGGTCGGGGCGGGGAGAGCACCAACGCAGTGGCTTTCAAGTGGTGCGCCGGCTGAGACGCGTCCGGGTCGTTGGCGTCGTGACGGAGACGCTTCTGCGGACTCCGTGCATCGGGGCGGCTTGCCTTGTACCTGCGCGGAGATGCGCTTTTATGATTGTATGGCTTTGTATTGTTTGTTTCTTGTTTTGCCACCGTGCGCAGCTACTCAGTTGCGTGTGGCGGCTGCAATATCATGTGTTTTCTCGTCTTTCTCCGCGGGTCACCCGCGTGTTGTGTTGGTCATTCTTGGCCACGTCGTTGCAATGTAGCTAGCCTCTTGCGGATGTGTTGCGTGGCGCCTTGGTGTCACTGTCGTTAGCGTACGCATGCTTCTCTTTTGCGGCACCTGCGGTGGATCTCGCGCATTGACGCGCGCCGCCCTACTCGGCGCCTGCCCACGCACCCTGCCAGGCGTGCGCCCGCGCCCGCCCGTCTGCACCCCTCCACCGCCCGCCCGTCTGCACCCCTCCACCGCCCGCCCCCCACCCGGCAGCTGCGTCGCACGTGGCGTCCGCCCGCCCCACACCACGGACGGCACCGCGCTGCACCCGCACACCCCCTCACGCCACGGGCGGCGAGGCGCCCGCGTCTGACGGCGGCGACATGGCGCGGCCCGAGGCCGAGAGGGTTTCCCCCCCGCCCCCCCCCCCCCCC
>ENA-ORXT01004176-ORXT01004176.1-marine-metagenome-genome-assembly--contig:-NODE-4176-length-15183-cov-5.604925_pt1 | contig 15183 bp, 13 predicted proteins | sample MGYA00237868_ERZ511482 | MGnify/ENA metagenome assembly ERZ511482 | reverse complement strand
ACCGGGTCAAGTGGCCGGAATAATCTGCCACCTGACTTAGTTCATATGATCTTGTGCTTAAAAAATATATTTGCTTGGAAACTGAATCGTTAAACCCAATTCCTCAAACGAATTTACAAGAGGTCTCTACTAAATTGTCAAAGATCAATGCTTCCGGAGAAGCTGCGAACAACAAAGCTAAGTGTCATTCACGAAGGGCCAGATCATACTCAGTGAAGCTTAACCGTCAACAGCAACATGGCCGTTTTTCGAAAAATACTTTCACTGAACAAGCGTCCGGTTTACACCAGACAATTCTGTCCCACCGAGGTTCGCCAGATTGGCCATAAAAATATGACTCAGCTAACTCGGTTCCCCAAGCATCGGAAGATCGAACCGTTGACTTGAATCAACTTTTCAAAAACTCCCGTTTGCTCAAGGGGCGGAAGTAGATCCGAATTCCCCCTCCATGGAAAGGGCTATCTCAATGATTATTCCAAGAATCTTCTAAGTTCTAACCCGCATGATCCCACCAGAGATTCCCGAGCGTTGCTCAGCCCCGGACCAGCGGTGATGTGTTGGCGCAGAGGCCCACTCTTTTATAAGGCGCTCAAATGACAAATCTCGTTCGATTTACTTATCAATATCGAGACAAATCCAACTGGAAGAATCTTGCGGATCTAATTTGCATAAACCCCAACAATCATGAAGTTGCAGAAATTAAACGCGCCATCAAAGCAACGTTGATTGATGAACTTTGGTTCATTGCCAATCAAGTTGGACTGCCCGAGCTATTTCTGTTTAACAATGAGCCAGTCGCAGATGACGACCATTGCTTTCACGAGCTTCTGTGTGTTGACGAAGTCGTCGACTCGATGGAAAGTGAGGAGCAAGTTGACGATCTAATTAGCCGTTTCGAAGAAGCAAACAAAACCGGCTGGAAAGAATTCGCCCCGCTTCGCCGGAACCTAAAGGATAGCGAATTTAAATCGCTTGGCTTTTGAGACGCATCAACCGCGCCGGAATCGCGTTCTCTAACTTCCACGTAAAGCTAATGGGCTTACTTCCCTCATGGGAAACGTAACTACATGGGCCAAGAAACACGAATGGCGACGTCAGGTCGGATCTTAATTTCTTTTGGCCTCGCACAAAAAGCAGCGGCGTATAACCGAGATCCTTGTGGTTGATGTATCTCTCGCCCGTAGGAGATGATTCCGATGTGGTGCTTTGAGACTGCCAATGAAAAAGTGTTTCAGAGATAATGTAGTCGTCGTACATCGTCGTTGGAGAATACTGTTTTTCTGTTTTGTTCAAGTCAACGAAAAATACGTCTGCTAGTTCGTCTTTTAAGTGCAGGACTCCTTCGGTAAAGCGTGGTCGATTTTCAATTGCCCAATGACCGAGCGCTATGAGAATTTCGCATTTCGAATATTCGCCATGAATCTGAAGGGGTACGTTTTCACGCCAAACGCCGGAGAGCAACGTTGGCCTATTTAATTTGAGTTCGAGCAACTCACGCGCGTCGTTAACAACAGATTGATTCTGAAATAGCAGTTTGTGGCATTTTTCAAGCGACCAGGCCTTGCTCGACTGCCCCCACATCACGATATGAAACATCTCCAACGAACGAGTTTTGACACTCGGTTCGACGACACCACTTTTTAAATACTTGTGCCAGTCCCCGAGTAATACCGGATCATTGATAATTGCAAGCTGGCGAAGGCCGCGTTTGAGCTCACTCGCATTAGGAGCATCAAATTTCTTTGTGAGGCTCGCATCACACAGAAGCTGAGACCAAAATCCTTTTCGAAGGATGTCATCCAATTCCATATCTACGAAGTATTCAACTCCTTCTTTAACTCGGGGTACGCGTGACAAGTGCCCGGCCAATAGCTTTAGCTCATTAAGAAACTTAGGCTTCGTGAGGCGGATGTTCTGCCGAATATTGTCGAGCACTCGTTTCTTGGCGACCTTTTCCAGCTTGATAAAACATCCTGAAGGGACTGTTGGAAAGTCGTCTTCAACTTGTTTGTCGATTGAAAGTGCCGGCTTGTCACTAAGTGCACGGAAACGATTAGCAAATCGAAACTCCTTTCGATGGGTGCCGATGAAGTCGAGAACCGTTAAGCAGTCTTTATCGTCATGAAGCCTCAACCCTCTTCCAAGCTGTTGCAGGAAGACCGTCAAGCTTTCCGTCGGACGCAGGAACAACACCGCGTCAACCTCGCGAATGTCGACACCCTCGTTGTAAAGGTCAACAACGCAAACAAAATTGACTTCTCGACTTACCAGTTTTCGCTTGACTTATTGGCGAACTTCATCTTTGGTTTCGCCAGAGATGGAAACGGCATTTAGCCCGCTCGAATTCAAAAACGACGCCATGAATTTTGCGTGCGCAACGCTTACGCAAAAGACCAGTGCTCGAATCGTTCGAGGGTTCTCCAGATACTCATGAATCTTGTCAACAACCAACTTAGCTCGAATATCGTTTCCGGTGTACACCTTCTCAAGATCGGAGACCCTGTACCCCCCGCGTTGCCATTGAAGATGCTCCAAACTCGCGTTGTCCGAATCCGAAATTCCAAAATACTGAAACGGACTTAGCAAGCGCCGATTGATTGCGTCCGCTAACCGAATTTGAGTAGAAGCTTCGCCGTCAAACCATTTGAGAATGTCCTCTCCGTCAGCACGTTCGGGCGTCGCGGTCAGTCCCAGCAGCACTTTAGGCGAAAGATGATTTAGCAGCTTGGCATAAGTCTTAGCCGACGCATGGTGAAACTCGTCAACTACGACGTAATCCCACTTTTGTACGCCAAGTTCATGGAGATCCCTGCTGTCAAAAGTCTGAATCGAGCAGAACAGATGGTCAAGGTTTTCACCCTGATGGCTTCCGACCAGCAATTCACCAAAATTGTGGTCTCGCAGGACAGCGCGATACGATTGTATTGCTTGCTGCAGGATCTCCTGTCGATGGGCGATGAAGAGCAAAGAAGGACGATGCGAAGACTGCTGGAGGGGGGGCATAGCACGGTCGCAGGTCGACTATGTGGTGCCATGCGCAACATCGGCCGTGATGATGTCGCCGATGAGATCAAGAAAACGATGAAGGCCGTCGGCTACGAAGTCCCCGAATCCGACCCGTTTGAAGAAAAGGTTGCCTGGGGCATTCAGCAAAAAGCGGAGTCGCCTCGCGCCGCACGACTGCGACTGATGTGGCAAACAATGAAAGATGAAGTTGCTGGCTACTTCCCTCAGTCGCCTGGCACGATGGTAGATCCCAAAAAATATCTCAAGCAAGTCGAAGAATCCTACGTGAGAGATGCCTATCACTCTCTGTCGATAGAAGGGTATCAGGTTAGCCCGGCATTGATTGAAAAGGTGCGAAGCGGCCTGTGGAATCCGGATACCAGCGCAGAAGATCGCCAGCACCGCGATGCGCTCGCCGCCCGAGGTTACTTTCAAGCTTTCGAAGCCGTTAAGAAGAGTCTTCAGCGTGTACTCAATGGTGACAATGCCGGGACCATTGCCAGTCAAGGCCACAGCGATTGGTATCGAGAGCTGTTCATTCCACTGGTCAACGCAGGTATACAAAACGCAGTTAGTCTGGCAGGCTACCGAAACGGTCGCGTATTGATCAAAGGCTCAAGACACATTCCCGCTTCTGGCGATTCAATATCAGACTTGATGAACGTATTCTTTGCGTTGCTCGAGGGCGAAGAGGACACAGCCACGCGCGTCGTCTTAGGACATTTCGCATTTGTATACATTCATCCGTTTTCAGACGGTAACGGCCGAATCGCCAGGTTTTTGATGAACCTGATGTTGGCCTCAGGTGGATTTCCTTGGACGGTCATTCCGGTTGAACAAAGAGCGGAATACATGCAAGCCCTGGAATCAGCGAGCGTTCAGCAGAACATCGTTCCGTTCGCCAAGTTCCTCGGCAAAGTGGTCGCGGGCCAAATCAAGGGCGACAAAATTGCAAAGCTTCCCAAAGATGATTCCTAACACAAACCGAATCCTGCCTAAACCAATTGCCACTTCTTTCTTAGAAACCATTCCACCGCCAACACCAGAACAAACACCAACAGAAACGCACCCGCGTCATACTGTGACTGGCCCATTCGCCACGTCGTGGGGATCATGATTTTCTCAATCGGAGGATCGGCAATGAACTGATCCAACAACGGCCCCACGTCCTCGGGTTCCATGGCGCGGCCGCCATAGGGCTTCGTTTCATTGGCCAGCCGCGTCAGCCTATCAGGATCGGCGACGGGGTTGGATTTCTCTTTGTCACGATCCATGACGACAAAATCACGCACCGATTGCCCAATTAACTCATCTCCACGGGCACCACGCACCTCGATCCGATAAAGCCCCGCATCGTTGACCGAATTGGGATCGATCTCCGAAAAGAACTCATCCCCCGATCGCTGCACCGGTATCATCATTTGGTCACCCGAGGGCTGCGTCAAACGCGCCTCAAACTGAACGTCCGTTTGTGTTTCTCCCGCTACAGTTTTGGCGCTGACGCCAAATCGGATCCTCGGCCGTGGCGAAAACCGGCGTTGCGGTAGGTCGATTGAAACGGTTTCATCGTTCTCGGAATCCCAATACGCCAACCACAAAATAACCTGCCGCCAGAACTGATCGTATTCCTGCTTGAACGTGCGTTGCTTGGGATCATTGTTCAACCGGTAACGATTCCACCGGTAAGTTGAATCGCCAGCGAATGCCAGCACCCGTCCGCCGACGCCGACGCTGGTGGAGACGAGAATCGGATTGCGCGCGTTGTCTGCGGTTTCTAACAACACCAGCGCATTATTCTTTACGGACTCAAAACGGTTTGCCCCGGCCAACGGCGGTAGGTCGGCCCAGGCTTCGGTCCCCGAATCACCGAGTTTGGTTAGATAATGATTACGGGTCGGTTTGAGCTTTATATTGCGATTGATGTGCAGCTCGCGCCGGATGTCGGCACCGAAGGGCTGACTTTCATTGGCCTTCATCTCTATCGGCAAGACATCGGCCAAAGGCGTCTGCGCGTAATCGCCTGCTCCAAAGCTGTGCGTTCCGCCCAACATAATCAGCCCTTTGCCATCATTGACGGCATTGGCCAGTGCCTCCAGCGGGCGTGCTTTGGCGTCTTTTAAATCTTCGGCGCTCAGTGCACGCGCATCGACGTCGTCGAGGATGAAGATGTCGTAGGTCGGATCCTGAAACAATGCCTCAAGCTGTTGCAGCGCCGCGGCAGAGTCGTTTGGTTTGGGGATGACCAATTGGAAATCAACCTCAATGAAGTCCGCCGTCGCCAGCGTCCGGCGTAACGACATTTGCTCAAATCCAAGACTGCCGTTTACGTACAGGATGCGCATTCCTTTGTCGTTGACCGTGAGAAAGGCGTCCAGTTCGTTGTTTCGTAACGCCTTTTCCCCCGCCATCGCCTTCGCGCGGATCTTGATCCGGAACTCGCCAGGCTCCAAGGGTTTGTACGTCAGCTCGATGTTCATCTCCTCGAGCGCGCTGGTCGGCCGGACGAAAACAGGATCACCCGCGGGTTGCTCGTTGCCGTCGCGGTCAATCAAGAACATTTGCACCGCGATGTTTTGGTTGGCGTAGCCACGAGCCACCAGCGTTGCAGTCGCGTTGAGGTTGTTCTTTACGTTGACGACATGTTGTTCGGCAAAGTTCTTAATGGCCACGTCAGCCAATTGCCCGCTGTCTCCCGGCAACCCAAACAAGACGCTGTACAACGGGATTTCGAGATCCTTGATCGTGTCGATCGCCGCCGCCAGTTCAACTTCCGGCGACGCAGCGGTCTGCATGCCATCACTGCCCAGAAAGATCCCAATCAATCGCTCGCCGCGCGCCTCAAGGCCCGTTTGAAAAAGCGGTGACCCTAAATCGGTCTCACTGCCCTCGGGCAGCAGAGGCAACACAACATTCCCATCGGTTACATCGATGGGAAACGCTTGGGTGTCGAAGCCGAAGAATCTGACGTCAATTTTGTTCTCGTTGAGCGCTCGAAATTTGTCGGCGTTGGATTCGATCATCGTTTTCAGCGCCGCCCAGCGTGTCGAATCGTCGCTAACGTGGGGCAGCTGCATGCTGCGGGTCGTGTCGAGCAAGAACATCAGCACGCCAGCTTGATTTTGCTCAGTCGTTTTGACGCACCCCGGCCTCAAACAAGCCAACAACGCCAGCAGAATCGCCAATGACCTAAGCCCGGCCAGCGTCATCAGCTTGGACCGGCTGAGCGCCTTAAAATTCGGCCCTAACAACAACATTAACGCTAATCCCATAAAGATCAGCATCAGCAAAAAGGGGCTGATGATCGGCAATAGTGAAATCGAATCCATCTGGTTGTGGCTCTCTCGAACCAAATGTCCTTATCTAAAAAAATTTGTCTAAGATATTAAAAACGGTGTCGCTACTAATTTGGTTGGGTCGTCATTGTAAGCCTAGTTGACCGTTTTGCGAATGTTCCCTTCCATAGTAGCGGCACGGCGCAAGCCGTACGGTTCTGCACCGACCGAGCCAGCAATTACTTTAGGCTAAACGTGGGATAAACTCACCCGCCGCCAACGGAAAAGCGTCCGGTCTTACGCGCTCGAGACCGGACGCTTTTCCGTTGGCGGCTGATGCGTTGTACCACCTAGAGAAAATGCCATTAGACTATCGCCTCACCGTCAAAACCTTCCATACTTTGCAATCGTGCGACAAGCGTTCATTCTACGAGGACGCCTGCGGGGTTGCGATTCCGGTGGCAATTAATAAACTTCAACGCAAGATGTTCTTGGTTCTTGTTGACCGAGAACAGTAAACTTATTTGGAAAGAAGTATGCTCTCCACGGACGCTGACATTGACGAAGATCCGTTCAACGAAAAACCTTCGTTAATATGGCGGCTGATTTCTGGCACATTCAAGCTGACTCTTTTGTTGCTGTTTCTATTGATAGCCGCACTTTGTGTTGTCTACTACACGTCGCAACAACTGCCCGATTTCTATCAAGCGGCGATGAAGATAGAGGAGCCTCAGAATCGCGCGATGGGCGCGAAGATGGAGAACAACGCCCTCGATATCTACCGTTCTGCGATGTTTCCGACTACGTGGGAGGGCGCGATATCTGAAATGGAGATCAATGGGTGGTTGGCCTCCGAATTGCCCGCAAAATTCCCGGAAATGCTGCCCGAGACTATTAAGGATCCGCGCGTTTCATTAGGGCCCAATGAACTGACGATCGCGTGTCGTTGCAGCTACAAAGATTTGCAAGGCATATTGGTCGGCAAGTTCGACCTGTTCTGCACCGATCAACCGAACCAAGTCGCTGTCCGTATTGGCAGCATAAAATTGGGTGTCGTCCCCTTCCCAGTGACTCAATTCGCGGATTTCATCACCGAGAGCTTGCGGAAGTCCGGATACGAATCGAGCTGGTCCACCAAAGACGGTGATCCGCTACTGCTCGTCAACGTCCCCGATGATCATCTGGTGATCGAAGAATATTACCGAATCATAGTGAAATCATTTGACATCAAGGACAAAGCAATCTTCATCACAGGCGAGACGGTCGAGGTTGAACCGATCGACGAAGAAAAACCTGTCGAGTCGACAACCGAGTGATCTTGTCTAAGCGAAACTTTCAAAACGTGTTCGGGCGCGAGCGCGACTAAACTGCGAATTCCATTACTTCCATCGTTAGTAACGAAAGTGGCGGATCTGTTCGCCGCGCTGTCCAATATTTGTCATCGCTTCAATGCCGACTTCTAAATGCAAATCAACCCACTTCGACGTAACCTCCGCATCGGATGCTTCTGTTTTAACGCCTTCGGGAGTCGTGGGGACGTCAGAGACCAACAGCAGCGCGCCACGAGCAATCGAATTGTAATGGCCGACGATGAACATTGTCGCCGTTTCCATTTCGATACCGATGCAAGTCAGGCGATCTAAACGTTCTCGGAATTCAGTATCGTGTTCCCACAATCGGCGGTTGGTCGTATAGATAACGCCCGTTCGATACTCCAAACTACGTTCAAGCAATCGGTCAGAAACGAACTTGTGCAGCTTGAAGGATGGCAGCGCGGGAACCTCCGGGGGCAAATAGTCCAAGCTGGTTCCTTCGCCACGAATCGCTGCGATCGGTAGGATAAAGTTTCCGATCTCTGTCGAGTCTTTTAATCCACCGCACTTGCCCAAGAATAATACGCCTTTGGTTTCGACAGCGATCAGCAGATCCATGATCGTCGCCGCATTTGCCGAACCAATGCCAAAATTGATGATTGTCAGCCCATCAGAATTGGTGGCGGCTTGCATCGGTCGGCCTTGACCGTGAATTTCGCAGTTGAACCGTTTGGCAAATTGATCGACGTAGTAATTGAAGTTCGTCAACAAAATGTATTTGCCAAACTCCTTGATCGGCATACCTGTATAGCGTGGCAACCAGCTACGGGCGATCTCGGCGCGGTCGAATACGGGTAACGTCATAATTTGCTCAGGATAAAAGGAACGTACTTTTAAAATTCTGATCAAATCTGTCAGGAGTACAAGTCCTTCGATGCTGGTGTTGCTAATTTGAACTGTTTGATGTTCGTTTCTTCTTACGCTTCTTCTTTTTCTCTTTACGTAGATCTGACTTGTAAGATTTCCGTACCGCAGCCGCGAAAGTTGGGTCAAGGCGCACTAGTTGGGTTTGTCGAAGATCGAGAACCGTGTGTTTTCCGTCGATCTTCTTAACGTGTACCAAGGGCAAACAAATTGATTTTACAGTCAGCGGTTGATGGCCCTCAGACGGGCGGACAGTCAAGCGAATCAGTTCATCGGGCGGATATTGGTATGAGTCTAGTCCGCACCAACAAAACGTTCCGTATTCATAGATTATCTCTGAAATGGCCACGTGATCGCCGACGTTGAAGTCTTCGGGGTGAACTCGCCGGGAGACTTTTAGCGCGTCCGCCGTTGCGTCAGAGATGTTTTCAGTTTTGCCGGGAGTGATCATGACGGTGGGGCATGAAGGTCGCGCTGGAGGTTCACGCGAATTTCCGGCAGGCTAATACTTCTGCCGATTCAACATTTCGATTTCACGACCGGACAATGGTTGCTCGAGTCGGCGACAGGGCTGAAAGTCCTCTTTATAGAACTTCTTCGCTAGAGGAATCTGATTGACCGTAATGAAATAGATTGTTCGGCGAGCGATTGGATCATATTCGATCTCACGAATGTTACCGATCACCGGAGTGTGTTTACCGTGGTTAGATTTGACTTCGATACGATCACCGACTTCATGCCCCTCGTGGTCAACGTGTAACCACATCGCGGGTTTGATGCGGATCGCAATGCCACCGTATTGAATCGAGTAATATCCGGCTTCGCGGTCGGCTGCAGCTTCGCATAAGTCCCGGCAGAAGATGCGACTGCCTGGAATCATGGACTCAATCAGATTACGGTCATCAGGATGCACCCACTCAAAATCGCCCTCGGCCGGCCAGCGAAAAAAGACGCCGTGCTTAACAAGCATCTGAACGTCCTTTTTGAATTCAGCTGATTCACCGGTTGGACCGATGGCTTGCAGAAGATCGTCGATTTCTTGTTGGGCTGATGCGAATTGCGCCCCATCGTCGGTTGTTTTGTTTTCGCTCATGGTTGGATTCGGTGGGTTTGCGAGTAGGAGGTCGTCTCGTATCTATAATAACAGCCGAATTGCAACGAACCAAATCACGCAGGCGAGCCTCTTTGAAGCAGAAAAATTGCGGTGTTTATGAATTGGATAACGCACTTATGTGAGCGGCAAGGCGATAGTCCAATGGCACTTGCTTTAGACGAAACCCGAGATAATTTCATCAGCCGCCACGCGATAGCGTCCGGTCCTACACGCTAAAAACCGGACGCTATCGCGTGGCGGCTAATGCGCTGATGCGTTGCATTCAACTAAAGTAAGTGCCATTGGGGGCTAGCCTTCCGGTGCGTGAAAAATCGTACGGCTTGCGCCGTGACGCTACCATTAAAATGAACTTTGCAGTTCTCTTGGGCCGGCCTTTCCGAGGCTGAAAAATAGTGGAGGTTTTCTCATCCTTTTGTTTCTACGCGCATAAAAAAGGGCACGACACTTGGCCACGCCCTTTTCCGTATTACTCGAACTGTGCTATAGAGCGCCGATTTTGGCGATCAGGTCAGCTGTTCGTGAGCTGTAGCCCCATTCGTTGTCGTACCAGGAAACAACTTTCACTAGGTTGGCTGCACCTTCGATGTTCTTAGTGAAGTCAGATGCAAAGACAGAACTGTGAGGGTTGTCGATGATGTCTGAAGATACCAGTGGGTCGGTTGTGTATTCCAACACGCCCTTCATAGGTCCATCAGCAGCAGCCTTCATCGCTGCGTTGATCTCTTCTGCAGAGGCTGGTTTATCCAAGCTACAAACAAGATCAACAACGCTACCTGTTGGAACAGGCACTCGCATCGCCATACCGGTCAGTTTGCCGTTGAGCTCGGGAATCACCAAACCAACCGCAGCAGCTGCACCGGTTGAAGTCGGGATAATGTTTTGAGCCGCTGCACGAGCGCGGTACATGTCCTTGTGAGGGAGATCCAAGATCTTCTGATCGTTGGTGTAAGCGTGAACGGTTGTCATCAAACCGGTCGCGATGCCCCAGTTGTCGTTAAGAACTTTAGCGACAGGAGCCAAGCAGTTTGTGGTGCAGCTTGCGTTTGAGATGCAAGTCATCTCGCCGGTCAACTGGTCATCGTTGACGCCCATGACGCAAGTTAGATCCGGAGCGTCTTTGGCTGGAGCACTGATGACGACCTTTTTAGCACCCGCAGCGATGTGCGAATCGTAGCCAGGCTTGCCGTCTTTGGCACGATTGGTGAAGACACCAGTACTTTCGACAACAACGTCGATTTTGTGATCGGCCCAAGGCAGCTTGCCAGGATCACGTTCTTCAAAGACGCGAATCTTTTTGCCGTTGACGATAAGATTCTCTTTATCGAATTCGACTGTGCCGTCGAAGCGACCGTGGACGCTGTCGTACTTCAAAAGTAGCGACAATGTTTCGTTGTCAGTCAGATCGTTCACCGCGACGACTTCGAATTCGTCAGGGCGCGAGATCAAGTTACGAAATGTCAAACGCCCGATACGACCAAAACCGTTGATTGCAACACGAACCGCCACAATGCTTCTCCCGTTATATATACTCTTTATTAAATTAGGGGCTGGCTGCGGCGACGAATTGAACATCTGCGGCCTCCCCGACGTGACTGGAGACAATACCAAAAACGCGTAAATCAACAAGTAGGTAATTCATTTCTGCTAACTCAAGCAACCAACCACCGCCTAATTCACGGCCGCATTCTCGGTCCAATTGGCAGATTCCCGTCGGCGTCTGCGCGGGGACATGGGACTACGTTCGTAACGGTCAAATTGCGGAGAATTACGATCAATTCCTAGACGGCGATCCCTTAACCCAGTTTGATTGGCAGATTGTCAGCCGTTGCTTGCCGCCGGTGGATGTTCAAAACAAGCCGGTTGTGGTCGAGTTTGGCTGTGGTACCGGTCGTACGCTGCTCCCGCTGATCGAGCGCGGATATTCGGCGATCGGTGTCGATTTATCTCTGCCAATGTTGGAGAAGATGGGGAGAAATTTCGCTGAAAAGTTTGGGCGATCTGCCAGCGCCGAAACGCTCATTTCAATTCAAGCAAACTTTGTGGAGCTAGAGGGGTTGGCCGATGATTGTTGCGACCATGGCGTCTGTTTGTTTAGTACGCTGGGCATGATCGCCGGCAGCGATCATCGCCGCCAGTTTTTGGATCATGCTAGGCGAACAATTAAAGAAGGCGGCGTGTTTGTGTTGCACGCACACAACCTTTGGCAACAGCTTCGTCATCCCGGCGGTTGGAGTTGGTTTGCAAAACACTTGGTCGATGTTGCGCGCGGCAATTGCGAGCTGGGCGATCGGTTTGCATTGTATCGCAACATTTCGGAAATGTTCATTCACAGCTTCCGCAAACGCGAGCTGGAATCGCTGTTGAATGATGCCGGGTTCAAAGTGGAAACCTGGCACCGCGTCGAAGATCCACAGAATGCGCGGGCTACCGTTGGATGGGTTTTGGTTTGCAGGTAAGGGCGGCCGCTAAAACTACTGGCGCTACAAATTGCAGCCACATAAAAATTCGTTGACGCTAAATCTCAGATACAACGCTGATCTTAGGCGAGTGGAAGATGAGAAATTATCCGTAGAATGGATTTTCAATCCGTTTATACACAACAGACGGAGTGAAACTGCATCCTACTGGTGGTAAAACGTAACCTGCCGGTCGACTAATGAGTAACTTTCAACTCGTAGAAGGTCGCCGTCGCTCGCTCCTCAGGTTTGCCGGTTTTGTTTTGGTTGTACACGCCTGCCTTGAAAAACATATACTGGCCACCCGTGTCATAATTACTTTTGGACATATCGACGACCTGAACAACGTCCTTTTTTCCATCACGGCGAATCGTTACCGTTAGCTCGTTGCCAACAACCTTGATTTGGTATCCCCACTTCTCGCCCAGTCCAATACCGTCCTTGGGCTCTACAACTTTGCCTTCTTTGGTGTAGTAGTCAGGAACGTGGGTACCAATCAGCGGGTACAGCCGGTCATCTTCCCCGACCGGTTCGTGCGCAAGGAACACTGAACCGCGCTCGTGTTGAGGGAATTTTCGGTAATACAGTTTTGCCGGTTCATCGTCGTTAGCATGAATCTGTCCAACAATCACGCGTCCTTGTTGCCAAGTTTTACCGGTGGTCGTGACTTCATCAACGGTCAAAACAGCGTCCAATGTGCCATCGACAGCGCCTGATTTTTTGCGGTCAGCTTCGGGCGCGGTACTAAGCACCCAGTTATTTTTATTGATCGTCTTGCCTGGGCCGTAAGAAGAAATACTTGTATCTCCGCAACGCAACATTTCATGCAATTCACTGCGTGTATAAGTCGTATTTTTTGAGGTCAATACACCTTGGATGGGCGAACTAAAAACAACACCATCCCCGGCTTCATTGACATAGAAATTTTCATCGTCGACATAACCCTCGGCAATCGCTTTCTCTTCAATCGTAGTGGCTTTGCCTTCGCCTGTTGCATCAACAGGCAACGAAATTTTCCAACACCTTAAATCAAGCACATCGGCTGGAGTGGGTTTTTGCGCGAACACGGGAGCGGTCATCAGGCTAACGGTGGCGGCAACTAGAAAAATTCTCTTCATGGGAAATTTCCAAGGATTAAGGATCAGTCACAAATTAAGTTCCTGATTTGGAGTAGTGGGATTCGCCGCGCACGGTTCTTCTCGATTTCTTTATTAGTCATTTTAAATATTAGCCGTTGGGGCGACAGCCAAATGGCACTTACTTTTTACCAGTCTGGTCTCGACAGTACAAACCCGACGCGCTAGCGAACGAGTTTTTCCAGTGCTCGTATTTTCACTTGCTGGCGGGCTTGTGATTAAGTCGGCTTTCGATCTTTGATGTGAGCCGTTTGGCCAATAGGCTGGGCTTTGATGAAATCGGCAACTTCCAGCAGACTCGGTACGCCCGAACGATATTCCTTGATCGTAGTCAAGTGATTGCTATTGAGGTCGGAGTCGACGGTGGCACTTACTGTTTTAAAATTCTTTCGGCCACCGGCGATGGCAAGCCGCTGATTACTTCTGCCAAAGAGCCCGAATTAGTTGGACAGCGCCACTTTGGTGAGCGGCAAGGCGCTAGCCGCCGGTGAATGGCGGGTAAAACCCGCGGCTAGCGCCTTGCCGCTCATATTTGCGCTACCATATAAATTACAAAGCTATTGATTCAAATGTGGCGCTGTCCAATTAGTTAGCGTCTTGGAAAAGGGCCTTTGTAAGTATCTGCCACCGGTCCGCGGGTCCAGTGGAAAACTTCGGTGGAAAAGTATGGCCGATGCCATTTCCTTTGATGTGCAATGGGTAACGGATTATCTTCAAGATGACTCAACCCGTGAACTGGCGATGCTTGACGAAGCGCGTCTGAAAGTGGTCATGCGAGAGGCCCGTAGCACGAAGCCCGATTTGCACATCAGTTTTGGTGACACAATAGAGTCATAGTTTGCTTCTTTGATTCGTCTGTGGGTTTGTGAGGCGTAGCGATAAACGCCTGCTATCACTTCTTGGTTTCTTGTTAATCTATTCCGGCAAGATAATCTGTGCGGCCCGTTCGTGTCAGGATTGGGACGTGTTGTGCTCAGCGTGCCGATTTACTTAATAATCGCAATTGTCTGGACGATTAATGATTTGTCGGTGATCCGAACCTTCGGGCACCAATCATCGGATCTGAATTCCCGTCTATGAAGAATCCATGATGCCCGTTGAAAAGCTGATGCCAAGATAAATTCGTTCCCGCGAACGAGGCGCTCGGATCAGCAGACCCAGTTTTCAAAAGGACTTGAAACAATGCGTTCCATTATGAGTTTTGCGGCACTAATTGCCGCTATCGGATTCTCTGGCTGCTGCGGCACCGGTGGATCTTGCCCACTATCGGCCCACGGTTGCAAGCTTGGCAACATCGGCAAACGAGCCGCCACAGCAACAGCAGTAGAAACTTGCTCCGACCAAAGCGCGTATGTTGAATCCGGCGACTGCGGATGCGACGGCACAGTTTACAGCGACGACGGCAAGATGGAGTATGCTCCAGCCGAGGGTGGTTGTGGTTGCGGCGGCGGAGTGATGGACGGCGGTGCGGCTGCTTGTGCTTGCGGCGGCGACACCGTTACTTCCGTTTCAGCTCCCACTGATTGCGGATGCGGAGATTCAGGCTCAGGATATGGTGGCGGTCCGGTCGTCAGCCCGATGCAACTCTCAGCCCCTGCTGGCGGAGGATGCAGCTCTTGCGATGGCGCATCGACACAAGCTCCCGGCAAACTCCGTGGCCGTTTGGGTCTGGGGGCTAACGCCGAAGGCATGGGCATGACGATGACCGAACGCGGTTTGGCCTGCAATCAAGACGGTTCTCAACCCTGCGGATTGCGGAACGCAGCTCGATCACTCAAGCCCAAACGAAGGTCTTTGTCTGAGAAAATTGGTTTTGGCTCAACGGTCGAAGCCAGCGAAGAATACGATTTGGTTTCTGACGAATACGTAACGGAGTATGTAACGGAGTGCGACGAGTGCTCAACCGGAACCGCAGGCCGTCGTATTTCACACGGCGTGATCTCTGACATTCGCGGAGCACAC
>ENA-ORXT01004175-ORXT01004175.1-marine-metagenome-genome-assembly--contig:-NODE-4175-length-15183-cov-28.307030_pt1 | contig 15183 bp, 8 predicted proteins | sample MGYA00237868_ERZ511482 | MGnify/ENA metagenome assembly ERZ511482 | reverse complement strand
CGTTTTTGATGCTTTTAAAGGCTTGATTAGAAGCGATGTGGGCTCAGAGGCAGAGCCGGGTTAGTTTCAGGTTTATGTAAAAAATGGAATTAACTACCAAAATCTTATTATAATAACAGCATATCGCATTAAATGGATTAATATAACCAACCTTTGGCATTAAAATGGTTGTCATAATAATATAAGGGAAATATTTTTTGTTATTACTATTAAAAAAGGGTCTACAAGCTGGAAGCTAATAAAACTATAACATTATTACGTTGTTTAAACGAAAAGGAGTTTAAACAATTTGGCCGCAACATTAAAGGCGAAAGCAGTAAAACACATTTAGAGTTGCTGTACAAATACCTTACTAAATACTACCCTACTTTCGAGCATAAAAATTTCAACCGTTACAACTGCGGTTTATTTGTTTTTCCAGAATTGAAACAAGAGGTAAAAACGCTTGATAAAAAAAAGGCCGAAAAACTTATAAATCAAAAGCTTAAAAACCCATTACATTACCTTGCAGTTTCATTAGAAAAATTTTTTATCAATTTAGAATTAGAAGAAGAAAGCTTTGAAAAAAATATGCTATTGCTAAAAAGCTTGCGCCGAAGAAAGTTAGATGATGAGTGTATTAATATTATAGATAAAGAACTTCAAAAACAAAGCAAAAGTAAAATAAAACGTAAAGAGCAACCCTTAGAACAATTTCAATATTTACATTTTAAACGAAACTTAACTAATAAATTAAACTGCAATACAGTAAGCATTGAACCGCTTTTACATAAACTTGATGAATATTATTTCCATACAAAGCTACTTTACAACAATGAAATTATAACACACAATAAAATTTCTGGAAAAGAAAATGAGAACCATTTGGTGTCGGAAATTTTACAACTCATTGAAAATAAAGAATCAAAAAAAACCTCTCCTTCTATTCTATTGAATACTTATCTTTTCCACTTGTTAAGTGGAAATGAAGGAACTACTTATGATTTCGTAAAAGATTATTATTTTATAAATTTTGAAAAATTAATTGAAGAAGATAAAAGTAACGCTATTTTTTATTTAATAAACTATTGGACAATTGGTGCAGGGTGTTCTGAAAAAAATAAAAAATTAGATGAAATGTTTAACATATATGATTTTGCAATAAAAAAAGAGCTTTTAATTGAAGATAAAACAATGGACTCTACAACTTTTAAAAACATTATTACAATAAGTACTGCATTAAACAAAAACGACTGGGCTTTTATTTTCATTAATGAAAATAAAAAATACTTGAAAATAAAAGATGCTCCAAATGTTGTTAAGTTATCATTTGCAAGGGTTGAACATAGCAAAGAGAACTATGAAAAAGTAATAGAGCTTACCAAAGATATTGTTTTTCAAGACGTATTTGATAACATTTCTGTTAGAACAATTATGGTTACCAGCTATTTTTCACTTAAAGAATGGCATACTTTAGATTTCTATTTTGAATCTTTTCAAAAATTTATAAAACGAAACAAAGCCATAAGTGAAGAAACTAAACTAGGTTTAAATAATATGATATCAATAATAAAAAAATTAGTGAAAGCAAAAACCGATAATAGTTACAGTAAAATATACTTGGAGAAATTACTTGAAAATACCAAACCACTATTTATGAGTAGCTGGTTAAAAAGTAGAATAAATCAATTAAAAGGGTAATTCAGGTTTATACTTTTTGGGGCAAAATATCAAAATATCGTATCCTGCAGGAGACAATTCCTCTGCTGGGGTTGCAGTATTAAAAATTCGAGTGTATGGAAACTCTGGTGGTTCATTATAAATTAGCCTTGCACATACTGTGTCTATAGGCTGTATAATATCAAATTCAATTAAAGCAAGCCTTTGTTTTGTTGCCACTTTATAATCTGTTAACCATTGGTAGTTAAATGAAACCAAATTACCAACAGAACCAGTTGTGGTATATGCAGCGCAATCATCGCAAGGTAAAACTTTAGGATTAGCTAAGCCTAATGAATCAAACAAAAAACGAATATTTCCAGTAGAAAAATATAAAGTGTCATCTCCATTAATAATAGAGTAATCGTCATTATAGCGCAACATTAATTCTATTACTACAGTATCATTATTGTAAGATTCTACTTCAAAGTGAGTGTCGTATTCAAGCAACTGGAGATTAGGCAAACCACAGGTTTTTAACCATTCTCGCTGTATTAAAGTATCGCTTTGTATAGCGGAAATACTTAAATCGGCTAAAGTTACAATTGGATTTAATACCGCAATAAAAAGATCTGCTTTTTGCCTAAAACTACATTGATTATTTAATTCAGATTCAGAAGAATCTCTTAAATTATTACTAGACCTTGCTTCAATTACTACCGCTACTGTTGCAGTAATTCTATTTTGGCATATAACTCTTCTGGCATTAATTCCATTATCAAACTCAAACTGAATTGAGGCAATAGAATCAATAGCAAAACCAGTAGTATCTACATTATAACCTGTTTGGCCGTTACAAGCGTCAAAATCCCAAGCATCTAAAAACCAATTTATTTCATCTTGATCTAAAATTTTTAAATCAAAATTTAATTGGCGAATATCGGCAAGTGGCAAATTGCCATAATCAATATCAAAACCTATAAATATATCATGATATATTGAATCTTGAGCATCGTTATATTCCGCATTAATTTGGTCTATACTAACCTCAATTGTTGGGTTTTGTGCGTGTAAAGCCGTTACACAAAAAACAGTTAGTAATATTAAGGTTATTATATTTTTAAAAATTCTCATATTGAACATTGATAAATTTAATACAAAAATAGTGCTAAATTTTATACATACAGTATCTCTAAAAACCAGCCTAACTTTAAAAGCTTTATAAACAGATAGATTTTTAAAATATTTAAAATTACTAATATTTAATTACAGGGTTTATACTACATCGGTTTTAAATTTACAGGTTAGTGCAGCGTTTTATGCATAGCCGAATTAATTGTTTATTTAGTTTAGGTGGTTCTACCACAAACTTGGTGAGAAAGTTGAACTCATATTTAAATAAGTGTAATCTATACCAAAACATAATAACTGCACAAATGCAATCAGAACAAACGTTATGTTGGAAATTTGCGTAGTTTATGCAGCAAATTATCTGGCATCTCACCTAAAACCCTACCTATATTTAAAAATTCAGGGTAAACTTTTGGAGAGATCTCAGTTAAATGTTCCGTTGCACTCTACATTCTGAGATGACGGTTCGGGGATTTAATGACAAGCGAGTAGAAGCTTCATTAACTTCGTGGTAGAACCGTTTGGGTTATTATGCTTGAGCGGGCAAATGTTAAATAGTTTTATTTGTTTTAAATAATTTAACCCGGAGTACAATATATCTACACCTATTTCATTTAAAACACTTAAATTATCATTTAATATTTTAACTATGAGATTATATAACAATTTTGCATTCCTAATAGTAATACTTACTACTTTAACAATTTTGAGCGGTTGTAAAAAAGATGAGGACGACCCGGAAATTGAGTTTCCTGATGAAGTAACAATTATGTTTGAAAATTTAAAACCAGAAGGGATTGAATACAACAAAAACAAAAATGTATTTTTAGTAGGTTCGCTAACTATGGGTGATGTTTATGAAATTGATTTTGAAGGAAATTATACCAATTTTACAAACGATGAAAATTTACTTTCAAGTGCTGGTATTCATATTGATTACGATGGAGACCGCTTATTAGTTACCAGTATTGATCCTGGCGCATTTGGTGGTGGAAAAAGTGTTGGCGGTTTAAATATTTATAAACTATCAACTGGCGAAGAGATTAGTAAAGTTTCTTTTTTAGAATTGCTGCCTGATGCTATGTTTTTTACACCGAATGATATTACAGTTGATGCATCTGGCAACATTTACGTTACTGATTTTTTGGGTGATGTAATTTATAAGGTAAATCAAAATTATGAAGCAAGTGTGTTTTCAAACAGCGATAAATTAGATGGGCCAAATGGTATTGATTTCCATCCTGACGGTTATTTATTGATTTCAAATTTGTCTGGTAATCATATTATTAAAATGCCAATTGACATGCCCGAAGATATTAATATTGTTACTATTACCGATCCATTGTTTGGCGGTTTAGATGGTATGGTTTACAAGGCCGACGGTAAAATAGTTGGTGTTACCACTTTTGAAACGCTGGTAGAAATTAGCAGCACCGATAATTGGGCAACGGCTATTATAGAAAACAGTAAAGCATTAAGCAGCCCGGGCACAACAGTTGCCGTAACGCCGGAAGGCTTTAATTATGCCTTATTGACGGATGTAGCAAGCCAGGATGTATTTAATGAATGGGTAATTGAAAGGGTAGCTTTTTAGTTATTTATTTAACAACAGGTTGAAACTCACTAAAACATAGTTGTATTTCCCCAAATGGGTTTCAACTTGTTGTTTCATAAAAACAATTTATACAGATTAATACAGCTACAGAAAACGCTCTTTTATCTTAAAAAAATAAGTTGCAGGGGCAATTGTTTTTTAGGATATTAGATAATCTGTTTGTATTTTAAAAATACGATCTCAAGTATTTTATTATAAAAATAAATTTGGTTTGGAGCTCGTATGATAATTTCTTTCTCTTATTTAAAAAATTAATATTAAAAATATAAATTAACTATAAAATTAACAATACAGGCATTTCAACCGAACAAATTATTGTTTAATTCTGTAGTATTTATTCGGTACATTCAATAATTCCAACGGCAGGCGGCACACAATTGGTGCAGGCTTCAACGCCTAAATCACAAAAATTTTCCCAGGTGGCATCAAAGTTGTTGTCATCGCTAATGCCAATGTTGGTATTAAAATAACTTAATCTACGGCAAAGCGAACTCTGCAAACAAGCAGGATAGCATCCATCAAAATTATTATCGGAGGTCACTAATATTGACAAACTTGTTAAATTACATAATTCCGGCGGAAAGCTACCACTAAATTGATTTTTAGTTATCCATAATATATCTAGTTTAGTTAAATTACCCAATTCAGCTGGCAGGCTGCCACTAAGTTCAGTCCCAATTATATATAACCAAAATAAATTGCTTAAATTACCTATTTCGGGTGGGATGCTGCCACTAAGTTTATTACCACTTAAATATAATTCAGTTAACTGGCCTAAGTTACCTATTTCGGGTGGGATGCTGCCACTAAGTTTATTACCATTTAAATATAATATTTTTAACCTGCTTAAGTTACCTATTTCGGGTGGGATGCTGCCACTAAGTTTATTACCATTTAAATATAATTCAGTTAACTGGCCTAAGTTACCTATTTCGGCAGGGAGGTTTCCACAAAGATTATTGCCATTCAATTCTAAAAATCTTACTCTGCCATCCTCTAAGCTTACTCTGCCATCCTCTAAGGTTACGCCGTGCAGGTTGTCCAAATTACAATTTACAGACCGTGTATTACCAGTAACCTCTTCCCAGCCAGTATTGTCGTACCAGTTATCTCCGTCGGTACTTTCATATAAAGCTTTTAAAGCAGTCCAATCATCTGTATGACAAAGATATTGCATGCATTCTGAACAGATACAATCAGGAAGAACCTCTTCTAAATTATTACCACCGAGTCGTAATTCCTCTAACTTGGTTAAATTACATAATTCAGTTGGAACAATGCCGCTAAGTTGATTAGAGTTGAGTGCTAAAAACTCTAAGTTACTTAAGTTACCGAGTTCAGGTGGTATGTTTCCACTAAGTTGATTATAATTCAACGACAGATTTCGTAAATTTGTTAAGTTGCCCATTTCAGGTGGTATACTACCGCTAAGTTGATTGCGAGATAATAGTAAGCCGTCTAAATTGCTTAAATTACTCAGTTCACCAGGGATGTTTCCACTAAGTTGATTGTCAGACAAATTTAACCAGCTTAAATCGGTTAAGTTACTTAGTTCAGTTGGAACAATGCCGCTAAGTTGATTAGAGTCAAGATTTAAAAATATTAAGTTACTTAAGTTACCGAGTTCAGGTGGTATACTACCGCTAAGTTGATTGCTGGAAAAACTTAAATATGTTAAATTAGTTAAGAGACTGAGTTGAGCCGGTATGCTACCTTTGAGATTATCTGCCAAAAGAGCCAATCTTCTAACTCGCTCTTCATTATCTAAATTTACACCAATTAGTGTTTCTAAATTACAATATGCTGATGGGGCATTACCAGTAACCTCTTCCCAGCCTGTATTGTCGTACCAGTTATCACCATCGGTACTTTCATATAAAGCTTTTAAAGCAGTCCAATCATCAATATGGCATTGTGCTGTGGTAATTTTGGGCATTAGCAAAATTGTCATTAAGGGAATGATAAAAAAAATGTTTAATGTTTTCATTATTTTACTTTTTAGTTAAAAAATATTTGTAATATAAGATATGCAGGCCACATAACCAAATACTGATGAGCAGTATGTCTGTATTAAAATTATTATTTGTATTAATTCAAGCGCTACAAAACTCCTCAAAACCTATAATAAAATTAAGTAAAAAGCCACCCTATTAGAAGGTGGCTTTGATAACAGAACATTACAAGCTGCAAAGCAGGAGATTATTTTAAGTTTTAAAAAAAATCATTTTGATGATTTTAAAAATTTGATGGTCAATGTAATGCAAGCATCGACCAAGGTTGACATCTATTTCTGAACAAAAAGCACTTCTTCTCAACAAAATATAGCGTTTTATAATAGATCATTTTTCATAACTAATTCATTAATCATCGAATAGTTGCAACAAAAAATTATTGATAACAACCACAATAATTTCTTAACATTTTTTCAAATGGGTTCATTTTTTTAGAAAATTACAGTTTAATGGCGGGAGCGTAAGTTGTTGACTACTATCATCTTACAATAAATTATATTGCCATTTGCAATATAAAATAACAATATTTTGCTAAGAAAAGGGTAAAAATTTTTCCTTTAGAAGTCTTGCCAGCTCATATATTTTTGTTGCGTTCACAAAATTATTAACCAAAAAAAATACATAATGAGAACGCAAAAAATAACATTTTTAGCAATTAGTCTTCTTTTGAGTTGGCTAACAATGTCAGCACAGTACGGGCAACTGCCAACGGTATTAAACCCAATACGGTGGTAATGGCTGTTAACAAAACCGGGCGCAAACGCAAACCGCCTACCTGCTGTTGTGTCCTAATAGCTTTTAAAGATAAAAGAGCAAGATCTTGTTTAATTCAAAAAAATTATGGGCTGGTTTTGTTAATGAAAGTGTTATGCAGCTACATAAAAAAAGGCGCTCCAAATACATTTTAATGTTATTTGAAGCGCCTTTAATTATTTTAATTTCTTTTTAAGATAAAGTTTTAAGGAGCAACTATTGGGAAAATCCCAGTATTAGTGCAAGCATATTGAGATCCTGATTCGAATTCAATACTAGCACCATCTACAGCATCAATTAAAAGATTAAAATCAAAAGTCATTTCTTGCGAATAAACTGATACATTATTATCAGTTGAATATACCCTGCAAGATACAGCATTAGAATTACCTGCTTGTAATTCATCAATTGTAATACTTTGAAGAGAAAGTGGATCAGTTTGACCATTAAAATCCCATTCTACATCAACAACTTTAACGGCATCGAAAAAACTAGGATTTAAAACTAAACGGAAAGTAGCAGTATATTCTGATGCTTTATCATCACCGCCTTCTTCGAGATGACTAAAAATAAAATACGGAATACTTGGTTGACAGGGAAGTGAAGAACTATATAATTTTACAGAACTCATACTAAATGAAAAAGGGTAAGCATAAGCACCTAACGATGATGATCCACTACCCAAAACCGTAAAGTTTGCTGGCTTTCTACCAATACTTGCTTCACAGCCTAAGTGGCCTGCACCTCCATTAGAAATAATATCTTGAACTTCGGCTGGTAAATTTTTGAAGTCTGAAGAGCTTGATAGTTTGTACGAAGAAGAAAGTTCTTTGCCATCAAGCTGAACTGCTTCTTTTTGACAACTAACTATAGCGCATATAAGCGCTAAGAAAAAATCTTTTTAATCATTGTAAGTTTTTATTTATTATGAAAAATATAATAAGGCATACTTAATAAATAAGCCTTAAATTTAATGTAATGTTAAAACAATTTACTTGTGTAATTCATTAGTCGCTAACTTAATAAATTTATGAGATAAATACAAACATAACCCCAAGTTATATGGCAATCGCATAAAATTAGCCTGTTAAAACTTTAAGTAAATATTCTTTATCCAAACCTTTTTTTTTCTTTTTGCTTTAACCCCAAGCTATCCGTAGTTTATCCAAACTCGCTATCAGTTCGTCTCCAGACAACGGATAAAATAACCAAAACCAGCTTAAGCCTATCGTTTAAGCTGGTTTTTTATTTGCTATATTTTAACATAATTTAAAAAGCCAACCTTAATCATCCCATACTAAACAAAACATGTGCTCGGCGAACATCTTTTGATTCTGTTATATGTAAATTGCAGATGTTATGTTGGCAATACAAAATCTGCTGATTGTAATTTGGCCGACCTGTGTGCTTCATTATCTAAACTTACACCAACTAATGTTTCTAAATTACGTTACAAAAGCCTTGCAATAAAACAAAATACCTAGGCCTAAATGAAGAACTTATTATTTAACCGCTACTAAGCTGCTATTTTTTCTGGTGTGTAAACTTTCACCTTTTCTTTAGTTATTTTTTCTTTTGTCCAGGCAAACAAATACATCATTCTATCAGCCAAAAAGTATAAAACCGGCACCATTATTAAGGTTAAGAAAGTGGCAAATACTAAACCAAATATTACAGCCCAAGCCATTGGCCCGTAAAAAATGGTATTGTCGCCACCAAGGTAAAACTGTGGATTTAAATCGGCTACCAACGACGCAAAATTGATATTTATACCAACTGCCAACGGTATTAAACCCAATACGGTGGTAATGGCTGTTAATAAAACTGGGCGCAAACGCAAACCACCTGCACGTATTATAGTATCTTTTACATCAAAAATTGAAAGCTTGTAAGTGCCATCAATACCATAATCGGCACGGCGGCGGGTACGCTCTAAGTTAATATAATCTATTAACACAATGCCGTTGTTTACCACAATACCAGCTAAAGATATTACCCCAATACCCGACATAATAATAATGAATGGCATATTGGCAAAGCCGTAACCAAAAAATACGCCTATTAAGCTCATAGCAACGGTAAACAAAATTATAAATGGTGAAATAATAGAATTGAACTGTGTTACCAATAATAAAAATATTAAACCCATAGCTATGATAAAGGCTTGCATTAAAAATGCGCTTGACTCGCCCGATTGTTCTTCTTGGCCTGTAAATTTGTATTCGTAACCATCGGGCATTTCGTAAGCAGCCATATAATCTTTATACTTTGCGGTAATTTCTTGCCCGGTATAACCCGTGTTTACGTTTGAGTAAATGGTGATTACTCGTTTTAAATCTTTACGTTTAACGGCACCATAAGTGCTGCTATACTCTTTGCTGGCTACAGTTGAAATAGGTACTTGAACCATACGGCCCTGGTTGTTTCTAAAGGTAACTTTTTGGTTTAAAATGCTTTCTACATTGTACCGGTCTTGCTCGTTAAAGCGCAACCAAATTGGGTAATCGTCTTCTCCATCTTTTAGTTTAGAAATTTCTTTACCAAAAACCGAAGTACGAATGTTACTGGCAATTTGCCCTGTACTTAAACCATAGCGGCGCAGTTGGTCTCTATTTAAATTTACTATAATTTCGGGTTTGCCAGTTTCTAAGTCGGTTTTTAAACCTTCTACGCCGGGCACATCAAAATCGTTGAGGTAAGCTTTAATTTCGTCGGTTAGTTCAATTAGTTTTACATAATCTTCACCGCTTACTTCTAAGTTAATTGGTTTACCTACTGGTGGGCCGTTGGCATCTTTATCAACAGTAATATCTACCCCCGGATATTTAGCTAACTCTTCGCGTAGCATTTCTAAAATATCGTTGGTGCTTTTGCCTTTCCTATCAGGAAACTCAACAAAGGTTACATTTATACGAGCTTTGTTTGGTGATTCGCCCATAGAAACTTCACCGCTGTTAGGGTCGGATGTGCCTTCACCAACTTGCGTTAATTCACTATCAATTATATCGCCGTGTTCTTCTAACAAATTAGCCAAATCGGCTTCAATTTCTTTGGCTAATTCGTTGGTACTTTCAATATCGGTACCAATTGGTTTTTGTACAAAAATGTTTATGTAGTTAGGGTACGATTCTGGAAATAAATCTACCTTAGGATTACTGCCAAAATAAAAACCCATACTGGCAGTAAACAAAAATAATGTACCTATTACCAATACTACCGGCACAAATCCCCATAAAGCACCTTTTAAAACCCATCTATAAAAACGTTCTAATAATGGTAAAAAATAATTTCTAAATAATAATGAAAGTGGGGAAAATATAAATTTGTTAACTACTATAATTATAGCTAATGCAATTAAAAAACCACCTATTAAGTTACTGCCTACCTGCCTTAAACCGTAGCCCACAATTACTAACAGAATAACAGAAACAAAAAACCAAAGCCATTTTGTTTTGGCATTTTTGTCTTCAATTTTCATATACATGCTGGTTAATACTGGGTTAATTACCAATGCCACAAATAAAGAAGAGAGCAATACCATTATTAAAGTAATGGGCAGGTATTTCATAAACTCGCCCATAATATCATCCCAAAATAAAAGTGGGGCAAAGGCAGCAATTGTTGTTGCGGTTGATACAATGATAGGCCAGGCTACTTCACCAACGCCTTCTTTTGCGGCTTGCATGGGTTCGTAATCTTCTTCATCCATAAGGCGGTAAATATTTTCTACTACTACAATACCATTATCGACCAACATACCTAAAGCCAATACTAATGAAAATAGTACCATAATATTTAGAGCTACACCTGCAAAGTTTAACAAGCCAATACCCATTAACATAGAAAGTGGAATGGCAATACCTACAAACAAGGCATTACGCAAACCAAGGAAAAATAGCAATACCACAACTACCAAAAGCACACCAGAAATAATACTGTTGTTTAAGTTGGCTAACATGCTACGGGTTTGTTTTGAGGTATCATTAGTTATGGTTACAGCAACGGTTTCTGGAAAACGACTTTCTTTTACCTCGGCCACTAAGGCTTTAATTTTATCGGCCGCATCTAACAGGTTTTTGCCAGAACGCTTTTTTACATCTAAAGTTAAAATAGGCAATTGGTTAGAGCGGGCATAGCTGGTGGCTTTTTCGTAACCAAAATCAACATTGGCAATATTTCTTAAATACACAATATCGCCAGCATCTCTTTTTACAATTACATTTTCAATTTGTTTAATGTTTTCAAACTCACCAATAATTCTAATGCTACGGGTATTGTCGCCAGAAATTACATTACCACCCGACATTGAAATATTTTCGCTTGAAATAGCTTGTTCAATATCTCCGAAGCTAATTTCTAAAGCTTCCATTCTTTTAAAATCTACATTAATGCTGATCTCTTTTTCTTGCACGCCGCGCAAATCAACACCAGATATTTCTGGAAATTTTTCTATTTCTTCTTGCAAATATTCGGCATATTCTTTTAGTTGGTCAACAGAAACATCGCCAGTAAGGTTTACATTAATTACTGGTAGTTCAGAAAAATCTAATTTAAATACATTTGGTTCTGCTGGCAAGTCGTTTGGCAAATCGCTTTTGGCTCGGTCAACTGCATCTTTTACATCTAACAAAGCTTGCTCTACATTTACATTAAAATCAAAACTAGCTACTATAGAAGTGAAATCTTGTATAGAAGTAGAGGTAATTTCATCTAAGCCAGTAATGGTATTTATTTCTTGCTCAATATAGCGGGTTACCAAGTTTTCCATATCAATGGGCGAGTTACCTGGATAGGCCACACCTATATAAATTTGTGGCACATTTACTTCTGGGTAATTCTCTTTAGGCATGGTAATATAACTTGTAACGCCAATACCTAAAATAATGAACATTAAAATTATTACACTAGTTTTATTGGCCAGCGCTGCATTGGTTAAAGCAAAAAACCGTTTTACTTTTTGTGTTTCTTTTATATTTGAACTTCCGTTTTTATTATTGGTATCGTTTGCCATCACTAATTAAAGTTTTATTTATTACAGATTTTTGGGTTATAGATTTTTAGATCACAGGCTCTTATAATACAGATTCTTTTAGAATACAGACTTTTAGATCACAGACTCTTTTAGAATACAGATTCGTTTTTTTTTAAATTTATTTTGTAGTGGCTTCTACTGGTTGGCCTTCGGTTATATTTCTATAGCCTTTTTCAATTAAAGTTTCGCCGCCTTTTAATCCTTCCGTTACAACAGTTACATCTTTAATAATTTTATCAGTTTTTATATTTACTTTTTTAGCAATTTGCTTGTCATTTACGTTTTCAGCTATGTAAATAAAATCGCCATCTATGTCATTTTGAACCAAATTGGTTGGCACTACAACTGCATCTTTAATAAAAGTATCGCGCAACTTTATCATTGCTAAAATGTTTGGTTTTAGTTTATAGCCTGGGTTGCTAATATCCATTTCTATAGTAAACGATCGGCTGCCGGCATCCAAACGTGCGCCAATATCAGTAATGCTTGCTTTACGTTCTAACCCTAAAGAAGGAAACTCTACCAACACTTTATCGCCACGTTTTACTTTACCAAGATAGGCTTCAACCAATTCGGCCTCAACAGTTACGGTAGCTAAATTAATTACCGATGCTAAAGGCGAACCTGCCATAACCATTTCGCCTTCGTTTACAAAAACCGCTTCTATAATACCGCTAACGGTTGCGCTTTGGTTAAACTTATCTAAATTGCTTTGTGCCGTTGCAATACTTTTTTCTAAGGCTTCTACATTGCTTTTAGCTTGTATTAATTCAATTTCGGTTCCAATACCTTGCGCCCACAGGCGATCTCTTTTTTCTAAAACTGTTTTGGCTAATTGCAGTTGTGTTTCTAATTCTTCAATACTTCTTTTTACCGTTTCATCATCTACACTCATTACAAAATCACCTTTATTTAAAAAGCGATCTTCTACTAAACCTAAACTTGTAATGCGCCCAGTAGTTTCTGCCATTACCTTAGTATCATCTTTCGATTTTACGGTGCCAGTTGCCTCCAAGTATGTTTCTACATCTTTTACTTCGGCTTTAACTAAAGTTACCAACTTCGATTTCTTTTGTTTTTCACTTGTGTAGGATGCGTCTTCCTGTCTAATATTTTTTTCTATTTGGTTGATCTTTAGTTCCGTAGGCTTTAAAAACCCTTTAAACTCTGCGGCCAACTTTTTCTTTTCCCCTAAAGTTAACACGTCAATTTCTTTATTCAATTGTTCCGAGTTCATATTCATTACTTCTCGCAAAGGACGATCTAATAAACCAACTTTTTCTTTTGGTTGGCAAGCCACCACACTTATCATTATAATTAGCAATGCTGTTATGTTTTGTATAATTTTCATTTGCTTTATTTTTATTTTTTTATGATGCTTAGTAAATTTATTTTTAGTTACGAAGTTTTATAATTCTAATAAATGCCATAAGCTTTGTTAATACCAGCTTTTGCCAAAACCAAACTATACAAGCTGTTTATGTAACTGGCTTGTGTTTGTAAAAAAGTACTTTCAGCGCTATTTACCTCTAAGCTCGATCCTAAGCCTTCTTTATATTTTATTAAAGCCGTATCGTAAATATTTTGCGCCAATGCCAAGTTAGCTTCTTGGTTCTTCTTGTCGTTTAATGCGGTTTGATAACTAGTAATGGCTTGCTTTTTTTGAATGTCGAAACCCATTTCAGTTTGCGCTCTTGCAATTTCTAATTGCTTTAAATTTAGTTTAGAAGTTTCTATTTGAGCGCGTTTCATATTACCATCAAAAATGGGTATGTTAATGCTTGCTCCTAACACAAAAGTATCAAACCAGCTATCTTTAAAATCTAAAAACTTATTTCGTTGCGAAGACCAATTATAATCGGCAAAGCCAACAAGACTTGGGTAATAGCCAGATTTGTACCGTTTTACTTGTAGCTCATTTAGTTCTTGCTGCATATCCAGCAAATCAAACTCAATACGTTGCGATGCATTATCCATCGAATCAAGAAAAGCCAAATTTAACTCCGTAAAAACATCAATACTATCAGTTAAAATTATTGGTTCATAAGTTGGGTAACCCATTTGAAAGCGCAAAAGCTCTACCGTTAGTTTTTGTTGTTCTTGTAAATTTCTTACTTGGCTTTCAATATTTGACTTTGATAATTTAATACGATCAACATCAATAGCCTCAGCAAAACCATTTTTATTTAGTTCGCTGGCCTCAAATAAACTGCGCTCAATAGTTGGTAAGTTTTTTTGTAAGAGCTTAATATTATCACCTGCAATTAATGCAGTTAAGTAAGTTTGTTCTATATCATATTGAGTGTCAATTGCTGTTTTTTGTACTTGCTTTTCGGTTAGTTTAGAATATAAGCGGGCTAACTTTACTCCAACAATATAAGTAGCACTAAATACCAATTGAGTAGCAGATATGCCGGCAGAAAGATTGTGCGGTTGTTGAATGTTAAACTCCAAATCTTCACCAGGAACTGTAGTAAATTCTCCTGTTTCAGGATTAACAACAACTTTTGTAGCCAAGAAATTTGAGTTTTCCCCCTGTAAGGTAGTTAAGTTAACTATTCCTTGCTCCGGATTAGGAAAAAGAACAATGGGTACTCTGGCAAAATAACTTAAATCAACCACGCCATTAACCTGTGGCAAACCCTGCGCCAATGCTTCTTTAATACGTGCATCTGCCAAAGCCACATCAATATTGGCTAACTTTACGGTTGGGTGGTTTTCAAAGGCGTATTCTTTAGCTTGTTTTAAACTTAACTCTAAAGGAATAACTTTGGTGGCGGTTTTTAAGCTGTCTTGCGCAATGCCTGTAAATGCAATAAGCAAGCATAATGCTGATAAAATAAACTGCTTCATAAATATTATTGCTGTGCTGTTTTTTTGGTTAAATATTCTTTCCCTTTGGTGCTTACTATGGCGTTTAAATGGTACATCATATATTGCTGGTGAATTTTATAAAATGGATATTGATTGACAGGAAATACGTTGCTGTTAAAAATAGAATC
>ENA-ORXT01004173-ORXT01004173.1-marine-metagenome-genome-assembly--contig:-NODE-4173-length-15185-cov-3.958499_pt1 | contig 15185 bp, 12 predicted proteins | sample MGYA00237868_ERZ511482 | MGnify/ENA metagenome assembly ERZ511482 | reverse complement strand
CGTGACGAGCACTAACTTCTAAAATACTAACGAACTAACTTCTAACCTGCTACCTTTACCCGCCCACACCCCAGAGCACGCCTACCCCGTTTTTAACTCCCCTCTTACGACTACAGTAAAATGAAAACGCTACTTACGCTACTCTGTCTCCTGCCCGTCCTCGTGTTCGGTCAGGACGCTCCCGTTACGGATACCACCACCGCGCCGCGCGACACCGTCATCTACGACATTGCCGATGAGATCCCACGCTTCCCGACGCCCTGTGAGCGGTACGACACTACGGCGGCCGCCAAGGCGCAGTGCTCCGAATCGGCGATCTTGTCGTTTGTCTACCAGCGGGCACTCTACCCCGCCGAAGCGCGCGAGCAAAACATCAGCGGCATGGCGGTGATCGCCTTCGTGGTGGAGGCCAGCGGTTACATCTCAAGCGTGAACGTGTTGCGCGACCCCGGCGGAGGCCTCGGCCCCGCGGCCCAACGGGCGGTGATCGGTATGGCCCGGGAGGTTCGTTTCCGGCCGGCGATAATAGACAGCCAATTCGTGCGCTACAACTACGTGCTGCCCATTCGCTTCCGGCTGGAGGAACCCAAACCGTACGTGCTCACGGGCCGCGACACGGTCTACACCTCGCTGACCAAAAATCTCGTCTTTACGGGAGAGACCGGCCGCCTCGGTGATTACCTCAACGAGCATATCAAGTATCCCGCCGCCTGGGAAGACAGCTGCCGCACGGGCCAGCTCGACGTGCAACTCCTCGTTCACCCCGACGGGCGGGTCGACGTGCAGGACGTAATCGACTACAACGACCTGGGCACCGATTTCACCTTCGAGGCGACAACGGTGGTCACCGGCACCTACGGTATGTGGGAAGCCGCCGAATACGATGGCCGCAAAGTCAGCGCGGCCTACGACGTGAGCCTGAGCTTTGCCCCTGAATCGGACGGCTGCAAAACCGTCATCGAGTCATATAACGGCGCGGTGACCCTGATGACCGAGGGCCAGGCTATGGTCCAGGATACGCTTACGCTCGACGCCGGCCTGGCGAAAATGGATCAGGCCGTGAAATTGTTCCCCAACGACGGTCGCTTCCGCATCGTCCGCGGCCAGACCCGCATGGACAACAACCTTATGAGCGGTGCCTGCGAAGACCTCACGCTGGCGAAACGGATCGCGCTGATCGACTGGTTCGACGCGGTGCTGCCGCTGTTGTGCCGGGAAGAAGAGTAGGAAGTGGGAAGTAATCAAGTGGGAAGTAGCTGCCGCATGTTACAGCGGCAGCTACTTCCCACTCGATTACTTCTTAACGTGAGGTTCGCGGAAAAAGGTGAGTGTTTATGCCGCCTTGAAGTGTTTTTAGAAGTTAGAAAGACGGTGGCCTGCAATGTCGACTAAGCCCTAACGGTCTAACTTCTAACGATCTGGTTTTCAAGTATAAATCCGATCTCAGGACTGCGAACCTCACGTTTCTTACTTCCCACTTCCCACTTGTTTACTTCCCATTAGAATATACCACTCCACCTCCCCCAGCGCCGCCCGCCGCCCCACCTCCTTCGGCGCGTAATGCTCGGCCAGGTAGGCGACGATGGCCGGCTCATGCTCACCCAGATCGTGGAGTCCCTGTTTGGCTTGCATCCAGCGGATCATTTCCGTCCACCCGGCGGCGGTGGCGCGATTCTGGGTGATGAGTTTGGCCGAATGGCAGCCGGTGCAATTGCTCCGCACCAGCACAAAGCCGGGCGCGAAGGCAAGACCCGACGCCACGTGAATACCATCGACGATGTTGTCGTCAGGGTCTCCACCGTTGCCGCCGCCACTACCCGAACCGGGGCGGTAAGCGGGAGGGGTGATCGCTTGCGGCTCATGCATCATTTCCCCCACCGCCTCCCCGGCCAGCAGGTAAAACAGGCAGCCGAAAAGGGCGAGGGCCAGGAAGTTGAGCACCGTCAGCAGCGGGCGCATCAAGTCGTTTCGGCGGTTCATTTACGGGCGACTTTTACGGCGATACGGTGGCAGGCGTTGTTGAGGTAGCCGCGCGGGTTCCAGCCGGGCAGCAGCATGGGCTGGGCAACGCCGTCGACGTCGGTGGCGCGGGCCCAGACCTCGTAGTAGCCCTCTTCCGGAAAAGCGACGTCGGCGGAGAAGGTCTGCCAGGCGAAGCGGTTAGCGGGTGGCTCCAGCGCGCAGCTTTGCCAGGTCGCACCAAAATCGATGGACCAATCGACGCGGGCGACGGCGGCGGTGCTTGTCCACGCCTTACCGCGCAGGGGCAGCCGCCGGCCGGGACGAATGACGGCCCCGGTTTTTGGGAAGGTGATCAGCGACTTGGTCGGCATGTCTTCGATGATCGCCATGTCTTGGTCGGGCACCTTGGCGCCGGGCGGTACGGGGTGGCGGGGCACGCGGTAAGACTGGCCGGTCATCTTCGGCCCGTCGTGTACGCGGTTGCGCAGCACGATGCGGTCCAGCCATTTGCCCGAGCAGGAGGCCGGGTAGCCGCCGAAAACGAGGCGCAGCGGGAAGCCGTTGAGTAGCGGCAGCGGGTCGCCGTTCATGGCCCAGGCAATCAGGCTTTCCGGCTCCAGGGCCTTACGGATGGGCACCCCGCGCGAAATGGGCACCTTGCCCGGCCGGCCGGACAGATGGGAGTCTTTACCGTAATACCCGAGGTAAACGGCGTCGCTCTTTACGCCTACGTCGGCCAGTACGTCGGCAAGGCGGACGCCGGTCCAGGCCGCGCAGCCGACCGCGCCGGTGGTCCATTGATTCCCCTTGGCGGGCGGGTTAAACTCGGCGCGACCGTTGCCGCCGCACTCCAGGGTGAGGTGGAGGGTATGGTGCCGGAAGCGGGATTTCAACTCGGCCAGGGTCCAGGTGACTTCCGTTTCGGCGGATTCGCCGCCGACGGTGAGCGTCCAGGTCAGCGGGTCGGGTTCGTCCGGCGGCAGGCCGTTATTGCGCACGAAAAAAAGTTCGTTGGGCGTCAGGGCGTCGTCCAGCAGGTGGGCGGGCGTTTCGGCGTTGACCGGGCGGTCGTTGAGTACGGTGAGGGCCTTGCTTTTGCCCGGCGGCAGGCCAATTGGCGTGAGGCCGGGCGGCAGGTTTTCGGCGTACACGATGCGGCTCCCCAGCGCGAAGCTGAAGGCGGCGAGGGTGGACTGGCGGAGAAAGCGGCGGCGGGTTTCCATGAGCGGTAAGGTAACAAGTAACTTCAGTTGCCGTCTGTAACAGCGGCAGCTACTTCGCACTTACCACTTCAATACTTCCCACTTAAGGGCGGGGCCGCTGGTGCAAGGGGAAGGTTTTCAGCAACGCCGGTGGAGGCCCGCACCGAGTTTCCTGAAAACTCCGTCCCCCGCATCCCGCGTCCGCGCCCACGCGCGTATTATCTTCGCGCCGCAAATCATTGTTCCCATGCGTTACCTCCTCCTGCTTCCCCTGCTCACCCTGCTCGCCTGCAAGCCCGACCCGCAAGCCGACACGGCCGCCGCGGCGGCCAATACTCAACTGACCACGGCTCAAGGCAAGCCCGAACCCGCCGACTATAAAATGACCGGCGACGCGGCCACCGACGCCGTGATCAGGGAGTACGTCCGGCTCGATGAGCAGTACCACGCCGGGATGCTGCAACGCAAAGACGTCACCTACCAGTGCGGCAAAATCCTCGGTCGCGTCGAGCTGTACACCGAAGACGGGAAATTCGCCATGGCCGTCAACCACTACAATGACGGCGACCAGCGCACGGTCACCGACCGCTGGTACCTGAAAGACGAGGCACCCGTCCACTTCAAATCCGAATCCATCACCTGGGAGATTCAGGGCCCGATGGTCAAACAGGCCAACGGCATGGAGACGCCCGGCATCCGTACGGCCACCAACGAATACCGCTATTACATCGCCGACGGTAAGGTGTTCAAGTTCCTTAAAAAGAGCTACGAGCACTTCAACTACCGCAGCGATAATGTCGACCCGGCCACCGTCGCCAACGTACCGGCCAACACCAACGGCGACATCCCGGCCCGCTTCGCGATCGTGGAGGCGGCGCGGGAGACGGGATCGGTTGCTTGTGAATTGTGGAACTGACCAACCATCGGTTTTACGGGCTAAAGCCGCGTGCTTACGTAGGAAGTCCTTCGGACTGCTCCCGTCTACATCAAAACGTCAGGTTAAAAAACCGCCGCCGGCCCAACCACCGCCCACCCCACCGTGTCTTTTCCGCATGACCAGATTTCTTCTCGCCTGTTTATTTCTCGCCTTCCTCGCCCCGCTGGCCGCCCAAACGCCGCTGCTGTTAGCCAGGGCGGACAAAAGTTGGGAAGAGCGCCAACGCTGGGCCGAACTCAATGACGCCGACGGTCGCTTCCGCCTGCTTACCCCCGCCGAACTCGCGCATAAGGTCGATACCGTGGAAACCGCCGTGGGAAAGCAGGCTTACCATACCTTCTTCTTCCAGGCCCCCGATAAAACGACCGCCGAAAACATCATTTACGCCATCAGCTACGTCGATTACCCGGCGGGCAGTCTGCACCACGACAGCCTGGAGCTGGTCGCCGAATTCCTCGCCGGCACCGAAGCGGAAGCGGCCGTCGCCGTCGGCGGTCAACTGATCTACGGCTCGGATAAGGACATCTCCGGCTACCCCGCCCGCCAATGGCGCATCGACTACCCCAGCAAAGGCGGTACCGCCTGCGCGCGCACCCTGGCCGGCGTGGCCGGTAACCGCTACTACGAGCTCAAGGTGTTCAGCCTGCGCGCCGCCGGGCTCAACGAAAGCGCGGACCGGTTCTTTGACTCCGTGCGGTTGTTCGCGCCGCCGGAGTAATCGTAATGTAGTACGGTAGTTTTGTAGTACTGTAGTGCTACCGCATTTTAAAGGTGTTACAAGCGTTGGAGGCGAGGTACCTAAGCATCCATTTCCATACCTCCGGTGTGAACGTTCCGCCGCCGCTCTTTGTATTACCAGCGGTCCCTCCGCCGTCACGTTATTACCGTGCGGCAGCCACTACATTACTACCCCACTACATTACTACAAAACTATGCCCCAGCAACTCTACCTCATCGCCAAATTCGACCTCGATAAGGCCGACGATTTCGCACCCATCTTCGCCAAACACGCCGCCGACAGCCGCCGCAAGGAAGGCTGCCTGTTCTTCTACCTGATCCGTGACCGCAAAGAGCCAAGCAAGTTCGCCACCATGGAATGCTGGGACACCTACGCCGACTTCGAAGCCCACGTGGCCGACGATGAGCACGCCGCCTTCTTCAAGCAGATCAAACCCCTCTTCCGCGTCGACCCCGTCGTCACCGAAGCCGATCTGCTGATGGGTATGGAGTAAGCCGCGGGTCGGGAGATCAGGAGCCGCTACGCGTCCTCAGGTCATAAGTCAGCAAGAGCACCACGACCACCATCGACACTCCCGCCGAGGTTTCCAACGTGTTCTCCACCATACAGCTCAGAAAGAACACCGTCCATACGCTCAGATAGACCGGCAATCGCCGTCGTAAGCCCGCGTACAACAGCAGCAGGAACGCGCCCAACGTGATCACCCCGCCCACCAGGCCGCTGCCCGCCAGCGCGCTGAGGAACTGGTTGTGCGGCCGCTTACCTTGCTCGCCCGGCCGCAGCTCGACGTAGCGCGCATCCGTTGCCGCACGGAGGTTGCCGGGGCCGACGCCGAAGACCGGGTACTCCCGCCACAGCTGGTAGCCGATGCGCAGGCTCGTCAGCCGGCCCGCGTCGCTGTATTCCCCCGTATCCTCGGCGGGGTTGCGGTGGAAGAGTTCGTAGCGGGCGTAATTCATCTTCGTACGGAAGCTCGGAACGGTCAGGTAAGCCACTACCGGCACCAGGGCCAGGCCGAGCAGGCCGACAACGGCGGGCCGCCACTTCCCCCGCTCCCACGCCAGGGCCAGTACCAGTACGCCCAGCCCGCCGTAAGCCCCCGCCAGGCCGCTGCGCACCGCCAGTAAATGCTGCCCGACGAACAACAGGCCCGCCGCGACCAACCACGCGTTCTTCCAACCGAAGGCGCGCAGCCGGTATGCCCCCACGCCCAACAGCGTAGCCAGGGCCACCAGCAGGCTGAAGCGAATGTGGTTGCGCGGCACCGGCACCGATTTACCGCGGTACACCATCTCGTTGATCTCCGCGAAGTTCAGGGCGTAGTTGACCATTACGGCAACCAAGACGGCCAGCAGAAACAGCGTGAACCCACCCATGACCCAGCTCCGCTGTTGCCGGTCGAACTCCGGCAGGCCCGGCCAGATCAGCGGCAACGCCAACAGCGGTACTTTGATGCGCAGCCGCTCGGCGTAGTACTCCCAGTCTTCCGTTTGCCAAACGCCCAGCAGCAGAATCAGGTACAAGGACGTCAACCCCCAAAAGACCGGAGAGCGCAGGTTGGCGCGAAAGCCCGCCCGCAGTTTGGGGTTGATGCCCTTTAGCGGGTCCAGCAAGCCCAGTACCACCAGCCCGATCAGCCCGACGCTCAGGAAGGGCGGCGAGAACACCAACCCGAAAGCGATGCCGGCGAGCATAAGCAAAGTCAGGTACAGGCGGGCGATTTTCAAGTGGGAAGCGTTCAAGTAGGAAGTATTGAAGTGGAAAGTGGGAAGTACACCCCCCGACTCGCCCGGTCCGGCAACGAAGGTAGCATGATATACCGACGCCTTTAACGCCCGTTCCGTTGCACCGGCGGCCCCGCCCTCTTTAAGTGGGAAATGATCAAGTGGGAAGTGGGAAGTCAGTCCAGCACTTCCCACTTCCCTACTTCCCACTTCCTATCTATCTTTGCCGCCCTATGGCCAATGAAGTATTCGACCGCGTTTCCGCGCTCATCTCAGAAATTGAAAACGCCACCGCCGCCACCCCCGACGCGGTAGAGGCTTTCCGCATCCGCTATCTCGGTTCCAAGAATGTCCTGAAGCCGCTGATGGGCGAAATGCGGAACATCCCCAACGAGCAAAAGCGCGACTTCGGCCAGCTGGTCAACCGCGCCAAGGAGGTCGCTCAGACGAAGTTCGACGAGCTGCAAGCGGCCACGTCAGCCACCTTGGGCGCGGACGCGGGTGCAAAGCTGGATTTAACGGCCCCGGCGGAGCCCCTGCCCCTCGGTAGCCGCCACCCGATCGCGCTCACCATGCGCCGCATCATTTCCATCTTCGAGCGCATCGGCTTTACCGTCGCCGAAGGCCCGGAGGTGGAAGATGACTGGCATAACTTCAGCGCCATGAACACGCCGGAAGACCACCCGGCGCGGGATATGCAGGACACCTTTTACGTAGCCGAAGGCATGCCCGCCGGCCCACCCGCCCCCGGCAAGGTCAAGGGTGCCGAAATGCTGCTGCGCACCCACACCAGCTCCGTACAGGCGCGCACCATGGAAACCGACAAGCCGCCCATCCGCATCATCGCCCCGGGGCGCGTGTACCGCAACGAAACGATCAGCGCGCGCAGCCACGCCCAGTTCCACCAGGTGGAGGGCCTCTACATCGCCGAGAAAGCGAGCTTCGCCGACATGAAGGCCACGCTGTTGCACTTCGCCCGCGAGATGTATGGCGATAAAACGAAGATCCGCCTCCGCCCCAGCTACTTTCCCTTCACCGAACCCAGCGCGGAGATGGACATCTGGTGGGGCCTCGAATCCGAGCACGACTACCGCATCACGAAGGGTACCGGCTGGCTCGAGATCCTCGGCTGCGGCATGGTCGACCCCGCCGTACTGACCAACTGCGGCATCGACCCTGAAAAATACACCGGCTACGCCTTCGGTATGGGCATCGAACGGCAGGCGATGCTGCTGTACAACATCACCGATATCCGCCTGATGTTCGAGAACGACGTGCGCTTCCTGAAACAGTTTGCCGGGGTGCTCTGACCTTCCTGTTTGTCTTGCTGAGACGGACCGCGTTCCGGACACCCGACCCCGGAACCAGAACACGTGAAATCGTTGACTCATTTGCACACGCGGTTTCTCCGTCCTATATTTAAGGTATCTTTCCGGCGCGGTTGCACCCGTTGTCCGAAAATCAACTCCAGTTTACAACACAAGTTTTACGCGATTCCGCACCGTAATGACGGTAGCGGCCAAATAGCTTATTTGTAAACCTTCAATACATATTTTGTGAATACAGTTACTACCCTGACCGCCCCTTCGGCCGTCGTCAGTGGACTTGACCCGTATACGGGCCCCTGGAACCACGCGCAGGCCGCCCACCTCCTGCGCCGCACGTTGTTCGGCCCCAAAAAGAGCGAGATTACCGAAACGATCGGACTCGGTATGTCCAATGCGCTGAATCAGTTGCTGGCCGATCCGGTCCCCCCATCTCCGCCGGTCAATCACTTTTTTACCGAAGACCCCAACGTTCCCATCGGAGCTACCTGGATCGAGTCTCCTAACGTACCGGGCGTTGAAGTTGGGCAGTACCGGCGGCCTAGCCTGCGGGGTTGGTACTGGCAAAACCTACTGCACCACGATTTTAACATCATGTCCCGGATGACTATGTTCTGGATCAACCATTTCGGCATGGCCGACGTGTCCGAACAAAGATCCCAGTACCAGTACATCAACCTGTTCAACGAATTCGGCACCGGGAACTATCGTACGATGATCGAAAAGATCACCGTCAACCCCGGCATGCTTGAATTCCTCGGCGGGAAAGACAGTAATCAGTGGAACCCCAACGAAAATTACGCCCGCGAACTGCTGGAACTTTTTACCATTCAAAAAGGTCCGGCGGTGAGCCAGGGTGATTACACCTTTTACACTGAGGACGACATCGTTCCCATCGCCCGCGCCCTCACCGGCTGGCGGATCCGGGGATCATGGAGCACCTCCCGGGGTGTTGTGGAAAGCTACTTTTACGAGAACTGGCACGACCCCGACCCCAAGCAGCTGAGTTACCGCTTCGACAACGTAGTGATCAACAACACCAGCAACGGCGGGCGCGACGAGTATAAAGACGTGATCGCCGTAATATTCGGCAAGGAGGAAACCGCCCGGTCTTTTTGCCGGGAACTCTACCGCTTTTTCGTCTATTACGACATTACACCGCAAATTGAAAACGACGTCATCGGTCCGTTGGCCCAGGTACTGATTGCGGCGGATTTTGAGATCCGGCCCACCCTGCGGGCATTGTTTGGGTCGCAGCACTTCTATGATATGGCGGTCCGTGGTCCGCTGATCAAAAGCCCCTACGAATTTACCGTCTCCATGGCCCGGACGCTGGGCGGTTTCGGCCACCTCGGCCTCGACCTTGCCGACAACACCAACTCTAATCCGCAACTCCTTACCGCCTACCAGCTGGGCCTGAGCCATCACTGGCGCAACTCCGGTATGGATATGGATTTCCTCTATCCGCCAACGGTAGCGGGTTGGAAAGCCTATTATCAGTCACCCGGCTACTACCGCAACTGGATCGGCTCCGCTACCCTGAAGCAGCGTAAAAAACTTGTGAACTCGTACACCGGTGCAGGTATCTACACCCAGGAGAACAACAGTGGAGATTACCTCCCGCGCCCGTTCGATCTTTTTCAGTTCGTCGCCGATCTGGACGATCCTTACGAAGCGGCCGAACTGGTGGCGGAAAGTGTACGCATCTTTCTCCCCCGCGAGTTGCACCCCAACCAGCTATACAGCCTGAAGCAACAACTTTTGGACGGCCAGATGGACCAGGAGTGGCGGATACAGTACACCGATGCCCGGGCTAATCCGTTCACGTCGAACATCGTGAATCCGGTAAGAAACAGGCTGAGGAAATTCTTCCGGGCTCTGTTCAGCCTTGCCGAATTCAACCTGATGTAAGTCAGTCCGGCCCGTGTCCGGCTTTCAGTACGGACTGGATCGCATTCTTCTCCTTACCTCTTGCGGCAGAAGTTTCCTAACGGGCAGATTCTGTGCACTCCTCCCCCACTTCCAACCATAGAGAAGTCTCCTTCCCGGGTTGTCTTCTAAAAAATAAATCTATCATGGATCGTAGAAATTTTCTTCGCCGCGCCGGTGCCTTCAGCCTTCCCCTGCTTACGGGGATGCCGGGTGTTCGCGCCGCCGGTTCTTCCCTGTTAACCTCTCTTTTACCGCCGGATTCCGACCGGGTACTGGTGCTGGTGCAACTCGCCGGTGGTAACGACGGTTTGCACACCCTGGTTCCGACCGATCAGACCGGCCAGTTGCAAACCGTCCGGCCCAATTTATACATGCCGTCCTCCGGTTTACATTCACTTACCAACAGCCTCTCGTTGCACAGCCGCATGGGTCGCATGCGGAACATGTTCAACGAAGGTAAAATGAGCATCGTGCAGAGTGTAGGTTACCCGCTGCAAAACCGTAGCCACTTCCGTTCTACGGACATCTGGACTACGGCCTCCGATGCGACCACCGAGCTGGAAACCGGCTGGCTCGGCCGCCACCTCGAAGTAGACTTTCCCGACTTCCCGGAAGGATACCCCAATGCAAACCAAACCGATCCTCCCGCAATTTCCATGGGTAGCGTTGCCAACGCCACGTGTCAGGGCCTGGTCACCAACATGAGTCAGACCGTTGAGGACCCTGAAGATCTTACAAGTCTTATTCCCGGCGGCAATTCCCCGCTGCCCAACGATAATTATGGCGACGAAGTCGGCTTCCTGCGCATTGCTATCGAGCAAACCGAGGCTTACGGCTCCAGTATTCAGGCGGCGGCCGTTAACGGTAATACCCGGGCGACCTACCCCGACTCCGGTCTCGCCCGTCAGCTCAGGAACGTAGTCCGCCTCGTCAGCGGAGGGCTGCGAACCCAGGTGTACGTAGTGACGATTAACGGTTTCGATACCCACAATAACCAAGCGGACGGAGACAACAGCTCCGGCACTCACGCAAACCTGATGGGTGAGCTGAGTGAAAGTATTGCCGCGTTTCAGGAAGACCTGGAACTTACCGGACTTTCGGAGCGCGTACTGGGAATGACCTTCAGCGAGTTCGGCCGCCGCATCCGCTCCAACGGTAGCCGGGGGACCGACCACGGCACGGCTGCCCCCATGTTCGTTTTCGGCAATTGCGCCAGCGGGACAATACTCGGAAACAACCCGATCATCGACGCTCAGGTGGATCAAAACGAAGGCGTACCGATGCAGTATGATTTCCGCGACGTATACGGCTCCATTCTTGTCGACTGGTTCGGCGTGGATGCTACCGTGGTACAAAATAATCTGTTTCCGGGTTTTGTTCCATTGCCCGTTGCCAACGGCTGCGCATCCATATTGCCCGTGGATCTGCTCGACTTTACCGCAACCGGGCGTGAAAAAACGGTCGATCTGCTCTGGCAAACCACCCGCGAGGAAAACAACGCGGGTTTTGAGGTCGAACGCAGCCGGAATGGCAGTAATTTTCAACGCATCGGTTACGTCGCCGGAACCGAAGAAGGTGCCGAAGGGGTACGAAATTATGCCCTGACCGACGAAAATGTGCGCCCCGGCCCCCTCTATTACTACCGGTTGAAACAACTCGACCGCGACGGAAACTTTACTTACTCCCCGATCCGGACGGCGCGGCTGGAAGGAACGGAGATATCCGGATGGGCTTTCGGGTTTGTCTATCCCAACCCCGTAGATGCCGAAACGACCGTTCAGGTTTATGCTCCCGCGGACGGGCGGGTGAACTATTCACTTTTCGCCATGTCCGGTCAGCGGATTCTGTCCGATAGCCAGACGGTATACGGCCGCCGGGACAACCAGCTAACGATTCGTGTAGGCGGAACACCAGCGGGAACTTACACCCTGCGCCTCGATGCCGGCGACGGTAAATACACGACTAGGAGATTGATCGTTCGTTAGGAGCAACGACTTTTTCATAATCTCACTAATTTGGGTGGCCTTCCGTCGGAAGGTCGCCTTTTTTATTAGGCGACACTTGCTTTTTACAAAACTTTTATTGCACCGGCGACCGCGCCCGAAAATACGGAAAACGAACCTGATGGATTAAATTAAATGCCGGTACGCGGCGACAAAGGTGAACCGGGCTATTGGTGAACCGGGCACTAACTTCAACCCGCCCTGCCAACAAGAAGGGCCGATCATAGATTTGCTTTACTAATTGCCTACCTTCGCCCCTCACTAAACCATCCCTTCATGATCAGCTACTACGCCTCAAGCAACGGCCGTTTGGAAGAGATGGACCAACTGCAAGACAACTGTTGGATATCCCTCACCCCCCCTTTCGAAGCGGAAGAACTGGCGCAGGTTGCCAATGATTTTTTGCTTCCCCCCGATTTTCTTACCGACCCGCTCGACACCGACGAGCGTTCGCGCTACGAACGTGAGGAAGGCGCACGTCTGATCGTACTCAATACGCCCGTTCTCTCACGTACGGACGTCGACAACGAAGGCATCTACATTACCGTTCCCATCGGTTTGATCCTCGTCGATGACCACCTGATCACGATCACTTCCAGCCCGAATCATCCCGTGTTGCGAATGTTCATCGAGAACAAAATCCGTAATATTGATCCCGCGCGGCGTTCCCATTTTGTGTTGCGGCTGTTCGAACAGACGGTATTCCGTTATCTGGTCTGCCTGAAACGGCTCAATGTGAAGCGCAACATCATCGAGCAGGAACTCTACGAAAGCAGCCAGAATAAAGAGTTGAAGCAGTTGCTCAGCATCGAAAAATCCCTGGTGTACTTCATCAACGCCCTGAACGGTAACGACCTGCTGAAACTAAAAATGAAACGAACTGACTTTCTCGTTATTCGCCACGATGAAGACCTGGCTGACCTCTTCGAGGACATCATCATCGACAACGGACAGGCCCTGGAAATGGCCAATATTTATACCAACATCCTGAACGGGACGATGTCCGCCTTCGGCTCCATCATCTCCAACAACCTCAACATTACGATCCAACGGCTGACCCTCATCACCATCATTTTAACCGTTCCCATGGTGATCGCCAGCTTTTTCGGTATGAACGTTACGGTTCCTTACCAGGCCGGAAACCTCGTTCCGTTTTTCGGAATCATCCTCATCTCTATCATCCTGAGTTTTGCGGTGATCTTCTACTTCCGGCGTAAGCGCATGTTTTAGCGGGCGGTTACGGGGGCGCGGCCGCAGGTATGCAAAGGCTGTTTTTCGAGATGCAGGTGTAGCGCTCCGAAATCCCTTTCTCGCGGACTGCCCTGATATTCCCCATCTACGATCGAGTAGGATGAGATAGAGTCCATTATTCAGTCCTGTGGATTCCACAAAGGTAATGGTCCCTATCTCGATCCTCTCACACCACCGGACGTACGGTTCCGTATCACGGCGGTTCCTAGAGTTCGCCTATCGGCTTGGCGTGGTGCACTATCTTGGCGATACTTACCAGCCCCAGCTTGTCAAAATAGCGTTTCGGAAAAGCCTCGTTCATATGCGAGGCTCCCGAGTTCCACCAGGGGCCAAGACGGTTGAAGGCACTTCGCACCGAGCGTTCTTCGCTCAGCCCTCGTGCCTGTAAACCTTCTTTGCGCGTCCAGTTCCGTTTCCATTGTCGCCACTTCACTTTACGTAGGTGCCGTCGCACCCAACTGTCCAGTTGCGTGGCAAATTGCTTCGTCTCGCTCTGGTTAAAATAGTGGCCCCAGCCCCGCAGTAGCGGGTTGAGATCATCATGGATAAAGTCCTGGATATTACGCCCCCTACCACGGCGGAACTTCGCCTTCACTTTCTTTCGCAGCCGTTGAAGACTTGCCTTGGCTGGTTTCAACTTGATCGACTTATTCGTCGTGAAGCTGTACCCCAGAAAGACACGGTCCCACGGACGGCCGACCTCACTCTTCTTTTCGTTGACTTTCAGCTTAAGTTTATCAGCGATAAACCGGCCGATACTCGCCATCACGCGCTCGGCGCTGCGACGGGTGCCAACGTAGATTTGGAAGTCGTCCGCATAACGGACAAAGCGGAGGCCGCGACGCTCTAACTCCTTATCCAACTCGTCAAGGACGATATTCGATAGTAGCGGAGAGAGCGGGCTACCCTGCGGTGTCCCTTTACTACGTGCTTCGACTAATCCGTCTTTCAGTATCCCGGCCCGCAGGTAACGGTCGATTAGATGGACTACGCGTCTGTCCGCGATCCGCCCTGAAAGCTTACTCAGCAGCCGGGCGTGATTGACTTCGTCGAAGAACTTACTTAGATCCACATCCACAACCCAGCGTTTGTTCTCATTGATAAAGCGCTGGGATTTTCTCACCGCCTGGGGGCCACTACGGCCCGGGCGGAACCCATAACTGTTATCCGAGAACGTCGGATCATAAATAGGACTAAGTACTTGGTGAAGGGCTTGTTGGAGCAGCCGGTCAACCACCGTGGGAATGCCTAACTGACGTTCCCCACCCGAAGGCTTAGGGATCATCACTACGCGAACTCCTTGCGGTCGATAGCTATCATTCAACAACGCCATCTTGATTGCCTCCCAGTTCGTTTTCAGGTAGGTCCGCAGTTGGTCAACGGTCATACCGTCAACGCCCGCCGCGCCCTTATTCCCAACAACGCGCCGGTAGGCTTGCTGCATGTTGGAACGTTCCACGATGAGCTCCATTAGCTCATCCGTTCCCGTATGACTTCCTTTGTTAATCCCAGGATGTTTTGTCGTACTCATCGTCTACCTCTGGCTTTCCGAGCCATACCTCCACAGCGAGCCGCCGACACCTCCGCCGACGCTCCTACAACTACTGACATAACCTCGATTAACAATTTCATTCATACAAACTCTAAGTTCAGTCCTTCCCGGATACCCTCTCTACGCAGCGGCCAACAACACGGTCGGTCCTAAAACGCAGGTTTGGCCCGGTACTATGACCTCGGCTGACTCCTCCAGTCCCTGACCGGAGGCCTCCCAGGGTAAGACGCACGTCTTTCCCGCTTATGCCCGCCGCATATACGTGCCGCCGTTCCGGTTAAGTTTTGGGCTTTGGCAGTATTAGATACCTCACCCCAACGGCACGCCTCCTATGCGGTTCCTGTTCGTCAGGCCAGCGTTTTGCCTCCGGCTTCCTCCAGCCTACACCTCACGATGTACACCTTGCCGCTCGGCTAGTCCTTCCCCTTAACGGGCGGACACGGGACTTGCACCCGTTAGACGTGCGCCATGCCTGGCGCACTAAAAGAAAGCCGCCGCGATGCTTCGCGACGGCTTTCAATTCAGGTCAGATCTGTGTGAGCGACCTAAGATGAAAAA
>ENA-ORXT01004172-ORXT01004172.1-marine-metagenome-genome-assembly--contig:-NODE-4172-length-15188-cov-4.111839_pt1 | contig 15188 bp, 15 predicted proteins | sample MGYA00237868_ERZ511482 | MGnify/ENA metagenome assembly ERZ511482 | reverse complement strand
GTAATAAGTGGAAACAGAAGTAATTCTATTTGCCGCTTTTATATTTATGATATGTTTAGTTGGGTTTGTCACCTCTATTATAAATTCCTAATATGTTTAAATTATTAATGAAAGGTTTAATGCTATTTAGGCATTCTTGTATGATTTTAAAATCATCATACTCAACATCAATATGAAAATAGTAATGCCACTCTAATCCCGTACATAATAGCAGGACCCAGATACATTCGGACCTTTCCGACATCCTCTGAGATTCTTGACATTAAATCTCCTATTTTGTTTTTCTTAAAAAATGCTAGATCCATCGTTTGGTAGTGCATGTAAATTTCTTTACGAATATCATATTCTATTAACCTAGACATGACAATAATGGTTTTTCTCATGCAGTACATGAAAAAACCATTGAGTAAAGCAAATCCTATAACAATTCCTGAAAACTTTAAGACCTCTGTACCAAATAAATCAAAGAAGCTATTTGTGCCTTCATTCTCTTGTAATACCGTTATATTATTTTGGATATAATCCAATGCATCTCCAATGACTTTGGGAACAAGAACCTGAAAGTAATTGGCCAAAGCGACAAAGAGAGTACCTAGAAGCAGACGCAATTTGTACTTCGCTAAATATTTATTAAGAAATTTTAAATTCTTCAAGTTTCAGTTCGATTATACCTCAAATTTAATACTATAAAGCTAACATCATAAGCCACAGTAAGGTTCTATTTTTAAATAAGTGGAATCAGGCAAACTAATAATATTTTTGAGCTCCTCAATATTGTTAAATGGGCCATGTTGTTTTCTGTATTTCAAAACGGCTTTCGTCGTTTTTGGATCAAAATAGAAATGATGAGACATTGTTTTGTAGTCAGATGTATTGATATTTAATTTGTTGATGGCGCCATCGGTAAATATTCTTGAAGCATTTTTTTCAATGACTTCAGCTTGGACGCCATATACTTCCATTAATTGCTCAGAATTTATAAAACCGCCAATATTGTTTCTGTAACGGATAATCCTTGAGGCTAACTTTGATCCAATGCCTACTAAATTTTTTAATTCACTCGTATCAGCTGTATTTATATTTATTTTAGAAAGATTCTTTGTGCTTGAGCCCTGTACCTTTCTTATTGTGCAAAAGTCTTGTACTCTTTTAAGATCCGTGTCTTCAATACCATATATTTTCAATAAGTCTTCACAGTTATAAAATTGGCCCCCCTTTCGCCGATATGACATGAGGTTCTTGATGGCGAAAGCAGAGAAATTCATTTGGACTAAAATAAAACTGTCAACCTCATTTGGATCAAAACTTTGATATGTAACTGAAGAAGTTTCTATTATTTTATTGGATGAATCCAAAGCCGCTGTCTTTTTTTTGAAACTTTTGTAACCCTTTGATGATGTTTGTGCTGAGTTTTCTTTTTTAATGTATGCTTTCTTTGATGGTGATGCGTTTAGAGGCTTTGCTTTTTTAATAGCTTTCTTTTGGTTGAGTAAAGTTGCAAGATTGAGCTCTGATTCCAGTTTATTGAACGTGGGCTTGTCGAATATCATATAAGCATAGGACAGCATAAGAAGGCACAGTAAAATTAGCAGACCATTTCTTTCTGGTTTTGTAAATAATATTTTTTTAAAGTCATTATTCATATATGTCCGTTATATAAGCGCCGTCACTATCCATGTCATGGTAAGAAATCTGATGCTCTTCTATTAAAGAAATTAACTCCTGCTTTTTATAGAGATAGGAGGGAATTATTATTTTTTTTATATTATTGAATTTTAGAATTGATTTTAAATAGTTGATATTTTTTGTATGTGCAACATAAATGTCAATTTCAATATTGGGGTCGAGACCTGACTTATCAAAAGTTGGATTTACAGAAACTATTTTTTGTCCTATGGCAAATACACCATCTTGTGCTTTTATGCCAAAGTCATTTAATGATAATTGCTTATTTGCTTGTCTGTGCATTCTATAATTCTCACAATTGTAAGCAATGTTTTTTGGATTATTTTCTACATCAGAAATACTGGCATAAGTGCCTTTAGAGAAAATGTCTAAGTGAAAGCTTTTGTAGAAGTCGTAAACAATCAACTGAGATTTATTTAAATTATTATTGCGATAAATATGATGGACTGTAGATTGGACGATTAAGATTATAAGTGCAAAATAGATTGCTTCTTTAAACTTAAATTTTAAAAATATTGGTACTATATATGCGAATAATTCAAATACTATTAAAGTTGATGAATTTAATACATTCAATTTTAAAATAGGGAAAAAGTTTAAATTATCACGATCTATTATTTATCCTTATCTAATTATAAGTAATGTTTTTGATAAAGAATATTTTAGAATCGTTCTCTGACTTTGATTTTGATGATCTTAAACTAACCGAAGAAGAATTCGTCAACTACGAAGGAAAGTATCAAAATGTGGGTAAACAGGTCGCGGCATCAACCAATGAGAAAGATGTCGTCTCTGTGTTGGCTGAGGTCGATTTTGAGCTTGATTTGTTGCATAAAGACCTAATTGATCGCCGATACATTTTAGGCTTGCTACGCGCCCTTAAAGGCGCGAATGATGAGGCAGAATACAAAGATTATGAGCAAAGTATTCTGAGTGCATTGAATAGTGACCCGCAGCTATTTAGTAAGCGTGAATTGATTCAGAAGTTTATCGATGAGAACTTGCCGATGATTACAGGCGAAGATGCTGTCGATAATGGCTTCAATGCATTCTGGGACAAAGAAAAAGAGACCGCATCTAAGAAAATCTGTGAAGAAGAAAGCCTAGTAACAGAACGCTTCAATGAATTAGTCGAACGTAATGCCAAGGATAACCGCTTACCGCTGCGCGATGAGTTGTTAGAAACGTTAGAATCGCCACCTGGAATTCTCGGGCGTGATAGTGCGTATAAACGCATTAAAGAGCGGTTTACTGGGTTTGTTGAGACGTTCTATCAAGGTATGCATTAACCGCCATACGGTTACCTAGGCTAATCTCAGCCTTACACTGAAGTCAGTAAAATACTGGTTTCACTGTTTAGCACCCCGTCAATCACTCGTACGTCACGCAGCACACGGTCAAAGTCAGCGAGGCTCGACGTCTGCACCTCAGCCACTAAATCCCAAGCACCGTTAGTGGTGTGCAATGTCACTAGTTCTGGAAACCCGCGTAGTGAGCGAATCACCTGAGACGTAGACTTACCTACCACTTCAATCATCATAATGGCGCGGATGGTATCTACTCCGTAGTCCTCTAGTACCCGTACCGTAAAGCCCAATACAATCCCTGAAGACTGCAATCGGTCCAAACGATTCTGTACCGTGCCGCGAGAGACTTTAAGAATGTCTGCCAGTTTTGACAATGAAGCCCGACCATCTTTGCGCAGCAATGAAATGAGTTCACGGTCGAGTGTATCGTGCGTGTACTTGGAGGGTGATTTTGAGGGCAACAGTGGTTTTTTATTCATATAAATGTCATTTTGTACAATTTAGATTGCCGATATGATAAATGATAAGGCGATATTTATAAAACATTGCCATATCGGTTGAAAACTTGTTTCTCTAAACTTTCTCTTATTGCTGAGCGTTAGCCTAACCTAGTAAAAGTTGGAGAAAATTAAGATGTCTGAGAGCAGTATACAAATCAATAAAGACCTCAATATCGTGCCGTTTGTCAGTGTTGATCACATGATGAAAATCATCGGGCGTCTTGGTATGGAGAACATGCTGGAAGGGATTGCCGCTTATATTGAGGACGACTTTAAACGCTGGGAACTGTTTGATAAAACGCCCCGTGTAGCTGCTCACTCAGATGAAGGTGTTATTGAGTTGATGCCGACCAGCGACGGCGAACACTATGGTTTTAAATACGTTAATGGCCACCCTAAAAATATGAAAGAAGGTCTGCAGACCGTCACTGCTTTCGGTGTTTTATCCAAAGTGTATACAGGCTACCCTATCCTATTTTCTGAAATGACTATCCTTACGGCTTTGCGGACTGCGTCAACATCAGTGGTTGCTGCCAAGTACCTCGCTCGTAAAAACTCACGCACCATGGCGCTGATAGGCAATGGTGCACAGTCAGAGTTTCAAGCGCTAGCCTTTAAAACCCTGTTAGGTATCGACAAGCTACGTTTGTATGACATTGATCCAGCGGCGACTGAGAAGTTTATAGGCAATATGCAGGGTTATGGCTTTGAGATGATTGCCTGTAGCTCTGCGCGTGAAGCCGCTCAAGACGCTGACATCATCACAACCGTCACAGCTGACAAGCAAAATGCCACTATTTTGACCGATGATATGGTCGGGCCAGGCGTACACATCAACGCAGTCGGTGGCGATTGCCCTGGCAAAACAGAGCTAGAAAAGGAGCTAGTTTTACGTGCCAGCTTATTTGTTGAATACCCTCCTCAAACCCGTATCGAAGGCGAGTTACAACAGCTGGATGCTGATTATCCGGTTAATGAACTGTGGCAGGTGATTCGTGGGGAGTTAGCAGGTCGTAAAGATGATAGGGAAGTGACGCTGTTTGACAGCGTAGGTTTTGCGACCGAAGACTTTTCGGCGCTGCGCTATATTCGTGATCAGCTAGACCATCCTGGCATGAGCGGCATGTATGAAAACCTCGATATGATTGCTGATCCAGATGACCCACGTGATTTGTACGGCATGGTACGTCGTTCTGGCGCAATGGCCAAGGTAGCGGCTTAGTCATGTTAGAGCAGATAAGCACCCTACAAATTATTGGCGTCCCGCTAGATTTAGGCGCCTCACGACGTGGCACCGATGGCGGGCCAATGGCGCTGCGAGTTGCAGGCTTGCGCGCTGCATTACGTAAGATGGGTTATGAAGTCGCGCTGGATATCGACATTTCAGTGCCACAGCGAGAAACGCAGGAACGTAATAAAGACCCGCTGTGCTCAGCTCATTTCAAAGCCGAGATTTTACAAGTATGTAGCGACCTTGCTGATGCCACTTATTCGGCTTTGCAGAAAGGCCACTTCCCATTGATTACGGGTGGGGATCATTCGGTAGCGATGGGTTCGGTATCAGCCACCTCGCACTTTTATCGTGAGCAGCAACAAGACATTGGCTTATTGTGGTTCGATGCACATGGCGATATGAACACGCCAGAGTCGTCACCATCTGGCAATATTCATGGCATGCCACTGGCGCATTTATTGGGGGATGGTGACCGCGATTTAGTGGATATTTTATCTTCTGGTGCCAAAGTAAAACCTGAGAATGTGGTGCTGATGGGTGTGCGCGATATTGATAAAAGTGAGCAGCAGATTATCAAAGATTCTGGTGTGCATGTTTTCACCATGCGTGATATTGATGAGCGAGGTATGGCCGCGGTGAGCCGTGAAGCGATTCGTTTAGTGACTGAAAAGACCGCGGGCTTTCATTTAAGCTTTGATTTAGATGGTTGTGACCCGTCAGTGATTCCGGGAACAGGCACGACGGTACAGGGTGGTGTTAATTTTCGTGAAGCGCATTTATTGTTGGAGTTATGCGCCGAAAGCGAGGCGATGTTAGCAATGGACATGGTGGAGCTTAACCCGTTTTTAGATGATAAAAACGTGTCCGCAGAGCGGGCGGTGATGTTGATTCAAAGTGCGCTGGGCCAAAGTATTTTGTAAGCCCAGAAGATGAAGCCGCAGCATTAGGAGATGGCCTGCGCTTTATGTCGAGAGGCAGCTCTTGAGTGTGCCATGCCATTTCATCTGGAAAATATACTAACTTGTATATTTACATGCCATTATCTTTGACGAATTTCATGGTGCTTTTCGCACTCGATTGAAGCCATTCATAAAGGCAAGTAGTATGATAATCAATAAAAAATCGCTCCCCTCAATCGTTACTGTTTGCGGCATGACCGGTGCTCTTATGTTTGGCATATGGTTAGTATTGGCCAATACAGTCGACCATGTCATCCAAAAGGAGGCCAGAACAACCGCAATTCATTGGGCTAGCGATTTTTTTGGTCATCACCTCCCTGATGTTGAATCACTAGTCACAAAAGGGGTTCCCACCAAACATCAGTCGGAGGAAATCGATGAAACTGTCGAGTCTAGCGAGGTGTTTCGCTTTAAAACCTACCGCCCTGATGGCACAACCTCATTTGTCTCTGATGAATATAAGTCTAAGCAGGAAGGTATGTCTCTTACTGCTGTAAACGACGTGGCTTTTGATGTTTTCAGCACCGGCAACAGTAATATTTCAGTTAACGATGGCAGTCAAGAAAACAACCGTCCGGATGTTTATGTAGAAGCTTACGTTCCGATAACAGACAAATCAGGGCGACGCATTGGTGTTACAGAAGTTTATATCGACCAAACAGAAATGGCGGCTTCCCTCAAAGATGGCTTTTATTGGATCGCATTGTTTTTACCGATTATTAGCGCGCTTTTCTTCTTGCTACCTTCACTTGCATTGCTCAAAGAAAGCGCCAATGCTAAAAAAGCGAAGGCTGAAGCAGAGCAGTTAGCAAATTTTGACCCTCTGACTGGGCTGTATAACCGCCGCTCTTTCGGACGTTCAGCTGAAGCGTATTTTAAAGATTATCATTCGGTGGGCACTCTGTTTATTGATGTTGATGACTTCAAACGAATTAATGATGAACATGGGCACGATGGGGGTGATGCATTTTTGCGCAGTGTTGGCCACACACTTAAAAGTAAGTTAGGTGAAAAAGCCATTTTTTCTCGTTTTGGTGGCGATGAATTTGTCGCCTGTATTGGTGATGTTACGACGGATGAGTTGCATTTGATCGCGCATGACGTACTAGCCACCATTGCTAAAGGCACGTCTCATCGAGGGCAGACCATTATTGGTCATGTCAGTATCGGTTTGAACATTGCCAGTAGCGACGAGGCTCTATCGGACATGTTACATGCTGCTGACACCGCGCTATACAAGTCTAAATCTGAAGGCAAAAACACCATTACCTTTTTCTCAGATGAGTTAAACAATGAGTTTAAACGCCAGCAAAAACTAGAGAAATTATTGAATAAGGCTGTTGATGGCACGGGCTTAGAAATTTATTTCCAACCCATCAATCAACCGAAAACGAAAAAGATTCTTGGGTTTGAAGCACTGTTACGACTTAAAGATGAAGACGGTACTATCATTTCGCCCGAAGAGTTTATCCCAATGGCTGAACGACTAGGGTTGATTAATGACATTGGCAAATGGGTTTTGCGCGATGCTATGAAAACAGCCAAAAATTGGTCGAAAGAGACGTTTATATCGGTCAATTTATCCGCGACTCAATTTGAGCCAGGCGATCTGCCTGGTTTTATAAAAGACCTGTTGTTAGAACAGCGCTTTCCTGCTGAGCGCCTTGAAGTGGAAGTCACCGAAAGCCTCCTGATTAGGGATGATGGTTCGACACACAATCAACTCGCTGCAATAAAGGATATGGGCGTCTCAGTGGCTATGGACGACTTTGGAACGGGCTACTCCAGCCTGGCATATCTTTGGAAATATGGGTTTGATAAGCTTAAAATTGATCGCTCGTTCTTGCTAGGTTATGACCAAGATCCGAAAAAGCTTGAAAAAATTATTGGCTCAGTCGTTAACTTGGGGCATTGCATTGATATGGATGTGACGATAGAAGGGGTTGAAAGCGATGAGCATGTCGGTATTTTAAAGGATATGAAATGTGATCAATTGCAAGGCTACTATTTTGCAAAACCGATGCCTCGTGCCAAAGCCGAGCGTATGATGAGGGCGGCGTAGCTGAGTCATGTGTTAGAAGGCCCTTCCGGTTAAACCGACCTTGGTGGTTTAACCGCATACATCACCAATCCACCAATAACCGCTATGCCCAGATAATAAACCAGCCCCCAGCTCCAGTCTCGATGTTGCCATTCGATTAGGTTACTAAACACGATGGGGCCGATCACTTGCCCTGCCGTGGTACCTTGAAACACCAGCGCGATCACCAGTGAAATTTGTATGGGCTGTGTTGTGTAGGCCGGTGCTTTGGCAAAGATCGCTGCGGGGATTACGCCCACCGCGATTGCGAATATGACGAAGCAGGTGTATTGGAGCCAAAACGGCAGGGCTTGTACAAATATTAACGAACAAAGCATTGCAGGGATAACAAAGCCAATAACTAACAATCGGTTCAATGGGTAGCCGCGTTTGATAAAATAACCGCCAACGAAGTTACCGATAACCGTTGAGAAAATGGCAATTGCCAGCAAATAAGAGCCTGATTGTAGGCTGACCTGTTTGGTTTCATGCCAAATAGTCGGGGAGAAGGCAATGCCAACGGTATATAGGCTTGAAAAAAGCCCGATGCTAAGTGCCATCATTAATGTGCCGGGCTGAAATATCCCCATGATTTGTTGTTTGGTGATGCCGCGCTGCTTGTCTCCGGCACGCCCAACATTAAAAAAAGCGATGGCGAGTACTACCATCCAAAAAAGTGCGAACCATCCGGTTAATAACCAAGGCAGTCGCCAGCTGGCAAGGTCAATTAAGCTGGGGGAAATCAGTAACATGACGCTAACGCCAACGGGCAGCCAAAGTGACCACACCGTCATACCCATCGCTCTGTCTTGAGGTAGCACCGCTCGCGCAATGAGCGCAGGCCCTGCCACAGCGATCATAACAAAGCCAAACCCCTCAACGGTACGCCCAACTAATAACCACGAGAGGCTATCAGCCTGCGCTGACAGTAGCCCACCACACCCCATAAGACCAAGTGCGAGAACGGCTGTTCGATAGTTACCAAACTGAGCCCCGGCAATCGCGATGGGCACACAGAGCAACATGGCTAACAAACTATAGACCGACACAACCAAGCCCATATCGGACAGCGCTAGCCCCATTTCTGCTTGAATAAGTGGGAGCACGGGGGCAACCTTGCCAATGTTAAAGGCGGCGGTAAACCCCGCTCCGGCGGCAATCATGACCAGTGGCCAGCTTGTTTTAGCCTGCATTTATAACGACAGCGCGGCTTCTTTTTGCTCAGCCACGTTAAATGCCTCGTGAGTGGCTAGCAACTTCCCGTAGCGTTCGATATTGGGGTAGGTTGACAGCTCGCCACTGCGCCCTAAAATATCAACGATAAATGACATCATAATGTCCGCGCCACTTAAGCGCTCACCCACAAGATAGGTTTTGCCTTCAAGCTGATCGTTAAAGTAGTTGATTACATCGTCAAACTCTTGCTGCACATAGCCTGTTAGATAGTTTGTCTCGCAACCGTCTTTTTTAAGATACATGCGCATAAGAATCGGTAAAATACAGGAGCTTTCTGCGTAATGTATCCACTGCAAATAATCGATGTAATCATCGCTATCAACCGCTGGGGCTAAGCGCGTTGGGGCATGCCTTGCAATTAGATATTCCGTAATCGCTCCCGACTCGATGATAGATTTACCGTTATCTTCTAACACGGGTGCTTTGCCTAAGGCATGCACAGCTAGCAGTTCAGGGGGTGACAGCGAGGTTTTTGCATCGCGTTGATACGCTTTAACCTCGTACTCAACCCCAAGCTCTTCTAATAGCCAGATAATGCGTTTGGAACGCGATTTGTTTAGGTGGTGTAAAACAATCATTTCTCAGCTCCCGAGCAATTTGTTAAGACAGTGTATCTTCGCCAACGCGAATGACCAGTTTACCGAAGTTTTTACCTTCTAGTAGCCCCATAAATGCCTGTGGCGCATTTTCTAAGCCATCAACAATTTGCTCTTTGTACTGGATTTTACCCTCTGCCATCCAGGTACTCATGTCGTTAGCAAAGGTTGGGTATTCGCTGGCGTAATCGTCAAAGATAATAAAACCGCGCACTGTCAGGCGCTTCACTAAGATCGTCCCCATTAACTGGGACAAGCGGTCTGGGCCTGCTTTTGGCTCTGTTGCGTTGTATTGTGAAATCATGCCACACACCGGAATGCGTGCGCGGGTATTTAGCAACGGCATTACACCATCAAAGACTTTGCCGCCGACATTTTCATAATAAACGTCAATACCATCGGGGCAAGCCGCCGCTAGCTGCTCAGCAAAATCATCCGCTTTATGATCGATACAGGCATCAAACCCTAACACCTCAACCGCGTGCTTGCACTTTTTAGGGCCACCCGCCACACCAACAACGTGGCAGCCTTTGATTTTACCAATCTGGCCAACCGTAGAACCCACAGGGCCGGTAGCCGCTGCCACGACAATAGTTTCACCAGCTTTTGGTTTACCGATATCTAATAAGCCCATGTACGCGGTAAAGCCTGGCATGCCCATAATCCCTAGGGCATACGAGGGCTTTTCAGGGTTGCCACCTAGATTGGTTAAGCCTTCGCCGTCAGAGATGGCATAGTCCTGCCAGCCATTGAACGACAACACCCAGTCGCCTACGTTAAAGTCATCATTTTGTGAGGCTTCAACGCGAGCAATGGTTGCCCCTAGCATTGGGTCACCAATCTCTAGTGAGGCTGCATACGACTTGGCCGCGCTCATTCGGCCACGCATGTAGGGGTCGAGTGATAAATACACGGTTCGTAGCAACACTTGTCCCGCTTGAACCTCAGGTAGTGCGCTTTCTACAAGTTTGAAATCACTATCAACTGGTGCGCCGTGTGGGCGTGCGGCCAGTTGGACTTGACGGTTTGTTGCTTTAGCTTGTGACATAGGGCTTCTCAATGGATTTCTCTAATGATAATATTAAATTGTGTGCAATTTAGTTGTGCAAAATATTAACGTGCAGCCCACAAGGCCGTCAAGTAAATTGCACACAATGTATCTAGGATGAGTAGACCTTATGAACGAAGCTTCTTCACAATGCCTGCAAGTCGATAAGCAGCTGTGCTTTTCTATTTACCGGCTTTCCAATGCGATGATCCGCGCTTATCGTCCACTGTTAAGCGCGCTCGACTTAACCTATTTGCAGTATATCGTGATGATGGTGCTGTGGGAGCATCGACAAGTCACCGTCAAGCAAATAGGCGAGAAGTTGAGTTTGGATTCAGGCACGCTGACGCCTTTATTAAAAAGGCTAGAAGCCAAAGCGCTGATCTCACGCACTCGCGGCACGGATGATGAGCGCGTGCGCAATATCTGTCTGACTGAAAAAGGACTCACACTGCGCGATAAGGCGGGCAGCATTCCGCAGCAAATGCAGTGCCAGACCGGCATGGACTACACGCAGCTGGCCGAGATTAAAAAAAGCTGCGATCAGCTATTGGCAAGCCTTAACCTTGAAAAAGACACATCTGCGTGAAGTTGGTATAAGCTTGCACGAGTTATTAATGAGGGGTTCTTATGAAAACAGCAATTATCACTGGTGCAGGTGCCGGTATCGGGCGCGCAGCGGCGCATGCTCTACTTAAAAATGGTTACCACGTCGCCTTACTTGGCCGGCGCAGCGAGCCGTTGGAAGAGACAGCAGACGGTTACGAAAACGCGCTAGTATTGCCATGCGATGTGGCCGACCCTGAAGCGGTAGAGGTGACTTTTAACAAAGCCTACGACGCTTGGGGACAGCTTGATGTGTTGTTTAATAACGCTGGAATTTCGCTACCCGGTAAGACGATTGATGAGATAGCTGTTGAGGACTGGTTGGCGGTTGTTAATATTAACCTCACCGGCTCGTTTTTATGCGCGCGTCAGGCGTTTGCTATTATGCGCAAGCAGCAGCCACAGGGCGGCCGAATTATTAATAACGGTTCAATTTCAGCCTATATGCCGCGCCCGGGTTCGGTTGCTTACACCTCCACCAAACATGCGATTACGGGTTTAACGAGAACGCTATCGCTAGATGGACGGCCATTTAACATTGCCTGTGGTCAGATTGACATTGGTAATGCGGGCACAGACATGACGGAAAGTATGTCAGTCGGTATGCCGCAGGCGGATGGGTCGATCAAAGCGGAGCCGACGATGGATGTTAAACACATCGCTAACTCTGTTTTGCACATGGCGCAGTTGCCACTGGATGCGAATGTTCAGTTTATGACAGTGATGGCGACCAAGATGCCTTACGTGGGACGCGGTTAATCAAACTTCACTTTATTGTAAAAAGCTCCAACAGGAACTTGCTGCTGGATTGAAGCCAGATCTAGCAGATCATCAAGGGATTGATATTCGCGAAGTAACCATTCATGTTCGCCTTGGCGCTGGTAGTGGGCGATGTGAATGAATTCAGATTCGATGAGTAGATAGTCCTGCAATTCGGGGATAGAGCGGTAATGGGTGAACTTATCACCTTGGTCGTAATTGCGAGTGCTGGGTGAAAGGACCTCAATGATTAACACCGGATTGAGCAATGTGTGATCGTTGTCTGTTAAGTCGGGCTCGCCGCAGTAAACCGACGCGTCAGGATAGGTGTTTAGTCCAGATGGCGTTGTAACACGCATGTCACTGTTCATCGTTTCGCAAGGGGACGATACTAGTCGAGATTGCAGTTGAAAAGTGGCGTTTGTCCCGATGCGGGCATGTTTGAAGCTGCCACCAGACATGGCAAAAATCTCACCGTCGAAGAACTGATGCTTTTCTGAAGATGCATCATCGAATGCAAGATACTCATCTCTATTCATAGTTCTCAATATAATATATATGCATAGTTTTAAACTTTAGCGATCAAACTGGCTCAACTCACTCTCTAATCCACTGCTGCCAAAACTGAGCATTCTATCAATTGCGTCAAGGCAGTCAGTTTTGATTTGAGTTGAATTAGTTTGAGCATAGAGCCGAATAAGTAACTCAGTAAGCTGGTAAGAATTTCCCGAAGCAGCAGTTGATATGTCTCCGCTATCTCTCCCTTCACGATCAAGAAAACCATTTATCAGTTGGAGAACAGTATCTGGTAATTTATCTATGCTGTTTTTCAGTAGAGAGCTGATGATTGATGAATTTTCTTCTAGTGCACGACTACCTATGAATGATGAAATAAAAGAACGATAAGGTAATAGGTTTTTATTTCTTAATTCGGTAAGACAAACACTAGCTGCATTTCGAACTTCCTTTGAGTCATCTGCGAATAAAACTTGCAGATATTTCATGCACTGTTGACCATAAAGCTCAGACATAATATTTGTAGAGAAGACCTCAGCAGCTCCTTTTTTGTGAGATGGGCTGCCATCTAAGCAAAGCTGTATTAGATCATCGTGGTTTTCAGATACCAACCCAGCAACACAGGCGTGTTTAGCGCCAGCTTGCTTCACAAAATCGTGCGTTGAATCTAGCATTCTTTGTATCGTAGGAATTATATGTTCCAACTCACCAAAAATAGCGCAATGGATATATTTATCTACCCAATGAGCGGTTAGAATTTCTTCAGGTTGGCTTTGGAGAAGGAGTTCAAATTGTTTCAACGCATGGGCTTTATCATACCGACGGGTGGCAAGGATAAAATAAGCCATTTCAGATCGAACAGCTAGATTGATTTCAGATTGGCATAACAATGAAAGGTGTGGTTTGAAAAATTTGTAATACCGTTCATTTTCGAAAACGAGCTGGGCTATTGACTCAACCGCAGTACCCCGAACAGAATTTATAGCCTTCGTTGCCAAATCTTCAACAAATCCTTGATTAGTTAAAACACTACTCGACTCGGAGTCTGGGTCAGTGGAATGTTGGGTAAACCACAACAGTACGTTCAGAACACCTTCACTAAGTTCTAAATTTTTATAGTAGCTAATCAGACGAGTTAGCCATTTTCCACATGGTCTATCAGGCATATTGAAAATATATAAAACGCACTCTTCAAATAATAATAAATTGAGTTGCTCAACTTTTCTTCCATTGACTGGGTATAAGCCTCTGACAATACTTTCAAAGTAGGCCCTATTAGTATTTCCCGGGAGGAGAAAAAGAAGTTTTGCAAACCGCTCTGGCTCTTGAACCGTTCTACCTTCAAGGTCACCTGCAAGCTGGAATGCTCCACCTTTCAAAAAATCTGTGTGATCTTGTTTGTTATCATCATATTTAGCTATAGCGCCCAGCCATTGTGCATCAGTCATGTATTTGATGCCTGCTTCGGCAACTGGTGATTGAACATAGCCGCTTGTAAATCCTGTGTCAGGGGCGGTGGGTTCCCCACATAAGAATTTACGTTGCCACTCCATAATTCTCATTTTTACAGCATGGCTTTGCTTTGATTTTTGAATTCCAGTTAATAGGGTAAATTGGTCAAAACCAAAGTAGCTATTAACTACCTTTTTTTCTTGCTCCAGAGTCCTACTAACTCTTTTCCCGTGGTAATTGAGGAGTCTGTTTTCCAGTAGTAACAACTTTTCTTTACTGCAATGGGTTGTTGTAGTTTCAATTAATTGCCTACTTAGCCAACCATGCCCAATCCCCATGCTTAATCGGCAGTCGTTCTCTAGCAAGTAATCTACAGCTTCGTTAGCGAATTGCTTTCCTGTTTGTGCCAACCCTGCAACTAACAAGTACTGTATTGTGTAGAAAGGGCTATCCTTCCATGTATCAAAAAAATCTCGAAAACCTACAGGATCAGATTTAGCAGTTTGTTCTACAGCCCTTTGCATGCTCTTTATAATGTAGGTTTGCATATGGTAGTCGAAGCTTTCATTAAGATAAATTCCCCAAAACCAGTCGGTTATGCATCTAGGCGATTTTTCTGGCCTTTGAGTGACTTCGATAAGTTCAACAATCAAAGGAAGCATTGATTTAATAAATGCATTGGGTGACTTGCTTGCACCTGCATCAATTAAACTCTTAGTCGACCCAGTTCGATCCTTGGTCAAGGAGTATGATTGATCAAGATTGATTGGATTAATAATTAGCTGTCGTCTAATGTGTGCGGCTAAAAATTCCCCGAACCATTCAGGGCGATTCTCAGGTAAAGAGCGTGCTAAATGAGAGGTGTCTGTCATAACCTCATCCAAGACGCCATCGGCTAGCAGTTGAAGAAAAAAGTCAAAGAACTTTCGGCTTGCCCCTAAGTCAGCCCATTCCATTACAATTAAAAGAGGCTGTTTCCACTTTTCTTTATCCTGCTTATATAAGGGCAAAAGTAATTCTGCTGATCGTTCAGCTTGTTCCCGCTGAATTACCCGTAAATACCATACGCCATGATCGACCCACTGCTCATTTTCATGGGTCAGCCATTGGTGGATGATATTCTCTCGATCAAGCAAGGCAAAAGTTGATCAGTAATTACAAGCAAAATTATAACTTCAATGACGGTCAGTTTGATTTGTCATTAAGCTA
>ENA-ORXT01004171-ORXT01004171.1-marine-metagenome-genome-assembly--contig:-NODE-4171-length-15188-cov-182.479055_pt1 | contig 15188 bp, 11 predicted proteins | sample MGYA00237868_ERZ511482 | MGnify/ENA metagenome assembly ERZ511482 | reverse complement strand
ATAAGGGCAAAATCTGCTTATACGCTTCTCTTAAGCACCTACATAGCTCACTTCCTTCACAGCCTTGATAATTTTCTCAGCGTTAGGCATATATTCTTCTACGAATACTGCTGCATATGGAAGAGACGTATCAGCGGCATTGATCCTGGTCACGGGTGCATCTAAATAGTCAAAGGCGTATTTCTGGACTTCATAAGCGACTTCTGCAGAGACGCCTGCAAATGGCCAGCACTCATCTACCACGACAAGGCGGTTTGTCTTTTTGACAGATGTAACGATAGTATCTATATCTAATGGTCTGATGGTTCTTAAGTCGATGACTTCTGCGCTGATGCCTTCTGCTTCGAGCTTAGTCGCAGCATCTTTGACCAGCTCCATTGACTTATTATAGGATACTATGGTGACATCAGTTCCTTCTTTTCTGACGATGGCTTTACCAATAGGCACAAGATATTCTCCTTCCGGGACTTCTCCTTTCAGTCCATACATCATCTCTGACTCCATGAAGCAGACTGGATCATTATCTCTGATCGCAGATTTAAGTAGGCCCTTACTATCAGCAGGATCGACTATAGAGATCACTTTCAGTCCTGGACAATTAGCCATCCATGATTCAAATGTCTGCGAATGCTGCTGAGCCAACTGCCCTGCAGCTCCTGATGGCCCTCTGAAGACGATCGGGCACCTATATTGACCAGCGGACTGAGATAAGGTCTTAGCAGCGTTATTGACGATCTGATCAAATGCTAAAACCGCAAAATTCCACGTCATAAACTCGATGATTGGTCGAAGACCATTCATCGCAGCACCTACACCCACACCTGCAAAGCCGAGCTCTGTGATCGGCGTATCAATGACTCTCTCTGGTCCAAACTCATCCAGCATACCTTTACTGACCTTGTAAGCCCCATTATACTCTGCGACTTCTTCTCCCATTAAGAAGACATCAGGGTCTAACCTCATTTCTTCTGACATGGCTTCTCTTAATGAATCTCTAAGCGTAATTATTCTGGACATAGTTCAATATTTTAAGATTGCAAAAATAAGTAATCGATTGACATATTTCTTAAATGTGGAAAATAAAGCGTTAGGGATTTAAGAACCATACATTGTTGTTCCTATCCGTATCAGTCATTCTGTGATCTGGGTCTACCTTAATTTCCAAGATGGCTTTATCTACGACCAGCGTATAGACAGGATGCGTCCATGGCCAGTCTGGACTATAGCTGAAGGTACGATCACCGTCCTTCTGTTTTTCACCTCGCATGATGCGTAGTGGTATATTGAATAATTCAGAAGTCCCATCGGCGTATTTCACTTCCACATCGAGTGGCATCGGCATGACACCATCTTTCACTAAGATGATTTTATACTGATCATCATCCGCTGGCTCAACAGCATAGATCGCGTAGTCAGGGTGATGTGTCGAGTTAATCCAGTATTCTTTATACCAGTCCAGCTCCATGCCAGATTCTTTCTCCATGATTCTGATGAAGTCATTCGGATTTGGATGTTTGAATTTCCAAGTATTAAAGTAGCGCAGCATACCAGACGCAAATGCTTCTTCTCCGATAATATACTCTAACTGTCTTAAGAATATTCCACCCTTAGTGTAGGCCGCTGTGCCATAGGCGGTGTTAGTCTGATAGTGATCTGAGTGAGTACTCAGCGCTTCGTCTAATCCTGTGCTGATAAAGTTATAGTATCTGTTGAAGTTACCTTCATGTGGATTAATGACTGGCTTAGATTCTCCCAGCAGGCCTTTCTCTTTTAAGTGATTCATTGTCTCAGCTGAAGCAAATGTAGTGAAGCCCTCATCCATCCATGAGTAGAGTGATTCATTAGTCCCGAGGACCATCTGGAACCAACTATGTATCCATTCGTGCACAGATACGCCAACTAAACTGCCCAGCCTTCTTTCTCCAGTGATCAGTGTAAGCATCGGATATTCCATTCCTCCATCTCCACCCTGGACAAAGTTATAGACAGGATAAGGATATACTCCAAATCGTTGATTTATATATCGAAGAGCTTCATCCATAATCGCTGGCAGAGCTTCCCAGTTTTCATTAGTCTTTTCTCCAGGTATGTATGCGAAAATCATATTTGTCCCATTATAGGCTTTCTGCTGTACGATCTTATAGTCACGATCACTTCCCCATGCAAAGTCATGGACATTCTCTGCGATGAAGTGCCACTTTTTCTTGCCGCTCATTATCTTGACTTGCGCAGAATTAGGCGCATAATCGCCGCCTACTTCTTGAGGATTCTGTAGTACGCCAGATGCTGCGATCACATAATTTTCGTCAATATTGATCTCTACATCAAAGTCTCCCCATACACCGTGAAATTCTCTTCCCACATAAGGATTAGAGTGCCATCCTTGGTAGTCGTATTCGCTAAGTTTTGGGTACCACTGGGCCATAGAATAATCCACGCCTTCTGCATTATCTCTACCTGATCGTCTGATCTGCACGGGTACTTGAGCATCAAATGCCATAGATAATGTAGTCTTTGATCCAGGTAGTATCGGCTTCGCCAGTTTAACTTCCAGTATGGTCCCTTCCATATTATAGTCAGTACTCATCCCATCCTGAGTCAATGAACTTACTTTCTGATATCCTATCTCATCCTCTTCAAGCGCATAGATTCTGCTACTCACTCTTCCGTCTGGATCAGGTATGGTCCTGGATCTTACGTCCATCATACTATTTGGCTGGAATGCATTGAAGTACATGTGATAGAATACTTGAGTCAAAGTATCAGGAGAATTATTATAATAAGTGATGACTTGCTCTCCACTGAATTGATGTGTACTGACATCAAAATCGATGTCCATATCATACTCAATTCTTTGCTGCCATCGTTCTTGAGCCTGAGCTATAATCAGCTGACTGATACTTAATAAAATGCATAGAAGAATTAATCTCATCATGTCTAATTATATGAACTGATAAATTTAGGCTATTTGATCCACATTATTTTTGAAAATCGAACCCCAAATCCATGTAAATTTTCTTTTGCAAATGTAAATAAATAACAAAGCCTGTACTAGAAAGACGACATTAGTCAACCAAATATGAGCCTCCGCTACTTTCCATATAGCATCTGTCTGTACCACGCTATTTCCCACACCTACAATTAATGCGCTATATATATTCATAGCGGCATGTATGCCGATGGCTATCTCTAATCCATGATCATAGATGGTCACCATCCCGAGTAAGAGACCTGCTGAGACGTAGTACCACATCATAGGTATCACTCCGTATTTACTGACTTCTGGATTAGTCCCATGTACTAAAGCAAATAATACTGTAACAATGATAACGACCAGTAGTTTATGATTAAATACATTGAATAATCCCTGCATGAGGTAACTTCTGAAAAATATTTCTTCAAATGTAGTTTGAATCGGCAGGATCAATAAAGAAATAAAAATCAAAGGCAAGAAGGACGATAAATTAAATGTCAAGTAATATTGATCTGGATAAATCAAGAATTGGACTAACTCACCTAATCCAAGCAGGACTGTCCATAAAATAAAGCTAAATCTGATCTTGCTCCAGCTTATTCTCTCATATGGATTGAACATATGATGAAATCTTTTTTTGTGAGCAATCGTGATCATGAAGTATAGACTGACAAATGCTGAGACAAACATCAGTAGTAATAAGAAAAAACCAAGATTATTACTCATCCCTATAGAGGAGAAGTCAGGGTTTTTCAAGAACCCTGCTGTATCCAGGCCTGAATTAGTCTTTTCTAACTGGTAGGATATAACAGTCATCAGTGGCATCTGCCCTAAGGCATAAGCTAACATCACGACTAATAGCGTTGCCATATATATTAGAGGGTTATTGAGACCAGACTTAGCGTGCTTGAAGAACATTTAATGTAATGTAAAGAAGTTGGGGAGTGATCGAAAATTTATGGTAGACTCATTCTATCTTTTATTTAGAAAACTATGATAATGAACCGCATTTATGGGGTGCGTCCATGATAATAGATCTCAAAGAAAGCTTCTTTATAATACTCTATTTGGTGTAATTCATCTCATGAGCTATTTCACCATCCAAATCATAGATAATCCATTTTCCAATTGGGTTTTTCCTGTGTACATATTGACCTTCCACTTTCACTTGATCGGTTTCATAATAGAGAGTCACAGGTCCTTCTGCTTTGTTATCATAAAAGTCCCTTTAATTTCCATGCCTCCTTGAGGATCAAAATTTATCCAGTGACCATTAGCTACTCCGTATATATACTGTCGCATGGTTAACATATGACCATTCTCATACCGTCCGTATAAAATACCTGTGAAAGGCGTATCACTCCCCTTTTCAAAATAAACATTAGCTGCTTTAAGAGGTTTTGTCACTGTCTCAGACATGGCGACCATAAGTCTACCAGCCACATCGATATCATCTAAAAAGGAAAGAACAATACAGCAATGAAAAACGAGAATAATCTTCATGTTTATACCGAAGAGAAATTGGTTTGGGACTTTTTAAACCTGCAAACCCTTTTCTTTCGAGTTTTATACTCGATCTATTTTCCTACCGATAGCTATAGGTATAAAATAGCATTGGTATAAGGCTGAAAACAACTAAAATAAATCACTGTTTATGAGCTGAGTGAAGATTTTACCAATAGTAATTTTTTTTTACAATAGAGGTGAGCATATGCTGTAAATTGGGCTAAGCCTTCACCGCACATAGATTAATCCAATGCCCCTTTTTCCAAATGATCTTCACTTCAGAAAACCCAGCTTTTGTCAGCCAAGTCCTTTGATTCTCTAAATTATCAGGGCGATCGAATGCTGCATAATGCTCCATCAGCCATGCCCATTTATTACCGCCTGGATTGTGATTCATCACATGAGCTTCCCATTCTTTAAGCAATGCTGGGTGATCTTCATCGGATTTATTGATGAATAAGTCAGATATCACAAATAAGCCACCAGGCTTCAGAGCAGTATGTATTTTTTTAAAAAGTAGTTGCTTTTCTTCACCATCACAATGATGCAAGCTGAAGCCTGCTACCGCTAAATCATATGTGGCTATTGGAAAGTTAAACTCACTAAAATAAGATTGGACATAGTCTACACGACGATCAAGAAATCTCTGTCTGCATAGTGCCAGCATCTCAGCTGAAGCATCGACTAATGTATATTTTGATTCGCCATATTTACTCATGAGTCTATCAGTTACGATTCCGTTACCACATCCTATGTCGAGAACATGCTCTACCAGATGGTCATGAGGTATAGCATCTAAGAATACCTCAAGTAAAACTTCATAATGCGGCACGACAGCGATCATGTCCTTTTTATAATTCTTAGAAAAAGCATCGAATTCTGATGAAATATTTTCCTGGATTAATCTCATGAGTTTACTATTTAACTACTTCTATGGTATCAGATTTAATCAACTCATTATTGCTTAGAGTATTTAGATAATTAGATTCAATCATCTCTTTTAAGCTATTGTACTGAGCCATAGAATTTTTATCTATACCCTGTCGAAATATTTGTAGCAGTGCCGTCGTCCAAGTTTCTTTGCCTGTATATTCATTGATCGCCTTCACTACCGTCGCTGTATCGCCTTGTGCAGAGAACTGCATGAGGGTGTTACCGATAAGATGATCACTATCAAAATCAAAACCATAGGTGTCATATTCAATTATTTCAGTGACCGTCTGGTTCATGATGGATTCTCCTTCGTTAATCGAGCTTAGGTTAATCACATATTCTGCGCCAGCTTCTCCTTCTTGACCATTGACTAAGCTGATCGACTTCAGACCAGGCATCCAGTCTGGCATCAAGCTTTTATCCAAGTATTGAGACCAGACGTACTCCGTAGGCGCTTGAATGACTATTTCATCAGTGCTTTTTTGTCCTGGAGAGAGCAGCCCCACTAACAGAAATAATATGACGATAACGACAATAACAAGTAAAAACCACAAGAATGACTTCATATCAATGCTTTTAGTGTGTAAAATTAGAATTTTAGCCATTCATAGATAATATCCAGCCAATAATCTATTTCAATTAGCAGTATGTATTAGAAATTGTACCTTTGCGGCGCATTTCGCAGAGCTATATGGATAAAAATCAATTTATAGGATTCGCCCTCATTTTAGCCATCATTGTAGGATGGTCATTAATGACAGCGCCTTCTAAAGAAGAATTAGAAAGACAGAAACACCTAAAGGACTCTATCGCTCAGGCAAGGCTTGCCTTAGAAGAGGGGCCTGTATCAAGTGAGCTGGATGTCAGCGCCATTGAGTCGGACCCCGATATCAGTGACAGTCTTCGCATGAATCAGCTGACTGAATCATATGGAGACTTTGCTTCCAGCAGTGTGGGTGATGAAGAATCATTCAATCTGAGCAATAACCTGATCAGTATTAATTTTTCTAATAAAGGCGGATTCATCAAAGAAGCCATTCTGAAAGAACATAAAAAGATCCTACAGGATAAAGACTATAATGAGACTAAGGTCGACCTGAAGCTACTCGAAGATGATCGAAATAAATTAGAATACATCATACCCGTCAATGGTAAAAGCATCAGCTCAGCCGACTTATTCTATGAGGCTAAACAAAGTGGTAATAAATTATCATTCAAAGCTAATGCTGGGAGCGGATATGTAGAGCATGTCTATGAATTACTGCCGGACTCTTACAAACTGGACTATCACTTCAATATCGTCGGACTGCAGAACAGTATAGATAGATCTACTGATGTGATCACAATGAACTGGGTCAACTACCTCGATAAGTTGGAAATCAATGAAACCTTTGAAAAATTCTACACCACGACTTATTATAAAGAAATAGATGAAAGCTCTGACTATTGTAGTTGTCGGGGAGATGATGAAGAAGTCTTAGAAGATAGATCTATCAAGTGGGTCTCTGGTGTGAATCAGTTTTTTAATTCATCAATAATCGCAAAAGATCAAGCATTTGAAGGTGCTGAGTTCAAGATCAAAATGATGGATGAGAATGCAAAGGATCTGAAAAAACTGGAGTCTACATTAGGTATTCCATACGGTCATAGTGCGAATGAATCTTTTGCTATGCAAATGTACATAGGGCCAAATGACTATCCGAGACTAAAAGCGATAGGCATTGATTTGGAAGAGATTATTCCATACGGCAGAAGTGTATTCGGTACGATCAATAGGTATATCATCAGACCATTTTTCAATTGGCTGGCACAGTTCTTCTCTGCTAAAGGAGTCGTGATCATTGTATTGATTTTCATTATAAAAATGCTCTTGTACCCATTTAACTATAAGATGCTTCACTCACAGGCTAAAATGGGTGCGCTGAAGCCAGACATCGCTAAGATGACTGTAAAGTTTAAAGACGACCCACAGAAAAAGCAGGTAGAGACGATGAAGCTGTACAGAGAGTATGGTGTGAGTCCATTAGGTGGATGCCTTCCTATGATCGCCCAGATGCCTATATTTTACGCATTGTTCAGATTTTTTCCAGCAGATATCACGTTTAGACAGGTGCCATTTCTTTGGGCTAGTGATCTCTCTTCTTATGATGTCTTTATGAGGCTACCATTTGAGATACCGATGGCTGGTAGCCATATCAGTTTGTTCACCATACTATGGGCGATTACACAGGTCATCTATACTTATTATAATACGAAGCACATGGACATGTCAGCTAATCCTGCGATGAAGTACGTCCAGTATTTTATGCCGATTATGTTTTTAGTATTCTTTAATAATTACGCTTCTGGACTGACCTGTTATATGTTCTTCAGTACACTATTCACTATTCTTCAGACAGTCATTACTAAGAAATTCGTCTTTAATGAAGAGAAGATTCGAGCAGAGCTGATGAAAGAAAAAGCCAAACCCAAGAAGAAATCAGGATTTTCAGCCAGACTGGAAGAAGCGATGAAGCAACAACAGCAAGTTGCCGCAAATCAAAAAAAGAAGAAAAAGAAGTAATCAGTCATATCATACTTTTATGGATTTATCCTTTCATTTAACTTCAGGTCAGTGTTCTCCATCATTCTGAATTAAATTCTTATGGATAAAAAACCAGTCGGTGTCATAGGCGCAGGAAAATTTGGGACGACAGTCGCTAAGCTGATCAGTAAAAAGTCAGATGTACTTCTCTTTGCGCGTAACCCAGAAACGATAGCTAAAATCAACCAGACTAGAAGTCATAAAGGTGTAGACCTTCCAGACAATGTAAAAATCATCTCTGATTTTGATCAGCTCACCACAGAGTGTACTCTCATATTACCCATCATACCATCTGCCAAGTTTAGATCTATGATGAAAGATCTATCCCCTTACTTAAGACCAGAGCACATCATGATACATGGGACTAAGGGTCTCGATGTGAAGCATGATGACTTATCATCGCTAGATTATGATGATATTCTACCCGAGGACATTATGACGATGAGTGAAGTGATCACTGATGAAAGCTCCGTCGTCAGAGTCGGATGTCTATCGGGACCTAACATTGCAGATGAGATCATCATGGGGCAGCCTACCGCGACAGTCGTCGCAAGCGAGTTTGATGAAGTTATAGAATTAGGTAGGCAAGTACTTGACAGCAATACCTTTTTCGTATTCGGTAGTAAGGGACTTAAGGGAGCAGAGCTCGCTGGTGCCTTTAAGAATTACATAGCTGTAGGATCAGGCCTCTTAGAAGGACATGGCTATGGCAAGAATATTCAGTCCCTCCTATTGACGAGAGGGCTGCGAGAGATGATACATATATCTCAGCTCTTTGGCTCAGATGCTAAGTCATTTTTAGGTACTGCTGGTATCGGAGACCTTTTTGCTACTGCTACCAGCCAAAACAGTCGCAACTATAGTTTTGGTTATAGAATGGGATCTGGGCAGACTTTTGAGGAAGCGACACAGGGCATGGATGAGGTTGCAGAAGGTATCAGAACACTCGCTATAGCTAATCAGCTGGCTCAGAAGACGACAGCTACGACACCCATTACTCAGATGATATATCAGGTGGTCTTTAAAGAACTAAGCATAGAAAAAGCGATGAAGATGATTATGCGGTATCCTTTTTCGCCAGATATTGATTACATGTAGATGTGGGATGATTTATACTCTGCAGAATACAATCGTCTCCGATTTCGATAGTCAGCATAGTTAATATTGATGCCCATGCCTGAGCTCAAACTGCTCGAAATAGAAAACTCAAAACCTCTTGAATATCCAAATACCAACATAATTAGCAAACATCTTCACAATTGCGATTTCATCTCACTTAAAATGCTTAATTTTGCGCAAATTTTGAATTAACTCCAATGAGTAGACGAAAAAATACAAAGCAAGACGAAACACTAGTAGATCTGGTAGAAGCTAAAGAATCAGCACAAGGTTTCATAGAGAAAAATCAATTTTTAGTATTAGGTGCCATCTTAGGTGTTTTACTATTAGTGGGTGGTATACTCGCGTATTCTTTACTGTACAAAGCACCTCGTGAAAAGAAGGCCGCTTCTGCCATGTATAAGGCTGAAGAACAATTCAGTAGAGACTCATTTGCATTAGCATTGGAGAATCCTGGTGGAGGCTTTGATGGATTCTTAGACATCATAGATAACTACAATGGAACTAAGACAGCTAACTTAGCCAAATACTACGCTGGTATATCCTATTTGAATTTGGGCGTATATGAGACTTCAATAGAATATTTAGAAAGTTTCAGTCCTGGCGGTGAAGTGCTACCGATTACTAAATATGGAGCCTTAGCTGATGCCTATTCAGAAATGAATGACTTCGATAAAGCTATTGGATTATACGAAAAAGCTGTAAATACAACGAACAATGATCTGCTGACGCCTTATTACCTTAAAAAATTAGGTTTATTACAACAGAAACAAGGCAACAATGAAGCCGCACAGAAGGCATTCATGAGATTGAAAAATGAATATCCTGATTCCAGTGAAGGACAAATGGCAGATAAATATTTAAGTAGCTAAATATTAATACACAGGTTTAATGTCATCAAAAGACAAAAATTTATCCTCTCAGAAAAAATCGGCTTATCGCATAAAGGATAAAAAGGTAGGTATCGTCACATCTAAGTGGAATGATGATATTACTTTTTCATTAGAAGAAGCCTGTGTCAAGACGCTGAAGGATCATGGCCTTCAGGATGACAACTTACATATCCTGAAAGTTCCTGGCTCATTTGAATTACCATATGGAGCTAAGTTCTTATTAGGCAAGCATAAATTAGACTCAGTCATCTGTATAGGTTGTGTGATTAAGGGCGAGACTAAGCATGATGAATACATCAATCATGCTGTAGCTTCAGGTCTGACCAATCTGTCTATCATGAGTAGCAAGCCCGTCATTTTCGGGGTGCTCACACCAAATACGAAAGAACAAGCCTTAGATAGAGCTGGTGGACAATATGGTAATAAAGGAGATGAAGCTGCAATAACTGCAATCGAAATGATGTGTCTTGCTCAAGATATAGATCATCAAGAAAAAAAAATAGGCTTTTAGATTTATCGTGTAAATAGATTGCACGGTGTCGCATATGTTTGTATCAAAATTCAATTGATATGAATAATACTGCTATTAAAACATGTACATGTCCTTCTTGCAAATCCGATAGTCATGTCATCGACTTATTCTATGGGATACCTACTTTAGATACTTTTATACTAGCTAAAAAAGGCAATATTGCCATCGGAGGTTCAGATTTATGGCCATTTAGATTCAGTCATGTCTGTAAGCATTGCTCTATAGAATTTGATGGTAAAGGAAATCACCAAGAATGGCAAAATCCATTTATAACTGAGGACAATGAGGCGAATATTGCTGCATAGGCAACAAAATATCTATGTATTGCTACAGAAGGTCTACAATATTTAACATTTGACCTACAGAAAACCGACAAAAATGTTATAGATTTGCATACACCCTGTACGAATCGTATTAAAGATGCATACCATATCTAACTTTTCCGGTTTTCCTCTTTGATGCTATTCTTGCATTGATATGTCTTCTTGCTGATAGACCACCTTACTCTAAATTTTGTATCCCGCTCAGGCGGACTTAGGCGTCATTATTAATTACATTATTAATAAAATTTTACCATTCATCATTTTAACTAATACACTATGAATCTAAATGCACTCGTAACTGCTTTGATTTTTTTCGTGTCTTTAATAGGTGTCCAGTCTTATGGTCAGTCGTGTTCCACTCCGAACCTGGCTACCATAGATGGAAGCACTAACGGACTCGTTGATTTTAATGCAGAAAATTTCATGCTTGGCGAAGCAACCATAACAGGTACCCGACTGTTTGGTGGCGCTGCTGGAATTGATGAAGACATCATCAATAACAGTCAGACCTCAGGCATCATCGGGCTTAGACAAGGAGTTTTGAACTCCAATAGTTCATCAGACTTCATGCTCAATAGGTATACCTTTGATAAGGACGTTTGTCCTCTTGAAATAACTATTTGGGATATCGATAGAACTGATGAATTGATTATTGAAGCGTTTAATAATGGTAGCCCAGTATCATATACTGTCACTACTTTAGGAACAAATGTTTCCCAAAACAATAACATATTTACTTCAGCTGTAAACCAACAGGTAAGTGGCGATCCTGCACATGCAGTAGTCATCTCTTTCGATGATTGCATTGATCAGGTAGATTTTACTTTCTACAATTTTGACGGAAGTAATAATGCCGGTGGTTCTTATACGACCACTTGGGGCGAAGGATGTACTCCACCCGATAAGGATAATGATGGAGTAGCCGATGCAGATGATAAGGACTCTGACAATGATGGAATACTCAACGAAGATGAGGGTGTGGTATACAATAATGAGGTATGCAGCACTCCAGATCTTACGGCTTTGAATAATAGTGCCAATGGTATAGCAGACTTCAATGCTGCTAATATTATGGCAGGAAATGCGATCATCACTGGAAGTATAGCTTTCAATGGTGGTGCTACTCCAGATGAGGACGCAATAGAATCAAATCAAACTTCAGGAGACATAGGGCTGAGACAAGGAGTTCTCAACTCCAATACGCCAGCTGAAAATATGGTAAGTACATATACATTCAGTGAGCCTGTATGCGACTTGGTATTACCTATATGGGATATAGATAGAACAGATGAATTAGTCGTGATGGCATCTATCAATGGCAATCCAGTAACTTTTACTGCTACTACTGGGGCTAATGTCTCTCAGAGTGGAAATATATTTTCTTCTACTTCCAATGTAAATGTTAGCGGTAATCCAGCACACATGATAGAAGTAACATTCGCAGGATGCATAGATCAAATCGATTTGACTTTCTATAATAATGCAGCGACTGGAAATGGTGGCTCATACACATTAGTATGGGGAGAAGGATGTACAGCTGGAACAATAGCTTCTTGTACTGATACTGACGGTGATGGCATTTGTGATTACTTAGATTTAGATTCTGATAATGATGGTATTCCTGATGCGATTGAAGCATGTTGTGATATCAATTTGACATTAGAAGATTGTCGATTAGATAATAATGGCGATGGCAATTATGTCATCGTGAATGGTGAAAACTGCGGAGTCCTTCAAGGACTGTGTGCCAATGCTCCTGTAGATACTGACATGGATGGCATTCCTGACTTTAGAGATTTAGACAGTGATGGAGATGGATGTGCAGATGCGATAGAAGCTGGCATAGCTCCAGGTAATGGTAATGTAAGTGTAGACACTTATGTCAATTCCCCAGTGGATGCTGAATGTGGATTAGTCTTATTGAATAATGCACCTACTTGTGATACTCCACCAAATAAAGCATGGACCATAAGTTCTGATATTGATGCTTGTGCAAATCCAAGTATAGAAATTATCAAAAGAGCTATAGACGGAACTGACACTCAAAATGTGACATTCGGCGGAACTGCTACTTTTGAGATTGTCGTTACGAATACTGGTAATGTAGATTTAAATAATGTAGCAGTTACTGATCCACTAGCTACATCATGTAATAATACAATCGGTACGATGACTCCCGGACAAATAGTCACATATACATGTACCGCTGCGAATGTCAATGCTGACTTCACAAATGTAGCCGATGTCACAGGTGATCCTGCAAGTGGAGGCCCTGCGGTAACAGATACTGACCCGACTGATGTCGTGGTAGATATTGTACCAGGAATAAATATTACGAAGAGCGCGACTGATGGGACAGATACTCAGGATGTTATTCAAGGTGGAGATGCCATCTATAAGATCGTGGTGGAAAACACAGGTAACATCGCTTTAAATAATGTGACAGTAAGCGATCCTTTAGCACCTGCTTGTGATGCGACAATAGGCACATTAGCTGCTGGCGCAATGTTCATGTATAACTGTACATTGACTAATGTAGCAGCAAGTTTCACTAATGTAGCTTCTGTTACAGGTGACCCTGCAGATGGTAGCCCGCAGCTAAGCGATAGTGATCCTTCTGACGTGGTCGTACTTGTACCAAGTATTGCGATAGATAAAACTGCAGCTGATGGAACTGATATACAATATGTTCTTTCTGGTAATACAGCTACATTTAATATTACAGTAACTAATGATGGAGACGTAGCACTTAATAATGTTACTGTGAATGACCCTTTATCACCAAATTGTGATAATGTCATCGGTACATTGAATCCAGGTCAATCTATGACTTATCAGTGTACCATAGATAATGTCACAGCTGACTTCACTAACATCGCGGATGTAACAGGCGATCCAGTAGGTGGAGGTCCAGCAGTTACTGACATGGATCCTTCAGATGTCATTGTACCATGCATAAACTTAGAGAAAGGTTCTTCTCTTGATTTAGGTGCAGATGGTGTAGCTTCTGTAGGTGATATCATAACATATACTTATGTAGCGACTAACTGTGGAAATTCAACATTGACTAACGTCAGTGTCACTGAAGTACAAGCATTATTTACAGGTTCAGGTACATTACCTACACCTTCTACAGTCTCACCTTCTACGCTGGGAATAGGTCAAAGTGGAAATGCGATCGCAACTTATGCGATCACACAAGCTGACATCAATGCTGGATTCGTGGATAATAAAGCATCTGTCGTAGGAGATGATCCTGCAGGACAAGCAGTCGAAGATGATTCTGACACAAGTAATCCTAATGATCCTAATGAGACTGGAGGACCTGATGATCCGACTAATACGCCGATTGATAATGAAGCAAATATTTCTATTGTAAAAAGTGCTACCGATGGAACTGATGTTCAATATGTATTAGAAGGTAATACGGCAACATTCGAAATCATTGTCACTAATACAGGTAATATTCCTTTGAATAATGTCACAGTCACTGACCCATTATCTCCTGATTGTAATAAAACGATAGGGACATTAAATCCAGGTCAATCTAACACATACACTTGTACGATTGCAAATGTCACTGCTGACTTTACAAATGTCGCAAGTGTCACAGGTGATCCAGCGAATGGTGACCCAGCAGTAAATGACTCTGACCCTACTAATATTATAGTACCATGCATCTCACTAGAAAAAGGATCTTCGCTTGCACTTGGTGCAGACGGTGAAGCTTCTGTAGGTGATATCATTACTTATACTTATACTGCTACTAACTGCGGTAATGCAACGCTAACAAATGTTGTGATTACTGAAGAGGCAGCACTATTTACAGGTACTGGTTCTCTTCCTATGCCTTCAGCTGTATCTCCTGCGACGCTGGCACCTAGTCAAAGTGGCACTGCTACTTCGACTTATGCCATAACTCAGGCTGATATTAACGCAGGACTGGTAGATAATCAAGCAGTCGTAACAGGTGATGATCCAGCTGGTCAAGAAGTAGAAGATGATTCTGATACCTCTAATCCAAGTGACCCTAATGAGACTGGAGGACCTGATGATCCGACGAATACACCAATTGAAAATACAGCAAGTATTGAAATCGTAAAGACAGCAGCTGATGGAACTGATATTCAGTATGTCTTAGATGGTAATACGGCAACATTCGAAATTACGGTGACAAATACAGGAAATATTACATTAAACAATGTAACTGTGACCGATCCACTATCACCCAATTGTGATGATAGCACTATTGGTACATTGAATCCTGGACAATCCACGACTTATACTTGTACAATTGCTAATGTCACAGCAGATTTCACAAATG
>ENA-ORXT01004170-ORXT01004170.1-marine-metagenome-genome-assembly--contig:-NODE-4170-length-15189-cov-11.078481_pt1 | contig 15189 bp, 8 predicted proteins | sample MGYA00237868_ERZ511482 | MGnify/ENA metagenome assembly ERZ511482 | reverse complement strand
ATTTAAGTTTCATTTTAAACTATTATAGTGAGTTAATTAATTATAGGTAAGGCTGAAAAAATGGACTTTATTCCAGCTATACAATTACTATTTGGTTATACTTGTATACTAAGAAATATTATTTTGAATTTTATTTTCATAAAAATATTTCTTATTTAAGCGCAAGTTAATAAAATATTTTATAAACAAAGTAATGTAGCGAAAATTTTTTAAAAAAGATATTAAATTTTATCGATTGGAAAGGTAATACAACTCTCTGAGTCGTTATCTCTATTATGTGTCTGTTCAATTTTTACTGATAGAAAGGTGACACAACTCTCTGAGTTGTTATCTCTATTATCGTTTAGTAAATTGAGAGGTGGGGAGGAGGTATGAAAGCTATTTAAGTACTATAGAATTTCGAGTTCAAATACATTTATCCCTCAGAGATAGTGGAGGTATGGCGGTTTGGTCTTAGTCTTTTTTACAAAAATCATAGATGCCACAAATACGCAGAAGCGTTTAAGTCAAAATTTCTTGAATATGGGAAGAAAAAGATTGGAAAAAGTCACAACTTGCTAATGCTCAAGAAAGTCACAACTCGGAGAGTTGTGTTACTAGTACTCAATCATATCACAAGCCTTTAATAACATACAGGCTCCAGCTTTAGAGCTCAAATAACGCCCAAGAGTAGAGGCTTCAATTTGGCAGGAATTTAGAGAATCAAGCAAGGCGGTTTTCTTAATACCAATTTTGATAGCATCCAACATGAAATCTTGAACCATTACAAATTCTCCACCTATTACAATGAGGTCAGGATTCAATAAATTCACAATATTTCCTAGTGCTTGCCCAAGTTTGTCGCCTTGCGTTTGTAGTAACTTGATAGCTAAGGCATCTCCATTTAAAACAGCATCTAAAATATCGTGGTATTGATAAGTGGCTGCTTTCTCTTTTTGAAAATGGAGGGATTTTTCGCCTTTCTGTAAGGCGGCAAGTAAGTCTAATCTTAAAGCATCACCAGACACTTCTGTACCTAGACAGCCCTGTTTGCCGCAATTACATAAACGTTCTCCATCTTTAAAACGGAGGTGAGCTAAATTACCAGCAAAACCCATTCCGCCCAAAATAATTTCTCGATTTAGTATGATACTCAGCCCTAAATTTCTACTAACTTTGACAACTAACACATTTTCTATCCCTTTGGCAATGCCCATCACTTGTTCCGCAATGCCAATAGCACGAGTATCATTGTCCAACACAACAGGTAGTTGTAATGCTGTTTCTAGCTTTTTTTTGAAAGATTGTTCTTGGCTATTAAAGTAATTAGTCGGTTCTCCTGTATGTCCATTCACACTACCTGTCATCCCAATCCCAATGCCAATAATTTGGCTAGTTTGGATACCAGATTCTTGGATAGTAGATTTAATAAAGTGGATAATATTGTCTAGACAAGTTGGAGTGTCTTCTAAAATAAACTGTCTATTCAGGGCTTGATGAACGGTTTCTAAATCTATCCGAATAATACTAGCATGAATAAATTTCTCAAGAATTTCTACGCCAACTACATAAAATTTATCGGAATTTATGGCATAAGTAGTTGGTCTTCTACCATTGTCTGTTTCTTTCTTTCCCTCTTCAATCACATATTGGTTTTCCAATAATACTTTAGTCAGCTTAGTTCCAGTAGGTACACTAGTTTTAATATATTCTGAAATTTCAGGTATAGAAAGCGGACTATCCGATTTGGATAAATATTGGATGATATTTCGCTTTTGCTTTAATTGTCGGTTTTTAAGATTACTCTTCTTATCTGTTGTTAAAAAACCAAGTTTATCCATTCCTCTTATATTCTTATTTAATTTTTATAATCTGACCGCAAGTTAGTAAAAATAATTATAAAGTTCTTGTGTCAAAAAACTAGACTGATTAAAAAGTCTTCCTTCGCTGCCATAGAAACGAAGGAAAAATAAAATGAACATTTTTTTAAAAAAAACTAATCCCCATAAGGGTTTTAGTCTTATAAAATGTATTTTATTTTCGTTCCAGAGACTAGTATATTATGGCTCGCTCAATAAATAAATCCTCAATCCTTGCTTAACTACGATTATTCTCGTACATTTGTACGAGTAAAATCGTAGTAATATGAAAAACAAAAAAAAACAAACAGCTCCCACCGCCTCCGAATTGGCCATCCTTCAACTACTTTGGACCAATGGACCACTATCCGTTAAGGAAGTGCATGAGTCATTGGACCAAGACAAACCAGTCGTTTATACCACCGTTTTAAAAACCATGCAAGTGATGATGGAGCGGGGGATGTTGGATCGCACCTCTGAAGGACGTAAGCATATTTATCGTGCGGTGATTGCTCAGACGGCTACACAAGATAAGTTGCTGGATTCCTTTCTAGCCAAGACTTTTGGTGGTTCTGCTAAGAAACTGGTGATGCGCGCACTCGGTACACATACGCCAGATGCGGAAGAGTTAGAAGAACTAAAAGCCTATATTGATTCATTGGAAAATAAGAAAAACCTAAAGCAATGATCGAACAGATTCTGAATCCACAATTTGTAGAGGCATTGGGTTGGACATTGCTTCATTCTCTATGGCAAGGCGCTATCTTTGCTATTTTGTTGGCACTACTATTTATTGCTTTACGGAGTTATACTGCCCAGTCTCGATATGTTGTTGCGACGGGTTTACTTACGGCATTCTTCTTGACCGTTACGGCAACTTTTTGGATGCAATGGCAGGATGCCAATAGCTCCTCTACTTTCATAACATCGCATTCGATTAACCAGCAAGTAGCTGATAATTTTGCTTTGAATAATGTCACAGCGACCACGCTGCAATCGGATATTAAGCCTGTAAGTGCTCTATCGAAAAATAAGGAAATATTGACTCTAGGATCGTCCTCCCATTGGATAAAGGCATTTAGTGATTATTATGAGCAGCACCTTCCATTATTGGTGACCTTATGGTTATTAGGAGTATTGTTTTTACAATTGCGCTTTCTAGGACAATTAGCCACTGTGCAACGATTGAAGCATTATGGTACCCAACTGTTTCCTGAAGCGTGGAGCGATAAAATAGAGGAACTTGAAGGGAAACTGCGCATACAAAAGAAGGTAAGCTATCTGACGAGTGTACGCATCGAATCTCCAATGGTTATCGGTTGGTTGAAACCTGTCGTGCTGATGCCTCAGCATTTATTTAAAAGCTTGTCTGAAACGGAAATATATGCGGTGTTAGCGCATGAATTGGCACATATTCGACGAGAAGATTTTGTAGTTAATTTAATGCAGACGCTGTTGTGTAATGTATTCTTTTTTCATCCCGGAGTTTGGTGGATGAGCAATAGGGTAGATGAGGAGCGAGAGCATTGTTGTGATGATCTTGCGGTAGCTGCTACTGGTCCTGCTTCTTCTTATGCCAAGACTTTGATCAATGTAGCGGAGCTTCAGTTAAACATGCAGGGAAATACGCCTTTGTCAATGGCTCTAAGTGGGAAAGCTAAAAAAAGAGAACGGGGTGGATTTGCTGCTAGGATTCACAGGTTATTTAGCACATCTAATGGTGCTGGAACTTTTAGAGAAGGATTTGCGACGGCCTGTATATTATTTTCGGCTTTATTCCTTGGTATGGTGACAACTGGACATACCGTGCAAGCTTCCGAACAAGCACCAGTCTCGGAAATTAAGGAAATAACAGTTGCTTCTGAAAGAGAAGTTGACAATACTAAGGAATCAACTAAGACTATTGAAATAACAAGAACCACAACAGAAACGCTGGAAGGTAATCGTATCTCCAATAGAACTGAGCCACCAGTAATTAGTAATCGTATTTCTTACATAATCCAGCCACCAGTAGTCGCACCACCAGCATCCATCGCACCATTGGCACCACCAGCACCACCAGCACCCATCTCACCAATCACGCCACCAATGACCTCTGTTATTCAGGAAGAAACACGAATTGATTCTTTGGTTATGGCTTGTGCAGAAGGAGATCTTTATTTTGTTCAAATATTAATCAATACAGGAATAAATGTCAACGGTATTGGGTCGGAAGGATTTACGCCATTAATGATGGCAGCGAGTGAGGACGAGGCAGAGATTGTTGACTATTTGCTAAAACATGGAGCCAATGTCAATCAGATAGTCAATGGATGGACTGCCTTGATAGAAGCAGCAGATGAAGGGTCATTGGAGAGTATGGAAATTTTATTAAAGGCGGGTGCGGACGTTAATTATTACTCGACGCCAGGTAGTCCAACGGCGATTACTATGGCCGCATCAGAAGGGAAACTTGATTGCTTAAAATTACTTTTAAAAAATGGTGCAGATATTAATGGAATTGGAAAGAGTATGCCGCCCCTACATATCGCTGCCGCAGAAGGTAAAAGTGCTATTGTCGATTATCTAATTTCCCAAAATGTAAACCTAAATAGTAGAGATGCCAATGGTTATACTGCATTAATGCATGGAGCCGCAGAAGGTCAGAAATATTCGATAGTCAAATTAGTAGAAGCTGGTGCGGATGTTTCTATTGTCGATTTAGAGGGGGCTACTGCCAGAGATTATGCAATAGAAGAGGAGGAATATTATACAAGCGACTATTTGGGTGCTGAAAAGAGGCCTGCCATCCATCAGGCAACATTAGACGGATTGATAGAAAAAGTACAACGAATGGTGGAACAAGGGATAGATGTAAATAGTCGAGACGATTATGGACGAACTCCCCTTCACATTGCATCAGCAGAAAATCACACGATTGATATGCGAGTGCTGATTGAATTAGGTGCAGCTATTAATGCCCAAGATAAACAAGGTCGAACGCCCCTTATGTATGCGGCGGCTGGTGCTAAAGGAGATGCCGTAGCATTATTAGTTTCCGAAGTAGCAAATGTCAATATTCAAGATGTTGATGGTATGAGGGCTTATGAATGGGCACTTTCGGGAGGGAACGCAGATCTTGCTAAATTTTTGGGCTTGATTACAGAAGGTAAAACCCATGCAGATAAAAAGAAAACTCGTAGTCGTACTGAAAATAAAGCGAGACAGCATGTATTAGAAAGCAGATTTAAAGAGAATGAAGCAAGGCAAAAGGAATTAGAAAATAGGGCTAAAGAGAATGAAAAATGGAAAGAGGAATTAGAAAAAAGATCTAAAAAAGCAAGGCAAAAAGAACTAGAAAAAAAGGAGAAAAAGCAAAAGGAAATAGACAAAAGAATCGAAAAAGAAGTTGAAAAATCAGTTCAACAAGCGATTCAAAAAGACATAGAGAAAAGAGAAACCGTCCATGTTGCAAAGGAGGAGCTGCATATAAGACAATTTGATTTAAAGAAAAAAACGCCTGAATTATTTGAAGCTGTGCGAAATGGATCGATAGAGCAATGTCGGCTTCTTTTAGCGAAGGGAGCTATGGTCAACGCTGCGGATGATACTGGGCAGACTGCTTTGATGGTAGCAGCTATGACCAACGGTATAGCAATAGCAAAATTTCTGATTGACGAGGGGGCAGATGTAAATAAACGTTCTGCTTCTGGATTGACAGCTTTGCATTATACAGCGCTCGAAAACTATGCTCCAATGGCTCAATTACTTTTGAAAAACAATGCGAAGGTCGATGCACCGATGCGGTATTCAAGTACCGATGGTTCTACTAACAATGAACCTACTGTATGGGAATACATAGGAGCAACTCCGTTGTTGATCGCAATAGAAGCAAATAATTACGAAGTGGCGGCTGTTTTAATCGAGGCTGGTGCTAATCCACATCAGTCCTTAGTTAAAAATGAATACGGTATAAAAAAAGGTCAAGAGACCTATCTGACACTTAGTGAAGTGATCGGGATTGATGAAGATTTTCTCAAAAATACAGAACTCAAAAGTAGCGATGCAACCTGGACACCCTATAAGCAGTCTTTACTATTGGGTAAACCGAAGATGCTTAAATTATTAAGCACAAAAAAATAAAACGTGTGTTTGCGTCCAACATAATTGTCAAATTTATTGGGACTGTAAAATATCCGGATCAAATATATTTTGGGTCATTTTTCACCTTATTGATGACCATCTCTTTTTTTGGTGAAATATAGGAGCGTAGCTCCTATATTTCACCAAAAAAAGACCCCAAAATAGTAAGCTGCTTAAGATATTTTACAGTCTTAATAAATTTGGCAAATACGTGGAACGCAAATACACGTTTTATTACTTTTTTAGCTGACGCTCTAAACAATAAAACAATGAGTCTACTCTAAAAAGTCGTTTAGAGCGCAATTTGACAAATTTTTAGAATTTGTCAAATTTATAAATCGCTCTTTTTTAAGGTGTTATAAATTTGGCAAAATAGCCCCAATCAGACTTTTTAGAGTGGACTCATTGTTTTATTCTTATATTGCTGATTGCTAACGTCTAACAGGAGAACAATAAAGCAATAAAACAATAAAGCAATATACTCACTCATTTCTAAGCTACTATATGAAGATTTTAAAAATTTCTTTAAAAAATCTAAATTCTCTAAAAGGAGAAACTTGTATCAATTTCTTAGAAGAACCCTTAGAAGGAACAGGTCTCTTCGCCATTGTGGGAGATACAGGGGCTGGTAAAACGACCATTTTAGATGCCCTCACTTTAGGTTTATATGGAAAAGTACATCGGAATAAAAATGTAGAAGAAGTGCTATCTTATGGAACCGTGGAAGGCTTTGCCGAAGTAGAGTTTTTAGCAGATGATACAGTATACCGCAGTAAATGGCAAGTGTGGAGAGCTAGAGGTAAGGTAGATGGAAAAATTCGAGATAAAAGAGAATTGGCTAAATGGGAAGAAGAAAAGCAAAGCTTTGAAATTATTAGCACTAAAATAAGAGAAATAGACGAGCAAACCGAACTTATTTCTGGACTCGACTACCAACGTTTTAGTAAATCTGTTCTGCTTTCGCAGGGAGATTTTGAGGCTTTTTTAAAAGCAGATGAAAAAGAACGGAGTAATTTATTGGAACGCATTACAGGCACAGAAATCTATTCTCAAATTTCTATGGCGGCTTTTGAACGATACCGAATAGAAGAGGAAAAGTATAAATCGCTAAAGCAAGAGTTGGATAGGCTGAAAATTTTAGATAAAGACGAACAAAAAGCCTTGGACACAGAGTTGAAGTCAGCTGAAAAAAAACAGGTAGCTATACAAAAAGATATAACACTTGTCAAACAACAAATTGAGTGGATCAAAAAAATAGAACAATTACAACAGGAGCAAGTTATAAGTGAAGAAAGCTTACAACAAGTACAGGGAAAATGGCAAGTGGCACAAGCGGATTTTCAAAAATTAGAGCAGCATAAAAAAACAATAGTCTTTCAAAAAGACTTGATACAATTAAAACATTTAGAAACCACCGAATCCCACTTAGCTGCTACTAAAGTAAGTTTGGAACAAGCGATTATACAGTTTGCCGCTACTAAAGAAAAATTAGCCGAGGAAACTAATAGTCAAACGATACTGCTCAAAAAATCTAAAAAGGATAGAGATAAACAAGAACAACTTTTTCAAAAAGTGCTAGAAATGGATGTGCTTTTAAAGGAGAAACAAGCACCCCTAGAACAATTATCCGCAACTGTTGAGCAAAAAGCAACCCGTATACAAGGATTAAAGGAGAAAAATGTTAGTTTAATAGACCAAATAAAGGAACTATCCGAAGAAATTAAAACGCTTACCGCTTGGTTAGACACGAATCAAGTCTTGGCGCAACTCCAAGAAGATTTGCCGAGATTACAATTAAATTATCAGGAATTACAGCGTTTACATAAAGAAAAAGAAACTACACAACAAGAAGGAGACTCGTTACAGCAAGCACTAGAAACCGCCAAAAATACGCTGCTGAATCTAGTTCAAAAACAACAAGGCTACCAACAAGGTTTGCAAGTAGTAGATCAAGAAATAGTCGCACAATTGACCGCTTATAAAGTAGCAAATCCCAATCAATTATTAACCGCATTATATCTAGAAATTGAAGATTTAGAGCAGAAAGAAAAATATTTTCAATCTTTAATAGAACTCAATGAAGCGTATCACATACTCATTAAAGAGTTGGCGATTTATGAGGATGAAATTGATAGTTTAGCGAATAAACAAAATTCTGTTGAACTTCGTTTGCTCTCTGCATTAGAAACCAAAGAGCAATTGGAACATAGATACACTTATAAACTCCAAATGCACGAAAGAGAGCAATTATTTGCCAATTATGAACGAGAAAGAGCCAATCTCCAAGAAGGGGAAAAATGTCCACTCTGTCTTTCTGTAACCCATCCTTTCCGCACTTTAAGTACTTATAAGCCTTATATTAATGAGACCAAAGAGGAACTAGAAAGTGCAGAGAAATTATTAACACAAGTACAAATTGAGTGTCAACGCTTACTACATAGTCAAAGTGATATTCGTTCAAAAATCCAACAATATATCGGAGAAAGAGAGGAAAATCTAGAGGGTAAAAAAGATGTTATTTTAAAACAAATACAACTACAGGAAGAAAAAATCGCTCTAATTGCACCCGAATTAAATGACGTAAGTGCTTATGCAACTAAAGGAGCGATTTTGCGACAAAAAACGCTGGAAATTAAAAAAATATTATTATTGAAAAGACAATTGCGTACCGCTATTCTGGAATATAATGAGCGAAGATTCGCACAACAAGCGCAACAAAAAGAGCAAGAAGAAGCTTTTAAACAAGCCCAAATTTTAAAGTCTAACTTGGAAGGACAACAAAAAAACAGCTTGCAAACGCTAAGTCTTAGCAAACAAAAAATCGCAGAACTAAAAGTAGTAGTTGGCAAAAAACTACAACAGTACAATTATTCTTTGGAGAATACAAAATTTGCGAAGGTCTTAAATAACTTAAAAGAACAACAAGCAACATACAGGGCAAACAAAGAAAAATTAGTTCAGCAACAACAAAAATTAGAACTTACTCAACAAAAACAGGAGCAACTCACCATCCAATTAGCAGAAGTTGATAAAAAATTCCAGACACAAAAAAAGCAATTGGCTACCGCCCAAAACAGTTTTGATAGTTTAGCAGCCAAGCGAAAAGAAGTCTTTGGGACAAAAGATCCTCAACAAGAAAAAGAAGTACTCGTTCTTCGTTTAAATCAATTGGATGAACAAGTCTTCACTTTGGGTCAACAATTAAAAGAGGCGGAACTTCAATTAAATACTGCGCAAACAGGTCTTGCCGCTAATACGACTGATACTCAAAAAAACACTAAAAAGCTGTCCGCTCTTCAAGAAAGTTTGCTTCTAAAAATTGCCAAGCATGGGTTTGCTACACTTGCAGCCTTAAAAGCTACTTTTTTGTCAGCAGATATAGTAGAACAATTGGAACAGCAAAAAGAACAACTGCAAAAACGATTAGCGGCACAAGAACAGCAATTATCCAACATTCAAAAAACTTTAGATAAAACGCTTAAAAAGCAATTAACCAAAGAAACGGTTGCTATACTATCTGCTCGCTTCGATAATTTGGATGCCCAATATCAAGAATTACTACAACAAATTGGACGGTATAAACAACAGTTAGAAGAAAATGAGCAACGGAAAGCAAGGGGTAAAAATTTGCTGCAAAAAATAGACGTACAAAAAAAGGAGTTTAATCGTTGGACTAAATTACAAGATTTGATAGGTGCCAAAGATGGGAAAAAATTCAGAGTATTTGCACAAGGCCTAACCTTGAAAAAATTAACAGAATTAGCCAATCGGCATCTGATTCAACTCAATGGCCGTTATTTACTCAACAAGCCCGCCGACAAAGATTTAGAGTTACAAATCATTGATACTTATCAAGCCGACAATGTCCGTTCTATCAATACCTTATCTGGAGGAGAAAGTTTTTTAGTTAGTTTGGCTTTAGCCTTAGGGCTATCTGATTTAGCAGGCAGAAACACCCAAATCCAATCCTTATTCATTGATGAAGGCTTCGGCACACTAGATGAATCTGCATTAGATTTAGCAATTTGTACACTAGAAAATCTGCAAGCTAGTGGTAAAACCATTGGCGTAATTTCTCACATTAAAGAATTAAAAGAACGGATAGCTACGCAAATTCAAATTCAAAAAACGGGGAGTGGTTTTAGTCAAGTGCAAGTAGTGCAGTAAATTTCTTTCAAGTTCAAACCAACGTCTACTATGGGTTTGAACTTGAATTTTCTACCTTCTATCCTGATCAATTATCCTTACCGTTGGCAATAGTTTTTTAATGGCTTCTATATTTTCTATTTCGTGCATATCTACTAAAAAATGAGAAACCAATTGGAGCTTGTTTATTTCTGTTGGAATGAATTTGAAATTATTGCCATGCATCCATAAATTCGATACACTTTCTAAGCCTAAAACTGCGCTTGGAAATTCATCAAATTGATTATTATCAATAGCAAACAGTTTCACATTTTTTAAATTGGCTATACTAGAAGGCAACGCTTTCAATTGATTGGAGCCAAGGCTTAAACTCCAAAGATTTTCTAATTGACCAAATTCTGCTGGTAATTCTTTTATTTTGCAATAACCGAAATTTATATTCCTTAATTTCTTTAAGTTGCCGATTGTAGTAGGAATGGATGCTAAAGGTAAGCGATTTAGCTTCTGATACTTTATCATTTGCTAATACGCCTATCCCATCTTTTCCTCCTCTGTCTAAATGAAGCTCAATGAATGATACTTGTTTTTGACCTGCTTCATTTGTTTTTCCAACAGCCTCCCATCTTCCGACTAGGGCTAAATCGTTATTAGTATTCCAAATAAACTCTTCCTTCGTAAACTTCGGATTAATTTCAATATTTTTCGTTTGAAACAATCTGCCATTTTCTGTATATTTTTTAGGAAAAAGAATGCCACTAGTTGCTTCATATTCAAGGATTCTTTTTTTATTCCTTTTATTGACAATCAATTCAAGCAAACCAGTCTCCACATTATATTCTCTATAAATAGTTGAATTATCAGGTCTTTTGACACTAATTTCATGACATTTGGTGTCGGCATCTAACTCATATATTCCATGATATTTTAAGGTATATCCTTCTTTGAAATAAGTTAACTCTGGAAAGATATCCGAATCTTCCAAAAATCTAGTATGCTGATTAGGTGGCATTCTAAAAATACCATCACTGGTGATATTTACGCCACCTTCTTTTGAGACAATTGCTTGTTGATTTCCATTGGAAAATGTTCTTTCCATAGAATAATACGTACCTGTTTCTATCTTTTCCTCAATGCTATGCGCTTCTCCTGCCACCATTTGGGTACTTATCTTTTTCAGGGTTTTAATTTTCTTAATATTCTTTTCTCCACCAATAGCTGTTATATAGGTATTGATGACACTTTCTGGTGTAATAGAAGTTTGGCTATAGGATAGTTGAGTTATCAGTAATAGAAAAATCGCTAATGGAATGAATTTCATATTTTATTGATTCAAGTTATTTCTTGCCTATTGGAATTATCAGCCTATTAATCGTCACGCAACATTCTACCGATAAATTATATATTGCTAGTTATTAGGAATTAAAAGTATTTTTTCTGGTGTTGAGTTCAGTTAGTTTTAAAATCATATTTATGACATATAATTTCCCAGTCATACCTTTTTTCTGTTTTAAAGTGTCACACTATTTTAAATTTAGCTATTTCTTATAGTTAGTATTGGCGTATCTTGCACTTGTCTTTTATCGCTGGGGGGTAGATAAAAGATATTAGGAAATGGACTTCGGTTCGTTTCCTTTTTTTATGCACTAAGCATAACCTGAACTTCAGCCAAAAAATCTCATTGCTGTAGAAACTATTAGAGATACGATTCCAAATATAACGATTGACACCGTCATTAATATAAACCCCTTCTCTTTGTCCTTATAAATTAGATGAGGTATTATAAATATTAACCCGATAACAAAAAGAAAAGGAAAAAGAATCGCTTTATCTTCCAGTAAATAACGTTCATAATTCTCCAAGGAAAAAATAGATTGATTATTTGTAGCTACTCCATAGACGCTTATTCTGGTTTCGTTCAGCCTTTCGGGCCCATATATATCAGAACTAGGGATATAATTTAATTCAGCATTGAAGTCAGCTACGCTTACCCATAAAGAAATGGAATCTCCTATACTTATTTTATCGATTAATGCGTGCTGTCTTGAATCAAGTCGACTATAAACTTGATTCATTTGAAAGTGGGCATGCTTATGTATTTTTGAATGCAGTCTAAATTCAATTACATGTCTCTTTCCTTCGGATATATAAAGAGGCCTTTTAATAAGGACATCCTTCACCTCTATATAATCTACCTGCTTTACTTCTACTTTTGAAAAATAAGAAAAAACACTCATCATCAAACAAAACATACCAATTAAGATACATTCAATTCTTTCAAATTTTAATTTTTTTTCTTTTTGCTTTCGACTCATTTGGTTTGTAATAATTTCCTGTATGAAAAGCGTAAAGTAAATAAATGAGGGCGGTTATTTCGGGGATTTGTTTAAAGGATAAACAAATTACTACTGTTAGATAGGACACAAAAAGCAAGCCTAAGATTTTTGATTTGCAGCTTAGTTCTGAGCTGGGGTTTTGCTGACTGTAAATGATGATTTTTCAAACTTTCAAAGTCTTCAAGACTTGGGTAGTTTTGTTTATTAACGAATTAGACTACCCAATTTTTGAAAACGTTGAAAGTCTGTGCCTTCTTGGTTATCCTGTTTAGTTTAAAGTATTAATTATCCAACTAATCGTCACTTAAAATTCTCTTTTAATTTATTAATGTTAGGTATGAGGATTTAAAACTACGCTTTCTTCGATTGAGGTCAGTCATTTTTAAAACTATATTTATAGTATATAATTTACAAACCATACTGCCACACTACTTTAAAGTGTCACACTCTTCTCTTTTCCGCTATGCATGAAGGACAGTATTGGCGTATCTTGCAATTGTCTTTTATCGCTGGGGGGTAGATAAAAGATATTAGGGAATGGGCTTCGGCTTGTTCCCTTTTTTTATGCGGTGTCGGAAGTAGTGAAAATAAATACTTTCTTAGTTTTGATATATCTTGTTTAGCTCGACTTTAGCCATTAATCTTTAGTCTTTGGTACGCTTATGCTTGGCAATAGGAATTAGCTAAATACTTTCTTTACACTAGTCTTTTTTATTCGAATGTAAAGAAAGTATTTAACTAATTCCTACTGCCAAGCATAAGCGTACCAAAGACTAAAGACTAATGGCTAAAGTCCAGATTAGGTAGTGCTATAAATGTAGTACTCAACTGAAGTCGAATATAGGAGATACCTTGAAAGTATCCCCTACATTTAGCCTTATATTTGCACCACTACCCTTGACTAGATAACCTCTATGGATTCTATCAATATTTCGAAGGTTTCTTCTTTTTTGTTGCCTATCAACAACTGCATTTCAACGATATTTTCTCCTGCATAATTAGGCACTTCTATTGATTTACCGCGGTATGTGGCTTCCATCGCATTAAACGGGATGGAGATTTTTTCCCATTTATCGCCACCTTTAGTAGGAAAAGTAAAACCGTAAGAATGACGCCCATTTGGTGTTCTAACTCTAAAATTATACGCTTTGCCATCTCCTTTCAAAAGCAAGACAAAAGCCACCGATTTTTCAGCAATTACATAAGGGTTCTTCTCTAAAGTTTGGTGGATCGAACAAAAACCACCATTATTTTCTAAAGAAACACGACCAGAGAAATGCGCATATTTTTTTTCTGTGAGTTTGAGCTGGCTATCCGAGCGACCACCCATAACGACATCATCCTGTACGCGCCATTTGCCTTTACCTTGTTCGGAAAAGCTATAAAGGATCACTGTGGTCGAATCAGATTTCGTATCATTGTGATCTGTACTATGAGTATCATTATTTTTACTTGGATTAGGCATACAAGAAGTTATTAAGATTGAAAAAATCATTATCATTCGCATGCAGCTATAACTTCAATTATTTATTAATTGTTCGATTTCTCTGACAATTTTAAATAGGAAAGGATGCAATTTAAACAGGTCTTAATAAACTTATCTTGTGTTGGACGAACGATGTAAGTACCTAACACTACTACACCTTAATAAACAGCCCACGCTTATACAATCCCCAAGCCACCAACCAGTGCATAAATACATAAAACAAGGCAAATAAAAACGAGCCATATTCATTATTCCCTGCCAATGCTACAAATACCTTTTCATACAATGCTTGATAGCCATTCATCGTACCACCATCTGCTTTTGAAAATTTTACCAAATAAATCAGCACTTTCACAGAGATACTAGATAAAGCATAAACAAACAGTGGATTTAAACCAAATTGAACAAAGGGTTTAGTCCAATTATCCCATCCTTTTACATCAATTAAATAAATACATAAACCCAATAACATCATCGCCAAACCGCCTGCATGTAATACATAAGAACTCGACCAAAGCGGCTTATTAATAGGAAAAAATGGATTCCATAGATACGCTAATATCATGACAGGGAAACCATATAAAAACAATTTGAAAACAGCGTGTTCTTTATTAGCTAAATTATCATCAATCAATCGACCTGATAGATAGCCCATTATCATCGTACCAACCGAAGGAATCGTACTCAACAAACCTTCTGGGTCAAAAGGCATTCCATAGCCACCATAAATGTGATTTTCACCTAAAATAGCTAAATCAACAGTTCGTACAAAATTATTTTCCAAAGTCAAATCTCCAAATCCTAACAGCAACAACCAGTAACCTATTAAAATGCCCGCCAATGCAAATATTAAGGAGCGACCTTTAAATAATAAGCAAACAAATGCACCAATCCCAAAGGCGAGAGCAATACGTTGTAATACCCCTAAGATGCGTAAATTATTATCGCCTAAAGTAAAAAAGAACAAGCCTAATAAAGTCAACAAGCACCCCCACTCTATTATTCTCAAAGTCGTATCGGCTACTCGATTCTTCCATAAGGGCATACTCAACCATCCCAATAAAGTCATTCCAAATGCTACCTTCCATAGCAAGCCGTGTACCATAATGCTTTTAGGAAAGGCATTTAATAGTAAGCCTACTAGAAAAATAGCGGCTGTTCGTTTCAATATTTTTTCACTAGCCGCCGCACTTAATTGATGGTCGTATTTTTTAAAAGAAAAGTAAAAGGATACGCCTACGATAAATAAAAAGAAAGGAAATAC
>ENA-ORXT01004168-ORXT01004168.1-marine-metagenome-genome-assembly--contig:-NODE-4168-length-15193-cov-16.028910_pt1 | contig 15193 bp, 14 predicted proteins | sample MGYA00237868_ERZ511482 | MGnify/ENA metagenome assembly ERZ511482 | reverse complement strand
GGGGGGTGGTAGGGGGGCAGGCACCGTCCGGGCCCTGTGACCCTTGTGGCAGGACAGTCCTTCTCAGCCACGTAACTTTATTCGCTTTTAGCGTCATCAAGACCCTTCCAGCGTCGACACGCGCTCAGGTCCCTGAGGACCCGAATGCAGACTGCCACCTCTGAAAAGGAGAGCAAGTCCAGTGATCTAAGTATATGTGTGCATCACTACACTCTGAGAGCACCCTGTCCTTAAGGCGAGGGAAATCATTCTACACGTGTCTGAACTGCTGCCGAGGACAGCTGCCGACATAGATAACACCGAACAGCACGAATACCAATATAGTTACTTGCCGCTGTGCCTTTGCCATCGGGCTCGCATCGGAGGATGCGCATCGCTTTCTCCATCAGAAGTGTAGCGAAAGCGCTCGCCGATCGTCAGAGACCTTGTGCCACCAGATGAACACGCGTTTCTGTGCGATTTTCGTCAGGCAAGCGTCCGCCGGACGAAGGGAAAATCGTTTGTCCCAGCGACCGGTTCTCATCCGGCCGAATGAGCAGCCGTACGAAAGAGATATCGTCGGGGATACGTTGTGCGTTGAATCACGTTCCCCGGGCCCCCATCTTCCAAATAAATAGAGTATCTTGGGCAGCAGGTCTGGCTGACAGTGCCCCAGCATCAGATCCGCTGGATGCTGAAGCACTTGTTCACATCTTTGTTAGGATTGTTTAAGTTCGCACAGGATTTTAAGTGGTGCACACTAATACCTTAATACAAGACGGTGTCAGCCGCGTGCCAGAACGCTATGCCACAGCACCCCAGCCGCGCCGCCTGCTGTACACAGCGCCACGCCGCGCTTCGACGCCACCGTTGCCTTCTTCTGTTGCTCCTCCGCGGCCGCCACCGCGCCCCCGGCGCTCCCGTCCGTCATACACCAGCTCAATGCACACGAAATGGCCTGGCGATGCTGGCATAGAAGCGCTGCCTGGTTCCCAGGCCGCCTCCAGTACCTGTCCGACCGCGGCACACGGCAAGTACAAAAAGGACACACACAAACGAGTAAGAGGGCCTGCACGCAAATGCACACACATGCTCGCATCGATACCGACCGTTCCCACTCAACAATGATGCCAGGCAATATTCCATCTGCCCGCGGCTACTGTGGCGACCCAGAAATGCCCCCGTTGTTGTCAGTGTCATATTCTTCCCCGTCGAGGAGGCCGTCGTCGGCCTCGTCAAGAAAAGCGTCCCCGTCGCTGACCGCATCGTCATCAGCTACACGATCGGCGCCAGCATCCAGGCGTCCCAGCTCCGAGGCAGCAGCTGCAGCAGCTGCCGACGCCCTGGCAGCCGAGTCAACGGCAGCAGTAGCAGGACCGGACGTGGCTGCTGCACCTGCGCGAACGGCAGCAGCGGCCGGGGTTGCAGCCGCGGTAAGGAGGACGGCGGCGGCAGCTGCCGGACCGCCGACAGTGCCGGCGTCGGTGGAAACTGCGGAGGCGGCAGTAGCGACGGTGTCGGCGTCGGCGGCAACTGCCGAGGCGGCAGCGGCTGCAGCGACGGGGACGGCTGCAGCAGCCCGATTGACCGAAGCTGCGCCTGCTGGAACAAAACGTGAACCCCCCGCAACAGTTTCAGCCGGGGAAGCGTCAGCACAGCGCGTGGCGAGCACGCGGACCAGGGTGGATCCCAGGCGAGCGTCGTCGATGCCAGTGATGACCATATCCGGGTCGTCCCCGTCGAGCAGCAAGAGACCCATGTACTCCGTCTTCTGCTTCTTGAGATTCTTGTGCACCAGCGCCATAAGAACCCCCCACACCTTGCGGTACGCCTCGTCGACATTGGCGGCGCCCACAGTGAAGCGCGGATAGCCTGCCATGTCACATAGGGTGATGAATACCTGGCTTCTCAAGCGGAGAAAGCAAACGAAAAAATGCACATAAAAGGCACACGAATATCAGCAGCAACACATGAGCACATGGGAAGTCAGCTTCCACCGACCAAAGGGCGTCGACCAAAGAAGCAAGTCGCACTTGCACGACATGCACACGAGGCCGGGGAGACTTGCGACCGAGAACAAGCGACCAACATACCTTGGTGACAATGGCGACATACATTGCGTACCGCACTTTGTAGTACTTGCCCTTGGTAGCCGTCGCGTCCACCATGTGCTCACGAAGAACCCCCATTCGGGCCAGCGCGCGGTGGAGGCCCCACAGCATGGCGTCCCGCCCAAACTCCGCCTCGAACAGCCAGTGTTCTTCCAGGCACCGTTGGGAGTCGGCCTTGGTGAACTTCAACTCGCCCTTGTCCCCCTTATAGCCAATGGACAGGTGCGAGGCTGCGCGCTCCATGAACCCCGCCGTCGCCGCCTCCAGGACAGCTCGGTGGAAGCGGGAGATGCCACGCCGCAGGATCGTGTTCAGCATCTCGGGTTTGAACCTCTTTCCCTCATTGACCTTAGGGTCACACGGCGCCAGGACCTTCTTGGACAACGCGAGCCGCGCCTCAGTGATACCTCCAGGAAAGTTGAGCTTGCGGTTCAAGTGGCGCGCCACGATTTCCCGGTTGCGCTCGGGAGATGGCCACGCGCCCGCCGAGGAGTGCGAGTCGTTGAAAGCCGCACACGTCTCGGCGCGGATGTCGCGCTGTACCGAGCAACCATGAAGAGAAATCGAAGCAGAAGCAGGAAGCACATACCTCAGCTGAGAGATTCTGTCAGTATCATGAGAACCGCAACATGGCCGCACTGAGCTCGACAATTCGCACACACGCCCCGTGCACGTGGAAGCCCACGTCACAGGTAAAAGAGACAACGGAGGCCCCTTCAGCATGCATACAAAAAGAGCACAAGAGAGATAGAGCCAAAAGTGACACGTACCATCAGCTGCTGCGTCCACGGCGCTTGCCTCAACTCTGACAACACGCTCGCCGTGACCATCGAGGTAGTGTGCGAGGTGGGCGCGTTCGTACCGACGCGAGCGTCGCGGCGGTCCACCGCCTTGCACAGGTCCTTCATGGCGGCGTTTCCATGATTGACAGCCGTGCCGACGAGGTTGACCGTCTTCACCACCGCCTTCATTGTTGTCTTCACGGCGCCGACCTCGGACTGGATAGCCGCCGCAGCCTTGCGCAGCTCCTTAATCTGCCGGTTGGTCGCCACGCGGCGCTTCTTGCTCTCCTGTTCATGTTCATCGAGCTGCTTGCGCAGGCGCTTGTTGCACTCAAGCGCCGTCTTGAGGTCTTCGACCTGCTCGCGCAGGTGCCTATTTGACGCAGCAGCCGCGCAGTTGCACTCGTTAAAGGCCGCTGACCCGGCGGCTTCGAACACAGTCGGTCGGGGCCTCGAGCCCGTGACCACAGCGGCGTCCGCCAGGACAGCAGCCGCAGCTGCGGCCGCACGCGCCGCAGAGGACGTAGCTGCCGCTGCCAAAGTCGTCGATGGCGTTGCGGCGTCTGAGCTTGGCGAGAGAAGTGTTGAGGTCAGTTGGGGAGGGCCACGCCCGTTGGCGGGAGTCGTGTTGCAAGCCGCCGGGACGACCGCCGCAGGCGGGATGGTCGATCCCATTGGGTGGGTCACTTCCGTTGGGTTGTCCGCTGCAGATGGGGTGGCTGCAGGCGCAGAGTGTGCGACCGGCGACTGCGTGGATTCACCGTCACGGAAGGCCACCGCCACAGCCCGCCGGTTCACCGACTCAAGTGCCGTCGACAACGGCACACCTGGAAATGCAGCGTCAGAGGGAGGCGCTGACGTTGAGGAAGGCAAAGTCTTTCCGGCCGCAGATCCACCAAAGTTCTCTTGCCGCGACGGGACGGTCCGACCTGCGCGCCGGCGGGCAGGAGGTCGACCAGCCGCAGCCCTCTCTTGAGCAATATTTGCCGCCTTAGCCGCGCGCGCCGCTGCGGCAGCTGTCTTCTTCGCCAAGGCCGCCGCTGCCTTCTCCTGCTTCTTTTCCGCCAGCCGCACAGAAATCGCGTGCTGGTGGAACGGATTGTCGCGGTCCTGCAGAAGGTCACCTCGCGACGACCGCGCGTTAGGCACATCTGACGCTACCGTCGCCGCTCCGGATCCCGCGGCGCCGGAGTCGACAGGCGCCGCCGATGACGGTGGTGGTGGGGGAGTGGCGTCACCAAGCAGCGGACAAGGCGCCGACTGCCCAGCCATATTGGTGACTCGGCCTTCTTGGTCGCGTCAGCTCACTTTGCCACAGGGCGTAGTCGCCACGAGCCACCTCGTGCGTCGTAGATGTACGGGCAGCAGTCACCCGTGCCACCACCGCACCGTGTCGAGAGATTTGCGGACCGTCGTCCACCGACCGCGCCCGCCAGCGCCACGCACAACCGCCCTTGTAACAGGCCAACGATCCCGGCGCCTCCGCACGGCCACCGCACGGGGTGCGCGCGCGACGCAAGCCGACGTCCACCGACCGACGAACGACGCACCCGCCCCGACGCCGTTCAGCACGCACGCCACCGTCAGCATAAAGCTGCAATGGCGGTCGCTGCCGCTGACGGCTCGCCCGCGACCAAAGGCGGTCGCTGCCGCCGGAGGCGCGCCCGCCGCCCAAACCAACCAGCAACAGTCGCGGTCGCTACCGCCGACGGCTCGCCCGCGCCCAAGAGCGATCGCTGCCGCCGGAGGCGCGCCCGCCGCCCAAAACAGCCCGCAACAGTGGCGGTCGCTACCGCCGACGGCTCGCCCGCGCCCACGAGCGGTCGCTGCCGCCGGAGGCGCGCCCGCAGCCCAAAGCAACCAGCAACAGTGGCGGTCGCTACCGCCGACGGCTCGCCCGCCCCCAAGGGCGGTCGCTGCTGCCGGACGCGCGCCGGCAGCCCAAGACAACCAGCAAAAGAGGCACTGGCGACGCAATCAGTCGTGCGACCACCGACCGCCGTGCGCGCCTCCAGCGCCTCCAGGCCACTGACGCCGCCGTGTGGGCGCCATTGAGGCGCACAACCGCAACCGGAACGCAAGGGCGGTGCAGAGTGACAGAATAGTGGCTTGGCAGCGGGGGTGCGTCGGGTTCGTCGGGTACGCACCACGTGCGGCGACAGCACGAGGCAGACACGCACCGCAACGAGCTCGCCGTTGTCAGCAACAGGAGAGCACCTTGCACTTGAGGAACGTTGGGAGCGGGCGTCTGGGGGGAGGGCGCCACGCTCGAGCAGCGACGGAGCCGCGCCGGGGAACAAGGACGGGAGAGGGTAGGGGCGTGCGGGCACGAGGGAGGGGTCGCCGGCCAGCCTGCACAGTGTCGAATAATTTCCAGCCGGCTGACTGGAGGGCCACAGGCTCGTCTGCGGATTGGCGTCTGTGAATGGTCAATAAAACTGCTGACAGCACAACGCAACTGGGCCGTAAAGCTCAATTTGATTGGTGGATACTAGGGCATTAACAGATCCCGAGCGCCGGCTTCCGCAAATAAAGTGAGGGCTTCTGCCAGAACTGGCCGTTGCAAAGCACTTATCCGATGCCTTCAATAACTTGTCTGCAATAAATTTGATGGCACCGACCCACCCAATCGAATTCCATGCGCCCTTCGGGCGACTCGCTCTCCTGCGCGTGCGTCGTCGGTCACCGCCGGTCCCGCGGGCGGTGCGTTCTGTTTACCCCACGGCAACGACGTCAGTCACTGCCGGTACCGCGGGCGGTGCGTACTGTTCACCGCGCGGCAACCCCCCCTGTCAACGTCCCAAACCCATGTCGCCCGCTCCGCTGCCACGTCCCCCGCGTACCCCGCAGCACCTCCGTCTCAGCTCACCTAGCCCCTTCTGCCGTCATCCTCGGGTGACTGCCTCGTCCCGCGCGTTCCCCGCAACACCCCGCACTCACCGCCATTGTAAGTGCCGCCCGCCTCGGGTGATTGCCACGGCCCCGTGCCGTCCCCACCGCCCAGCACCAAGGCCCGGCAGCAGCGCGGGGGCAAGGGCGGGCGCAACTCTCCTCGAGCCTCGAGCTCCAATTTCTTGCACCAGGGCACCCTGGATGTTTGGTCACCGCGGGCCCGAGGCGCGAGATTGTGGCACGCGGCGCGTGGGAGAGAGACCACCTTCGGGGGGGTGCAAGTAGGGTGTCGGAGAGGGACCAGAGCAGTGGACGCTACCGAGGGGGCAGGGATGATGTGCCGCTTTCTGCCCAGGGGGCTGACATGATAGGCCTTGCATGGAGGGTGCTCGGCGGCGAGGGAGGAGGCTCCATTGATGGCTCAACGTTGCCCGCCGTCGAGGGGAGACACCTCGGCCAAGCGGCGGTGGCTCAGCATCGCTTTGTAACTGTGGGGGGAGCCACGGTGGTGGTGAAGCGCTGCTTTGTGGCGGCGGGTGGAGTCACATCAGTGGCAGAGCACGACGTTGCGCCGGTGTGGGGCGTTGCGGCGCTAGTGGAGCACCGTTGTGCGGTTGTGGGCGGCGCCGCTTTGTGGCGGCGGCAGGGCATTGTCGGAGGCGCACCGCTACGCAGCTGTGGTTGGCACTGCAGCGTTCGTGGCGCAGCTTCGCACCCCACCCCCCCCCGGCGGCACGGCGGAGCTCTGGTTTGCGTCGGAGCACTGGTGTACGGCGGTGGCGGGAGTTACGGCCGCGTCTCTGGCGGCTTTCTGCTGTGCGGCGGCGTGGGGAATCGCGGTGGTGGTGGGGCGCCCCCGTGCGGTGGCGGAAGGAGTTGCGACGTTGGTGACGCATCGTTGCGCGGCGATCTTGGGCGTGGCATCATTGGCGGAGCACCGCTGCGCGGCGGTGGTTGGCACTGCAGCGTTGGTGGCGCACCGTCGCACCCCCTCCCCTCCCCCGCAGTCGCGATGGTCCGCTTGCCGACGTGCGTTGCGATTATGGAGCCTTGGGTGGATCCCGTCATTGGGTATGCCATTGACGACGCGACCGAGTCGCACACCCATGCTCCGACCTCGACGGCCCACCCGGTGGTTGTGCAACCTGTCCTAATGAGGCGTCAGCGCTCTTTCCTCGTCGTCTTGGCGCCGGAAAGGTTCTCGGTGCGCGTCGCTGCAGTTCACAAGGCCACTACCGGGTCCGTTCGCATCGATGTCAAGGCCGTCCTTGACGAGGACGCGCAGCGCGCCACCTTTTTGGTCTTCTCGCCTTTGCACCCGGGCGTCCCCCTGCACGAGAACGCCATGCACTTTGAGGCCAACGCCGTCGTAAAGCACTCCAGTGGCATCATCGTGTACGAGATGCTGCTCAACCACGGGCAGAAGTCGGCCATCAAGCTGTTCAACCGGCTGAAGCGGGAGACGTCCCGCATGTCGGCGGGTCCCGCTAATGGGCCGTTTATCGGGGCAGGGGAGTACCAAGAGGCGATGAGCATCGGCCCGGGATACAGCCTGGTTCCGGCGGCCTCGGCTCCCATCATCACCGCAGGTCGCGTGGTCTTTTGGCACCGGATGTTTTGGGACGACATCTTTCACCAGCTGGTGGTGACCGTGTGTTCGTCGGCGGCCATTACTTGGGATGAACCCATCGATTTGGTTGAGGACGATGCGGAGGAGGCCGGCGCTGGTGCGGGCTCTGGTGCAGGCGCCGCTGCTGAGGGGGGCGCGGTCTCGGGGGCAGTCACGGGCGTGGGCGTGCGTACCCGCTCGGGCGCGGGTGGGCGCATGGATGCGAGCGCGGCGGTGCCTCCCGGCGCCGGGGCGGGCCCACGGGCGGCCGTGGGCACGGCTGCTGGGGCGGATGGTGCTGATGATGGGAAAGCTGTTGGGTACATGTTCGAAGGTGGCGCCGGCGCTGACAACACGGAGGCGTCGCCGTAAGAGGGTGTGGAACGCGCGGGGAGGGAGGGGCTCTGCGTGGTGTGCAGGGCGCTGTTGGCTCTTTGTTGGAGAAGAGGGAGTGCCTCTCATGTGTGTAGCGCTTTCACGGGGGGTGTTGCGGTGAGGGGCATAGTTGTCATAGTTGTGTTAGAACGAGAGGGGTGGGGCTGTTGTGGGCAGCAGCAGGGGCGAAACCGGGAGAGCACGAGAGCATAGGAAAAAAGGAAAAAAAGAGGAGGGAAAGAACTGTGTTGTGGATGCAAGCCAGCAGGCTTCCCCCGGCATGGACAGCCAGTACTGAGCGAGGGCGGACCGGTTCTCGCCTCGTGTCGGCTGCAATGAAGAGAAGCACACACCAGGAAGGCCAGCAGAATGACGCAGTCTAGTCGGGTTGTACTTCATGTCAGCAATGACGCACGCTCTGGTCTACGTATTTACTTTTCATTTGATGCAATGGTGGGTAATCGGCCGGGCGCCCAGCTCTAGTGCGGCGAGTAGAAGCACCGGACTGGTGCCACAGTGTAAGCTCTCGTCCTGACAGATTTTGGGGGCGTTGCTGGCCGTGGTCTGCCACGCAGCCACCGAAAGGGTACCACCTCTTCCTAGGCCGCCGTTTGGCGTGGTCGTCTGGCGCGTCCTGTGGGACCGCTTTCGAGACACGGCGCAGGCTTCCTCCCCGCCTTGGAGCCGCTCGCCAACAGATTCTTCGTGTCCGTGGGCCCTTGGGCTCGTCAAGCGCAGACCACGTCCGCTAGAGCACGAGCGCCGCACCGGTCGAACCCTGTGGGCCGTGGCGCGACACACCTACGTTGTTCCCGTACTCTGGACCACCACTCCCTCACCCACTTGCCGTTGAATGGTGCAACCGCTCCCACGGCCGACCGTTGGAGCCCACGACCTCGGGCTGGGTCTACTCCTACCATGACTCTGTCGGCCTTGACGCGCCCTCTGCCCCGACCCCCACCCCCCACGGCCCCCGCCCGTATATGGTGGCCGCTTTCCGGTCAGGGTGACCCGCACTGCCCCGTCGGTGCGTGCTTTGGGCGGCCGTGCTGGTAGATTCGTGGGTGGCTTGACCGCCTCACCGCGTCCCCTGCTCGCTGTCGCGCCTGCTACCACTCGGCGCCGTCGGCGCATGTCTCTTGGCTTCCCAGCTGGTCGTCGAGCTCGTGGCTAGTGCTTGGTGAGTGTCCGTTGGGGGGGCCATGGGCTCTGCTGGAAGGGGGGCCGCCGACGGGGTGGAGGGTGCCGACGGCGCGTCGAAAGCGAACGACGATGGGGAAGAGGCCGCAGATGACAAGGTCGCCGTCGACGCGCCGGCGGTCGACGATGACACTGTCCGAGATGCCGGGGGGAGCGGCAGAGTTGTTGCTGAACGGGAAAAAGTGGACGCGGCTGCGGCCGACAACGCCCCTGACAACCGCAACAACCCCTGCCCGCACTGCCCCGCGCGGTACGCGCGCAAGGGCAATCTGCTGCAACACATGGCGCAGAACCATCTGGAGGACATGAGCTTTCCTTCCTCATTGGGGCCTGTGGCACCATGCGGAGGCGCCGGACCCCCTGTCTCGGCGTCGCGGCGGCGAGGCGGGACCCCGGCATTGGCCACCAGCGCCTCGTTGCTGCATGGAAGCCGCGGAAGCCGCGATGCCGAGAATGTGGTTGATGGCACGGGTGGCGCTGCCGCTCACGACAAGCGCCCCATCGGCTCCATTGCAAGCATGGCCGACGGTGCGGCCTGCCCCGAGGTGAACACAACCTCCCAAAAGGTGCGCGAGTACTACGCGGCATTTGGTGACATGGCACGCACGCAACCTCTCGTGGATCCTCGCAACCGAGACCGGCCATCTGACTTTGTGTCGGACGAGCTGAAGGACATGCGCATGTTTGCATTGTCGGCGGGTGGCCGGGGACTGTCGCAGAAGGCGCGCGCAGAGTATTACACTTCCTGCGTAGCCGCCGAGCGGGCGGCGTTGCGGTCCCAGCACGCATCGGAGGCGGCTCAGCTGGCGAATGTCGTCGCCCTGCTGTCGGAGCACGAAACGGCCCTCGACTCTGACGGGAGCTCGGAAGGACATGAATGTGGCGGGAAAGTCCCGGTGAGCGGCAGCGGCGACCCGGATTGCCCGTCGTGTGCGGGCAGAGTGGCCCCGGCTCCACCTGGGGCAGCAGCCGCGTCAGTGCCGCGTACGGTGCGCCCAACCGCCTCTGTGAGTGGCGTGGCTGCGGGCGGCTCGCCGACGCGGGCTCGCAAGAAGAGTAGCCTGAGGAGGCGGATCAAGGCCGCCCTTGTGGAGGCAACCGCGAATTTGCAGGCCGTCATCGGGCCACTAGAGACGGCCTTCCCTTCGGCGTCCGCGTTCGTTAACTCTCTCCAAGGGGAGGCCAGCCGGTGCCTAGCCGAGCAACATTGGAGGAAGACCGACATTGTAGACGGGAAGGACGTGCACGTCTTCTACAGCAGGGACGTTATGGTCGTGGCGCTGGCGGCATTCATGCGCGCCACCAAGGTGTGCCTGCGCGGGGTGCGTAAGTACGGCCCCGACGGATCTGTGCTGCGCACGGGGTCGCTCGACGGGGACCTCTATATCCGGGAGCAGGCCGATGTGGATTGTATCCATAGCGGCAAGATGCACGACGGCAAGGAGCCGCCTGTGTTTACAATGGCGACGCAGTTTTTCTCAGACGCGACGCTTGTATCTGAGAACGGAGGTAAGCGACAACATGTCATTGCTTGTCTTGACCCGATATCCATCTTCGGGGTGTTGGATGTGTGGAGCGCTGGGGGGTGCGACTCATTGAGGCTGCGACGACGAGTTCTCATCTGACCAACACGATTTTCCTTTTGCTTTTGCTTGCTTGCTCCCACACAGCACATTATGTTTATCCTATACGAGTGCGATTTCCGAACATCCTGACGGGGAAGGTGGAGTGGGTGATTGTGGGCTTCATTCCTATCGTCAAGACGGACAGTGACGACAGCACCGAGAAGGACCGAGTCCGCATGCTGCGCGACGAGGTGCTGCAACGCTGCTTAGCGGTCCTACTCGACAGCTTCATCCCCGCGAGCGAGACGGGCGTACTATGGAACCTACCGGGCGTGGGGCCGGTATGGGTGGTCCCACGCGTTATCCTTTACGCGGCGGACCAGCCTGAGGAGCGCCACCTCCTGGGCCTCAAGCTCGCGGGTTGCGCGCACCCGTGCAGCCATTGCCTCGTCGATAAAGGAGACGCAGGGTGTCCGCACGCCCCCAAGCCGGTGCGGGACGTCGTCGACAACGTGGAAGCCCAGTTGTCGTCGGCCGCGATGTGGAAGAGCGGCTGCGGCCCAGCCGTGCTCGACCACCTGTCGGAGGACTCGTCAATTGTCCCCATTGTGCCGCTTTTAGGGGCAGTGCACGGGCTGGGCACGGGCAGCTTCGCCCTCTACGACATTTTTGGGTTTGACTTGCTGCACGTACGTCTTCTGCCGTTCTGTCTTCGGCTGTTTGCTTTTCCTTCGCCTGTTCTGCTCCCCATCTTCTCCTCTGCCACTCCTGCCACTCTGTTGGTTGCTGCTGTCTCTGATCTGGAGCTGACGCGCGGTCTGCACTCGTTCGGTCGTGACATATTTGTGCCCTTGCTTGGAGCTCATCCACACAGGTGATGAAACTAGGTGTCATACGCGTCCTCGCGCTCAAGATTCCTGCTCTGTTGAAGGTGATTTGCAAGGGGGGCCTGTCGCGGTTCGGCCCTTGGAAGAAGGCCGTCGTCGCCATGGCCGAGAGAGCTCGGCACGTCGGCCGATTGCCCAATGCATCCATTTCCGCGCCTGGGTACGTGTTCTGAAGGAGATATGGTTCTCGTTCTGGTTCTTTGGAGAAGATTGCACGTGTGGCGGCTTCTTGAGCGGTAGTCACAGAAGTTGCCGTGGGTCCGCGAGACCCTAAGACGTTTTCTGACTAGCGCCTGCCCTCCCTACTCGTTGCGTCTGGCTTCTTGTTCTGCTTGCTCTGTGTGTACAGCTACTTGGTGTTCGAAGGGGTGAAGCAGGCGACCTTTACTGGGCACTCCTGGCGGCACGGCCTGGTCGTCCTCATGTTCATGGTGGCGGGCATGGTCTCGCGGCGACAGCCGGGCTCGACTGAGCCCCTCTACTCGCGGCCAAAAAAGAGAGGGCGGACGGCCGAGCCCGAAAGGCCGCAAACGCGCCGGCGGATTAACAAGTCTGGGACGGCATCCTCCGAAGGTATCGGCACTGAGACGGTCGGCGGCACCTGCGCTGGGACATTTTCTTCCCGCTCTGCCTCCTCTGACGCTTCCACCGTGTCGGGGGAGGTCACCGACGACTCCCATGACGACGGTGCCAGCGTCGCCGGGACGAATTGCACGATGTCGGGGGGTGAGGAAGCCATTGAGTCCGCCCCAGTGCCGGAGCTGGAGGCCCAGAGCGCCGAGTACAAGGCAGTATTCGGCGAGAAGGCGACTCATGACGCGGTGCTCGAGGTCGTCTGCCGTGCGGCCGCCATCATGGGAAAGCTTTGCGGAGACAACAGGGAGGAGGGATTCACCATGCGCGAGGCCGACTGCAAGGCCCTAGCTGAGGAGGCGTTTGAGTTTGTCACCAAGTACGTGCGGGCATTGTTTGGCTCTATCAACACGACTAAGTTTCACGCCCTGGCGTACCACCTCCTCGCCGAGCTGCTGTTGCGCGGCAACGTGATTGAGGCCGACACGTCGATCAACGAGGCGCTCCACAAGCTCATCAAAGTGATGTGGGACAACTCCAACAAGCAGGGCGCCTCCTTTCTTCTGCAGATGCTCCGGTGCGAGCAGACGCTGGCGCACACTATCGCCTCGGACGAGTATGATAAGGAGCAGACAACTGCCGGTGACGATTTGACGGCTGGCGCCGCTGGCTCTGGCAGCAACGCGGGCGGCGGCCGCGGTGACGAGGGCCACGGCGGCGACCACCGCGGCATTGACGACGACGACACGAGCGCAGCGGCCGACAGCGACGAGAGTGACGCCCGGGTTGGCGAGAGCGATCCGCACGTGTCACCCGGGGACTTGCTCGGCGTCTTTGTAGACCTCGCTGCACTGGACCATGCCGACGCAGTGGGAGGACTGGGCGTTCATGGGGATGACGCCGAGGAGCAGATGGACTTGGACGAGGACGGTCTCGAAGGCTCGGACTCTGAGGAGCCAATTGCATCGGCTGCAAGGCGAACTCCCGCCGAGCAGTCGGGGTCCGTCAACCGTGGTGAGCCGGGCGCTTCCCCAAGGGGCAGCGAGGCTGCGCGCGGTGGTGCAGCGTCTGCCGCCGAGTACAACCCTGCCGGCGGTGGCGCTGCTGCTGCTGCCCCTGCGGCGGCCACCAGACCACGCTGGCGCCCACGCGCGCGCATCTCGGGCCGCCGCATGACCGTGGCTCAAGCGGCAGCAGCGGACGGCGGTCGATTGCGGCAGCTCCCTGATCTGCTAGGCTTGAAGGGTGAGTCGCAGCTCATCGTTGTTAACACCTTCAAGCTCGATGCCACTTTGCCGTGGCGAGCACATGCCGTTCCGCAGCTGCTGCGGGCCGCCCCGGACCTGTACCGCAAACCGTGGTGGGACCATATTTGGTACACTGCGTCGGAGCCTCCAGCGCCAAGGCTAGGACTGGCGCGTCTGCTCGTGCGCGCCTTCGACGGCAAACGCCGCGATGTAGTCATCGTTCAGTGCCTCGAGGAGGCCGACGCGCGCCCGGGTTGCGTGCTGACGGACTTCCACTGCCGTAGGCACAAGTGGAAGATAGACCCGACCACGCGCTTCCCTGTCTTAGCTGCTGTCCCGCTGGCGGACGTGCGGCGACTTGAACACGTCGTTCCAGATTTTGAGGACCTCTGCGAGCGGTGGGGGTTGATGGGCACCCCTGCCACTATCCCCGACTCCCCCCGTGAGCGGGAGGAGCAGCGCTTCTTCACGAACCCGTTTTTTCCGTGGACCAGCAACAGCGTGGCAGACGCACCCTGAACATTCCCGGAGGCGTCCGCTTTGGGGGGAAGGTGCAGTGGTGCTTGATTCTTGCGGACGTGGGATGGCGGGCATGATGCGGGGACGGGTGGGAGTTGCTGGTGGGCGTGGAGGTTGGGAGTGCGGGTCGTCGTGGCCGGTGAAGTGACGACAATAACAGTTCATGACCCAGGCAAAAGGCGCGTGCCACACCGCATAAATCAAGCAGGAGCCGTATCCACCGCGGTCGGCTGGTTGTTTTCCATGACGAACAGGGGGGCGGGGGGCCATAGAAGGGACGTAGATCGCCGGAATCGGGCGGCGGTCGTTCGAGACAGCAGACGCCGGGGGTTGTTGGCGGCGGCAGCAGAGGGAGCGGCGGGGAGAGTGGGCGGGAGGGAGGCGTACCTGCGCCCCGGTCTTCGACGTAGTCACCAGGTACGAACCTGAGCGTGCAGGGCCTGCCCAGACAAGGGATCCAGTCGTTTCCCGCTTTCTATTGGCCGATAGCGCTGTGTCAGCTAACATGAGACGAGGCCAACGGCCTTCCATATCCACCAGCCGCGCTAGCGTCGGTGCACGCTGTTAGTGAAGGTAGCCATGTGGAATTAAGAGCCAAGCTGTCTTGCTCTTCCGCGGGGTGCCCCACAGGCATCGTTGACTCGACCTGTGGAAGACCGAGACCACGGACAGAGCGTACTGTAGAAGGAATGAGGAAAATCACTCAAGGAGACCGCCCAAACTCCTTTGCGCCTCGTCCGCATCCGATATCCTTCCATGCTCGATCACTTTCCCCTTCCAGGACGGGTTTTGATTGGTCTCGTCCGTTGACTGACAGTGCGGTCGTGTGCCCACAGCAAGTCACGCTGCTGGCGGACGTCCTCTTTATTTGGCACCCCTCTGAATGCCCCGCACACAGCTGCTGCGGTCCCTTGCACCTCTGGGGCAACGGGCTCGCGCGTTGCTGCGTGTCCTCCAGCGCACCTGCGCCAGCACCCCAGTCACAGCCCTCTGTGCGAGGGGCAGGGATATCGCAGGACGATATGAGACATTCATTCGTGAGGTGGAAACCACAGCCTTCGTGATGTGGTCACAGCCTTCGTGATCTGGCATGACCACATCACGAAGGCAAGACCACATCAAGAAGGCTGAGGGACCAATAGGATGTGTGTATTCCTGCAGCTTCAGGGTGTTTGTTTCGTATGCATATGGCCCCCCCCCCCTTCAGGGTGTTCGTTTCGGGTGCATATGGCCCCCCCGTGCACGCGCCGTTTGCTGTTTGCCACTTGGTCAGGCCAGTTCGCTGCCAACCCACGGCCACTCCCACTCGATCAGGCTCGCCCCATCCTCGGGCCGCCACGCCCGCTGCTGCCGCAGCCCCCACCGCCGCCGCCGCCCCCGCCCCTGGCCGCGGCCCCCGCCACTGGCGCCGCCCCCGCCCCTGATCGTGGCCCCTTCGCCGCCGCTGCCGCTGC
>ENA-ORXT01004167-ORXT01004167.1-marine-metagenome-genome-assembly--contig:-NODE-4167-length-15195-cov-5.886096_pt1 | contig 15195 bp, 11 predicted proteins | sample MGYA00237868_ERZ511482 | MGnify/ENA metagenome assembly ERZ511482 | reverse complement strand
TGCCGATCAGCCAACGACACAGGCCTGGGCTTTTGCCTACTTTTGGCCAAGCAAAAGTAGGTGTAACACGGTACGGAGAGGTGCGCAGCACCGGTAGAGCAGCGGGTGGAAGAACTGAGACTTAGTGAAAGTACCTCTCAAACCGTAGCGGACCATTGGTTCACAAGCGCGTATTTTTTCTCAACTCATACCGCAGCGTATCAGCTTTCAAAGGGTTGTTCTGCTTGTTGAAGGCCAACAGCTCATGTGCGGATACTTTGCCGGAGGCCAGTAGCTCTGAGATGAGTCCGTAGGCCAAATCTCTGACCTCTTCCCGAAACTCCTTCTGTTTTACGTATTCGGTGCCCAATACCTTCAAAAAGACGGTTTGATTACTCGCGTTTAATTGGCTACTTCCGATTCTTTGAACCTCCCGCCAGGCCGTTTCGCCATCGGGGATATTCGCCAGGTAGTATTGCAGGCATTCGTAGGCGTCAATGTTCTTGTCCCACCCCTGGAGCAGCAGCTCCTGCGCACGGGGGAGGTCACGCATTTTATCCTTACTAAGCTTAGCGGCTCTTACGTAGGCATTCTTGGCGAGTTCTTTTTCCAGCTGTAACCGGTAAGCAGAGAGGGCGGATTTCTCATCACCCCAGAGGACGTTGAGGTCGCCTACTTTTTCCCATTTCTCCAGTTTCGTATACAGTGGGATGGCTTCCTCATAAATTTTCCCCTGCTCGTAGCACTCAGCGGCTGCCTGTTCATTTTTCAGGTAACGCAGGTAAACCACGGCGGCTTTTTCGTAGTGATTCCCTTTCAGAAGCGTTTGGGCAGCAGCGGAATAGTTCTTGAGCAGTTTAAAGTGCACGTAGGCGGCCTTTTCGTATTTACCTTCCTCTTCCAGCTTCCTGGCGGCAGCCAGGTATTTTTCGCGTAGGCGGTGGAATTCATCTCCCATAGTCACGGATCCACCTCCGCCGCCACTCCGGCCACCGAAGAGGGAGAAGTTCAGGCCCCGGTCCTGCATTTTAAAGGCATCCACAGATTCTCCCCGCGAGTACCCATGCTCATCAAGGGGAATAGCGTAACGCAGAGCGGATTCCGGATCTTTTTCTATCATGTCCAGCAGTTTATCTACCTCCCGCTTATTCCTTTCCTGAAGGTTTTTAAAGTCCTCCATAAATTTAGCAAAAGCGTCCGGACCAGAGATGCCGAGTTTTCCGGCGAGTCCTTTGAGCATGTCACCGCTCAGCTTAAAATTGCCGCTCGTTCCGTTGCCGCTGCCAGATAGTAAAGATTCATAAAATTTCAGCCGCATCTTTTCCGCGAAGGTGAGCGGGTTATTGTCCATCTTTTCTCTTGCTACTTCGTCCTCCAGCGCTTGTTCGATATCCTCTTGCGGAGAGGAGGCGATGCTGAAGGCCAGGATTTCTCCGGACGCAACGGAATAATCTGCGGGGCGCGCACTGTTTAGCGGCGGTACTTCCTCCGTCACCAGGAGATCACTCAGTTGGAGTGGTTCCGTCAGTTTAAACAATCCGAACTCAGGATGCAGCACGTAGGTATCCTCCCGGAACAGTCGCTCCCGGTCATAGCCCGTTAATTCCGGGATTACCAATGACTTTGCCGGTACGATCAACCGGCGATTCGCCAGATGGGCGGAGGCCAGTGGACCGAGCTGGACAGCGGGTATCTCCGTAGTAGTCATGATAAGGCAGCCCCAGAGCACATTGGCCCGTCGCGACGGTAAGCCATACAGCTTGATGTGCTCCGGGGCCAATCCCAGGCCATCAATGGCCGCTATCCATTCCACCAGGTCGCTCCCTTCAATGAAGAACCCACAGGCGGGGTACGGGTCTTTGTCGTGGCGCTTAAGCGTTAGTTCCATGATTCAGGATGTGGGTGATGAAAGATTTGATGTATTGATTGTAAAACTCCAGTGGTTCAAGTTTCTGCTGCGGAAGGCCTCTGCGTCGAACCCGATAAGAAAAGTCCGATAGTATTGCATCCAGTTTGGCAAAACTCATTTCGTCTTCACAGACAATAAGGCCGTCTTTTGCCATTTCCTCTGCACGGTTCAGGTTCACGTAGTTTAATCCCTGGTCAATGAGGCTGGCAAGCTGCGCTTCCTGGCCAAAAGATGGGTTCAGAATCATTTCAATGCGTGGCTTCATCTGGTAGTAGACTGGGCCGGTGAAGGCCTCCCGCGTGGCAATTCCCAGCGGGACATCCATCTGCGTTGGCAGGTGAATATCCAGCAGTGTCGGGTCCGCTGATTTAAGGGTAATCATCCCATTTGGGTTGTGAACGACCGAGCTTCCATCGGGAAAAGTAAATGTCCCCTGCGTTTTATGTACTGCTTTGAGCTTAATACCAATCCGCGGAACGCGATGCTGTATCATAATACTGCTGCCTCTGATGATTAAGTCATGCTTCCTGAACCTAAGGTGGTCGTCAAGGGTAATGGAAACATTATTCATTTGTCGGGAAAAATTGTTGGTCCGATTTCGAAATGGCTCCCCTCTGCTCCTCCTTGGCCCAACGAGAGCTTGTTCAGTGATCTGCCCCTTCTGGTCAATACAAACGGTGCTGTGACCTACATCCGTCTTGAAGCAGCCCTCTTCTACGTAGAAAACTCTCTTTGTACTAAGACGCCGATCCATGGCCACCTTAACGACCTCGCCACCGGGGTAGCTTACAATGGTGTACTCTTTTGCCTGGGTGGCAAACAGGACCCTTACCGAAAGATCATCGTGGGTAATGACGGCTTTAAGGTCATCCCTGCGGCGAACTTCTCCGGGGATTAATTCCCAGCCATGTTCGGAACGGACATGACCACTATACAAACGCATCAATGCCATACTTTTCGTCACCCCATACAGGAACTCTTTACCCTGCCAGGTAGCCTTAATTCTCATTTCCGGAAAGAGGATCGGGTACTTCGAGAAGCTGGCCGTGGAACTTACTACTTTCCGGATTTTTGGTTTGGACCACAATTTGCCCAGGGGAAGTTTTAGCTCCTGCACAAAGCGTTTGCCCCGTTTCGGGTTTTTGTACACTCTGACTACGCCGTTTTCATCCGGATGAATCCAGTGATCGATCAATTTGCCCGAATCAGCGGATAGACGCTGCATGCCGGGGCTGGCCAAAGAAGTCTCCGTACCGAAGAAAAACAGCTCGCTTGCTTTCAGGGCTTCCCGGGAAAACAAGTCCTCGATCCCAATTCCGGGATCAAGCGAGCTGTCCAGTGTGTTCAGCCCATTGATCACGTCCGTTACGGTGCTAACGGCGATCTCCCGGTAAGATTTGCCCACCAGGAAGACACGGACGGGCTGTTTATTTTTGGGGTGGTGCGCAATGGCGAGCGCGGCGGCGAAAGAAATTGTCCGGACGATTCCCCAATTCTTCAGGGTGGTATCGATGAGTAGTACCCGGGGGTAGGTATTATCCGCCGGTGGAACTTCGCGGTGCTTATACAGCGCCTCGCTGTTGGCGAGGCGGGAAAGCAAGACCTGGTCGTCAAAGGCGTACTCTGAAGTCAGCAGCTTATCGAAGCTTCCCTTATTGGTGATGTCAGCTACCCCGCCCAGCGGCTGCTCGCTCGGCAGACTGGCGTGAAAGGAGATTTGCAGACCACTGATCAGGCTGGCCACCAAAGCACCAACGTGAAAAGTATCCTGCTTGTCCTGCAGCTTGTCAACGAAACTTCTTTCTTGTCCCTTTTGCCGGGGTTCCAGTTCCAGTGTCTCGAGCGCATGCGTCACTGAAGGCAGGTTCGAGATGCGCTTCATGATGGTTGGTACGTCGTTCAGTTCCCGCCCAATGATGGCCAGGGTCTTGAAATCGCTGACCAGGCTGTTACTTATCTCCTGCTCCGTCAGCACTTTTTCACGTCGGGCGACGGTGTATTCTGAGATGGAAGGGATAGCCTTTAGCTCCCTGAGAATTTGCGTAGACTTCTTAGGTCCGACACCATTGTGGCTTTGCGTAAAAACGGCCTGAAGCAAAAGGATTCGTAGATTCCCTTGCTTAATTTTTGGCGGTAATTGTTCCAGTAGCTTCGCGAACCAAATTCCCTTTTCAACTGCTTCGGTTCGTTCGGCTCTTGCTTCCACGATCTCCATAATATCGTCGAGGGTATCAGTACCGTGAGGGGTAGTGGCGGCAATGGCCAGCAGCAGCGAGCCAAACCGGGGCAGCCCGTAGGGTGCCAGATGAAATACGATCTCCTTGATCACCTGATCGGTGTACCCCAGGGTACGGCCTTCGGGGATGGCAATTACCTTCCCCTGGTCTTCGTAGCGCCAGAAGTAATTCTCGTAGGACTGTAGATATTCGGTTGCTGCGCTCATTGCGTTAGGCGGGTGTTGACAAAGGATCCTTTACTCAGGTTATTGAAATTGGTTTTGCTCAGTTTAGATAAATCACTGTTTTCGTTCAGGAAGTACCAGTATTCGTGGCTGTCCCCTAAGGCCTGCTGGTAGACAGCTGCCATCCGCTCGTACCGCAGTTTCCAACCGGCAGGAATCAGAAAACAAGCGTGGCGGTAATAATCCTGCCCCCGGATGGGAAGTAATGGCGTACCCATGATCAGGGCGCGCTTGCCTTCAAGCACCGTCCACCGAAGTGGTGCTACCCGGACGTGGGGCGCGACGTGGAGGTACTTTCCCAGCGCGGACAGGTCGACGATGGTTGCCGTGATCGCCCGCCGGACACCGGAAGGGACCAGAGAGATGCGGTGCGTCTGCGCTACGCCGAAGTAATTAAAGTTCTCCCCTGGCAGCCTGACTTTCAACCCGCGCCGGAGGTCCGTCCAGAGTAAGCTCGGGGCAACCATTGCGGGTAAAGATTTTCCTACCGGGTAGAGGCGTGCCTCCAGCAGGTAGTAGCGTTCAAGCATTGGGATGCTGAGTACGCTTACCGACTCTACTTCCTCCGGGGTGAAGCCACGAATCCAGATCACTCCTTCCGCATTAGCCATTTTCAGCCTTGGCCATTTCCGGAGGGGATACAGTGCATGAGCGTACCTGGAGGGGACTACGGCCCAGTATTCTACGTTGTCTCCAGCATGGTCTTCCATAGTACATCTGCTTTTTCGTTTAAGGCCGCTTTGTGTTCTGCGTTCCGGACCCACTTGCTTCTGGCCTGCAGGTAACGGAGTTTGTCTTTGATGACGTTACGCTCCTCCATGGAGGTGCTCTCATCCGTCCATTTGCTCGTCAGGTCAGCCAGCTCCTGAAGCAACTGCTCCGCATCGGGTTGCTGCTGGGCTTTCGCCTGCGGATGCTGTTTTTCCTCAGGGTCGTTTTCAATGACGGTATTCACCATTCCGGCCAGAATATCAATTTGCTCTTCCGTATCCCAGGTGTGCTTCAATACCCACAGGTCGGAGATCACGGCACTGGTCCGTCCGGAGAGATAGGCGCTTGCGGCGATGAGGTACTGGAATTTTACGGCCCGCCGGTCGGATACTTTAACGCCGGCGTTCCGCATCCCGTGAATCAGGTTGAGGTATTCCCCCTGAATGGGGCTGAGGTCGATTGCTCGCGCCTCCTCCTGCATTTGCAGCACGATGGCCGGGATAATCGTTGGCTTTTCGGCTGCTACTTTACGTCGCTCCAGTTGCCAGCCGGCCAACAGCACTTTTTCAAGATCCTGGGGGTCGACGTTCTCACACCTTACCCGGATGAGGAAGCGGTCCAACAGTGCTTCGAGGGTTTCCTCCTCCGGCAGCAGGTTACTGGCCCCGACGAAAGTCAGCACGGGCAGTTGAATCAGCTGTTTTCCCCGGCGGAAGATCTTTTCGTTCAGCGCCGTGAGCAGGCTATTCAGGATAGCACTGTTGGCATTAAAGATTTCATCCAGGAACACCATGGAAGCCTCCGGCAGCATCCCTTCGGTATTGGTGACCAGGTCACCTTCCTTGAGTTTGCGAATGTCGAATGGTCCGAAAATTTCACTCGGCTCAGTGAAGCGGGTAAGCAGGTACTCGAAGTTCTTTCCACCATCGATGCACGATGAAAGCAGCCGCACGATGGCACTTTTGGCCGTACCCGGTGGGCCAAGCAGGAAAGCGTTTTCCCGCGCTACGAGGCAAATACCGAGTAAGTCGACAATCTCATCCTTTCCCACAAAGGTGTTCTTGATGAAAGTGAGTACTTCATTTAGTTTTTCTACGGGCTGGTTCATTGCGCTGGTTTTAGTGCTTTCCAATATTCTTTCGCGTGATTTCCCAAGGCGGATGATACCAGGCCCTGGAATTCTGGCCGTCTGGCCAGTGTCTTATTTTTCGTTTCAATAATGCGGTCTACGTACAGCCCTGCGAGGCATTCATCTTCAACGACGGTAGTCAGGTCAGTGGGCTCCGGAGGCGAGTCAGCAAGTAGCCCGCTGAAATGCCACTCACCTAGCAGGTTCTTCAGAATCGGGATCAATTCATCCTCCACGTCGATGGCTTCGAGATGCCGCAGGATAGCGGGCAGATAGCGGAGGCAGCTGTCTGCGGAGATGATTGCCTCCGCCGTTTTTGGGTGGTCGAATGCAGGGAAATAATCAACCAGGGCGTCCGCTTTATGGCTGCGGTAAAGCATTAACTGTGCGGCGTGAAAGAGCACCAGTGCGGCCCAGCCAGCCGCTTCCGGATCCCAGCGGGGTGTAGGTCCGGGATAACCCGTAGCTACGCGCTCAAAACGTTCTTTTAGGAGCTCCAGCACTGCTTCCATTTCCGTGGTGGATACCCCATCTACCTTCCCGTACAGGATAAGTTTGTTCGTATTCAGCAGTTGCTCTATCGCCCGAAAGAAGGGCTTTGTTCTTGGAGAATCCAGCATGATGTTTTTTCGGGGCGGAAGTTTTGCTGCCAGATGATTAGTGTTAATAGGTACAAAGTAAATGTACCGAAGATTCGCCGAATCCGGGAAGTGGGGAACGGTAGTGTGGGTTTGAAAAGTTGCGGGTTGGAGGATTTTTGCGGGTGATTCGGAAGGTTGTTGAAAGGGCTGGGAATTACTTGCACATCTGTCTCTCGCCCTGCGGGCTCGCCTTTTCGGAGCGGGAGCTCCTCCACCAGGGATCGCATTGCTTTTTAAAACTTCCCCTGCACCTGCGCTCCGGCGCCCTTCTCTTGATTCCACAAACTAAAACCCTCATGAATTAACAGCCTAAAACACTAATCCCCTACCTTCGCCCCATGCCCGTTCTTCGAGTCATCCACGACCCCGATCGCTTTGCGCTGACCATCGAGCGCCTCTGCCGCCACCTCATTGAGGAGCACGGCGACTTTGCCAATACCTGTTTGGTGGGTATCCAGACTGGTGGCGTGCAACTCGCCGGGCGGCTGCGCGACAAACTCACGCAGATGGGCGTAACCGGCTACGACTACGGCAAACTGGACATCACTTTCTACCGCGACGATTTCCGTACCGCCAAGGGCCCACTCACCCCTCAGCAAACGGAGATTGATTTCCTGGTGGAAAATAAACGCGTCATTCTGGTAGACGATGTACTGTACAGCGGGCGAACGACCCTGAGCGCTCTCACCGCCCTGAACCACTTCGGCCGCCCGGCCCAGGTAGAGCTGCTGGTGATGGTTGACCGGCGCTTCCGGCGCAGTCTGCCCGTGAAGGCCAACTACCGGGGCATTTCCGTTGACAGCCTCCACGATGAGTACGTGGAAGTTCAGTGGGCCGAAACCCACGGCCAGGATCAGATCATCCTAACGGGCTCAGAATAAACCGGCTTCACATAAAACTACCGTCTACCAAACTACAGACTACCGACTCTCCCCATGGCCTCCGATCAGCAACTCTCCACCAAACACGTTCTCGGCATCAAGTACCTCACCGCCGCTGACGTGGAGTTGATTCTGGATACGGCCCTTCAGTTTAAGGAAGTCATCAACCGCCCCATCAAAAAGGTACCCAGTTTGCGGGACACGACGGTCGCCAACCTCTTCTTTGAAAACTCGACCCGTACCCGCATCAGCTTTGAGCTTGCGGAAAAGCGCCTGAGTGCCGATACCGTCAACTTCAGCGCCGCCAGCTCGTCGGTCAAAAAAGGAGAAACCCTGCTCGATACCGTAAACAACATCCTGGCGATGAAGGTAGACATGGTCGTCATGCGCCATCCCGCGCCGGGCGCTCACCACTTCCTGGCGAGCAAGATCGATGCCAGCATCGTCAACGCCGGCGACGGCACCCACGAGCATCCTACGCAGGCGTTGCTCGATGCCTTCAGTATGCGCGATGCGCTGGGCGGAGAACTGCGCGGAAAAAAAATCTGCATCTTCGGAGACATTACCCACTCGCGGGTAGCACTCTCCAACGTTTTCTGCCTGCAGAAGCTTGGAGCTAAGGTTCGGGTCTGCGGGCCTCCAACCCTGATTCCCAGGCACATGCGAAGTCTGGGCGTTGAAGTAAGTTACAACGTAGACGAAAGCCTCGCCTGGTGTGATGTCGCCAACGTCCTCCGCATCCAACTGGAGCGGCAAGACACCAAATTTATCCCCTCACTACGGGAATACAACCGCCATTTCGGCATCACCCGGGAACGGGTGGACCGGCTGGATAAGCCCGTCGTCATCATGCACCCCGGCCCCATTAACCGGGGCGTGGAGATCGACACCGCCGTAGCGGACTCCGAGCACAGCATCATCCTCGAACAGGTGGAAAACGGGGTGGCCGTGCGGATGGCGGTTTTGTATTTGCTGGCGGCGCGGCGGAAGGAAGGATAGGATTCTTGATTCTTGATTTTGGATTCTTGATTTTGGATTTAGCGGCGAAGTCACCAACGACGTCCCTAGAGAGGTGAGGATATGCGATATTTGATATGGGATATGCGATATTTGATTTATCCTTACCTCCAATTCTCAATGAATGGCTAAACCTGGCGTAGCAAGTCGAGTGTCTCTTTACCTGGTTGTCGCCGCCATGGCCATCACTTCGTTGGTACAAAACGACGTCTTTCAGGGGAAGGCAAACATCGTTAAATGGGACGGCTACGGCTACTATGCCTACTTGCCGGCGATCTTTGTTTACGGGGATGTGGAAGCCTACGCTTTCGCAGAAGACCACTTCGAAAATTACGAAATCAGCGGCAGCATCTACCAGCTGATGGAAGTGGAAAATGGCAGCAGATTCCCGATTTACAACGTCGGTATGGCGGTGGTCTGGACCCCGGGCTTTCTGCTGGCGCATGGCCTGGTGAAGGCGACGGGGATGGCCCCGGCGGACGGGATGTCCTTCCCCTATCAGCTGTCTTCAGTCCTCACCTCGCTGCTCATCATTTTCCTGGGTTTATTTTATCTACGACGATTCCTGCTGGGCTTTTACGAAGACCGGGTCGTTGCGCTCGTCCTCTTCGGCACCGGTCTTGCGACCAACCTTTTTTACTACACGACGGAAGGGCCGGACGTGACGCATATGTACCTGTTTTCGGGCTATGCAATCTTCCTTTACGCTTTCGGGCGATTGATTAATGCGGGTGATTCCGATCAACGAAAGTGGATCATCCGCTGTGGTTTGCTGGCGGGGCTGATGTGTCTGATCCGGAGTTCAGAGATTGTCCTTTTCGCCATTCCTGCCTTCTACGGGCTGAAGAACCGGACAACGCTGCTACGAAATTTCTGGCGGACGCTTCCCATTTTCGGCATTGCGCTGGCGGTATTCAGCCTTCAGTTGATCTACTACAAAGTGGGCACGGAGAGTTGGTTCCAGGACGGCTATGCAGGCCTTGGTTTCGACTGGCTTTCGCCGCACCTTTACGAAGGCTTCATCGGGTATCGGCGGGGTTGGCTGGTATATACACCGCTGATGACCTTTGCGCTGGCCGGTGTTTTCTGGTTGCCGAAGGCCTGGCGGTTACCTTTCATCGTCTTCCTGATTGGCAACAGCTACATCCTCTTCAGTTGGCACATCTGGTGGTATGGCAACACCTTTGGCAGTCGGCCAGTGGTGCAGAGTTATGCGTTATTGGCCTTCCCATTGGCGGCTTTGGCGGCGTGGGTTTTGGGCCCTTCGGCAAGCTCAGGAGGGGCCGCGGACGCGGGTGCAGTGTCCCCCGATTGGCGCTCCGCGCCAGCCCCCGAAAGGGGTAAAGGTAAAGGAGCAATGAAGAAACTCGCTAACGACGGATTACCTTCACGAGCGGAGCGAGCAAAGCCGTCTCCCCTCTCCTTCGGACCTCGGAGTAGGCTCGAAGAGCCTGACGGAGAAGCTGCGCAGCAAAAGGGGCCGGAGGAGAAGCACCACTCACGAGCGGAGAGAGCAGAGACGTCACCCCTCTCCTCTGGAGAGGGGCCGGGGGAGAGGTTTCCCAAAGCTCGATTAATCCTCATCTACCTCCCCCTCCTAGCCTTCACCACCCTCAACCTCTTCCAGCACTGGCAATATAACCGGCGCATTCTCCCGCTGGACTTCGTCAACCAAACCTACTACTGGCAAGCCTTCGGCAAGACTAAGCTCGACCGCAAAGACTACGTCTACCGCGACACGAATGAGAAACTCCCCAATCGCTCCTTCGAGGCTACTCCCCTACTCTCCCTGGATACGTTGGTGCAGATTCCGCCGAAGTCGGGCCGGGAGTTTACCAATCTGTTAGAGTATCGGGCCACTAACGCTGCGGAAGCGGAGACCTGGCTGAGGGCCAGCTTCAGCTTCTCCTACTATGGGGAGACTTATGATAAATGGAAGTTCCCCTCCGTCGTCACCGAGCACCGTCGCGGCGAAGAGATGCTCAAGTGGGTGCAGGTAAAAATTCCGCCAACAATGGAAACGCCTGAGCGGGATAGCCTGACCTTTAGCATTAGCCTCCCGGGTCTGCAGCAGGGAGACATCGTTAAGCAGTATCTCTGGAATTTGAGCCGGGATAGTATGGTGGTGCAGCATTACCGGGCGGAGACTCTTCAGTAGCCACGGCTTCAGCCGCAGGCTGGCAAGCGAAGCGCTTCAAAATTAAGCCTAATGGGGCAGGCTTTACACGCGCAAAGTCGCTACGCTCCCTTGCCCGAACGGAGCTGGAGCTCCTCTGCCCAGAGCATTCGTTGGGAGGAGGAGCTCCAGCTCTCATAGCGAACGGGGCCGTGGTCCGTCGAGTAGACCCGGGGAACTTCCCCCCGAGCCCCTCACAGAACCGTACGTGAACCTCTCGATTCATACGGCTCTTCGTAGACTTAAATCAAGGCGCGTAGCCCAGACGCCAATGGTAGAAGAAGTCAGGATTAGACTTATAGACCTCTCCCAACCAATACCATGCGCGTCGTAGGCTACCTCGATGACGTTTGTACCTATCCGCTTTCCACTTCGCCAGACGTTCATTAAGGTGACTCATCACCCGTCTCAACGCCCACCGGTCGAACTTGCAGTAATACTGATGCCAACCCATTAGCTTGACATTCAGTTTATCCGCAAAGTCGGACAGATCGCCCGTGTGACCTCTCACCACTATTCCTCCAATAACTTCGAGCATTGACTGCTTGGCGACTTCACTCGGGCCGGGTCGTGAGTACCACAGTACCCGCTTTGTCTTCACCATGTAGAGACGACGAGGTTTAAAGTCATGACCCAGAAAGGTAAACTTCCGCGCATGACCTCCTACCTCGCGTTTCTTCTTCGGTGGACCACAGTAAACTATCTTTGTTTTCGTAGGATGTAGCTCCAGACCACACGCCAGCATCCGTTGGCGGATACTTTCCAACATCTCCTCCGCCTGCTCAACACTCTTACAATGAACAATGATGTCGTCAGCATAGCGAGAAAACGGAAGATTACCGTTTTGCTCCAGCCACTTGTCAAAACTGTAGTGTAAATACAGATTGGCTAACAACGGGCTGATCACGCCACCCTGCGGTGTTCCGCTTTGTGGCTCCTCTACTCGGCCATCCGCGTGGATCACCGGCACTTTAAGCCACCTGGCAACGTACATCTTGACCCACTTTTCATCGAAGTGCTTGTCCAACGCCAGTAGGAGCTTATCGTGATCCAGTGCATCAAAGAAGCCTTTGATGTCCAGGTCGATAACCCAATAGTACTGCCGTATCGTAGCCTCAACCGAACCTAACGCATCGTGTGCGCCACGGCCCGGTCGGTAGCCATAGGAACTGTTATGAAAAATCGCCTCCAGACGAGGTTCCATAAACGTCTTCAATACCGTCTGGGCGATCCGATCACTTACCGTGGGGATGCCCAGTGGTCGCTGCCCACCCCCACGTTTGGGAATGGTCACCCGCTTAACTCCAGGAGGAAAGTAACTGCCTGAGCTCAACCTGCTCCACAGCTTATAAAGCTGGTTCGAAAGGTCTCCCTCAAAATCTGTCAGGCTCTCACCATCAATGCCGCTTGCGCCGCCGTTGGCCTTTACCTTCAAATAGGCATCGTATACCATCCCCTTCGTTATCGGGAGTGATTTCACCTCATCCCGTCTTGATCCTGCCATAAAAAAAAATGGTTGTCTTGATGAATAAAGTTGTCTACGCCGGCCCCTTCGCTCCACCGCCATTACAGCCGCTTCAACACTACTACGAACCGGTCCGTCTTCCGTTAAAAGCATTGGTACTTTCAGACTCGGTAGGTCTTACCTCGTTCCTTTTCCCTTAACATCCCCTAACGGAGTTCCGCCGTTCCTATCAATAGCCTGAAATAAGGTCTTGCCAACTCTACCACGTATGCCCCATAGCCAGTAAGCAGGTTACCGCTACAATTCTCCCGAAGACGCTCAGACTCCACGGTTTTGACATAAACTTGCGACTGTTTCGCAGCTTCATCATTGGTTCACTTTCGTTCAACTCCTCATTCCACACCTGACGCCTAGTCCGACGCCTTTTAACCCATCGCTCAATACCAAGCTATTACTACCTCAGCACCATGGGCCGGTTTGAAGGCGGCTCCTGCAAGCAGCCTCCGGAGGGCCTTCCTCCATCTATCAATAAGTTACAGGCTCTACGTTTAGAGCCTTGCGACGCACACCTGAGCCTGTCGAACGTGCAGGCTCCCGGAGCAAGATACAGCTGTAGCGTACTTTGTGGGCAGTTACAACACGGGCAAAGTCGCTACGCTCCCTTGGCCACACGCCGGCTGACCTCCGAAGGCAGCAGCGAAGATAACCCGGCGGTACAGCCGGCGGTACAGAGCAGAAATGGAACCGACAGCAAGAAGTATGACAGATCCACCTTACTCCCGAAAAACGCCTCCTCGAAGCCGGAGTTACTCACGTGGTAGATGGCGTAAAGCAGGATGCACAAAAACAGCACCCAGCCAGCGGCCAGCGGTACATCTTCTGATCGCTTAATCAGGAGAACAGAAACGGCAGCTAATCCAAAAAAGCCCGGGATAAACCAGACTGGTAAGAGGAAAGACGACTGCACCAGGAAGGGGTTCATCTCCCCGAAGGACTCCGGCCAGAGCAACACTAAGGGCAGGAAGGTTAGCAGAAAAGCGACCAGCGCCACGCTGCCAAAAGCGACCAAACGCCCAAAGGGCATTTCCTTCAGCTTTAAGGCGGCTAGAAAATAGGTGACGTAAGCTAGGGCAAACACGGATCGGGTAGACAGCAACAGGCCGATCACAATTGCCTGTAGGATCAGATTGCCCCCCCAGGACTTCTCCCCTCGCCCGCGAAAATATTCCAGCGCCACCAATACCAGCACGGCGTAGGTGACAATATTACTGCGCACGGCGACCTCCCAATACATAAATACGCAACTCATAAAGATTGGTACCAGCACCTTTGCTCTTCCGGGAGACCGGTACAACCAGGCTAAGAGTAACCAGTAGCCAGCGGCCGACAACAAATCCAGCGAACCGGTGAGATAAAACGGCCACGCCAGGAGAAAATAAACGGGCATTGGCCCCGGCGGATTCCCCATGTGCGAGGTCGCGAAGTAAGGATACTCCCCCACCCCGGCCGCTTCCCAAAAAGAAGAGATCACACTCCAGCGATCAACGTTTAAACTCTCGAGTGGGATTTTCCAGGTCACCACGCCTGCTACGGTCAGCAGCGCAAGGCCGGCAGCAATTACGATCATTCTTGCCCATTTGTCACTAATCTGAATCCGGCTGGCGCCAACTACCCAGGCCACTTGCGCCCCGGCAACGAGCACGGCCACTGCGGCCGCCCACTCCGTCGCCCGGCTACCGTACTTCCAGACGAAGAGGAAATTGATGAAGATTACGGGCCCCAGGGCCAGCCAGCTTAGGGTTATTTGTTCTTTAGCGATCATTTATTCCGTTTGTGGGTAGTCGCCCACTCCGTGTGCGACAATTTTGATGCACACGGAGTGTGCAGCTACCCCAGATAAAAATCAAACAAACGCTGCAACTCCGCCGCCGGGTCGGCGGTCAGGCCGGGGTGTACGGCAGAACACTGAATAACGGTACTCCGCGAAGCCGTCAGCCAGCGGAAACGGCCGGCGTGGTTCAGCTCACCGATGCGGCCTCCGGAGGGGCCGTCGGCGCAGATTTCGTCCCAGCCCTTTAGGTAAGCAGCTATTTCAGCAAAGTCCACCTCCGGGTGGAAGGCCCGGATACGCGCTTCGTCGAGCCGGTATTTCACTCCGAGATAGCGCAGTCTTTTGGAGAAGACAATCACCCCAAGGTTAAGGAATTCCTCCCGTTCGACCTGCGGCAGGTAGCGGAGGACGGCGTATTCGTAGACCTGTTTAGCGGGCATCTTCAGCTTCTTTGCGGAGGGCCTCCAGGTTAGCGATACGGGTGTTGAGGTAGGTTTTGTAGACGCTGCGTTTCTCTGACGGGGAGACGGGGTTACCTTCTTCGATGAGAAAAGTATCCGGCACAAGATCCACCACGGCGGAGACAAAGTCTGGCGTCAGGGCTTCCTTGATGACGGCAGCGGCTTCGGTGAGCTGGCTGGCTTTGGCCAGCAGGACGTGGTCTTTGATCATCGGGAAAGTGCGGGCGGCGCTGGCCTCCCAGCCCTTCCAGCTGTGGTGGAAGTAGAGCGCGGCACCGTGGTCAATCAGCCAGAGTTCTTTCTTCCAGTTCAGGAGGTTAGTATTGCGGTGGGTCCGGTCGATGTTGGTAATGATGCTGTCAAGCAAGACCACCTTGGAGGCCTCCAACGGCTCCGCGACGGAGACCAGCGGGTCATAAGTTATGGCCCCGGAGAGGTAATGCAGCCCCAGGTTCAAGCCGACGCTGAAGCGCAGCAGGTCCTGAATTTCCTCGTCGGGCTCCGTCTGGGCGAAGGAGTTGTCCAGTTCCATCA
>ENA-ORXT01004166-ORXT01004166.1-marine-metagenome-genome-assembly--contig:-NODE-4166-length-15200-cov-8.420022_pt1 | contig 15200 bp, 12 predicted proteins | sample MGYA00237868_ERZ511482 | MGnify/ENA metagenome assembly ERZ511482 | reverse complement strand
ACTTGCTGGAAATGGGTGGATAGCAGATGCAACACAGGGAAGTATGAAATTTGATTTGTATAATATAGTTTTAAAAGGTTTTCCCCCCTTAGATACTATTGCTGCCAAATTTAGGATGAAGAAACGTTTAAATGAATTATTGTTTGCGCCTATCAGCAGTCAAGTTTTTATTGATGGCGAGGAAATAATGATTCCTTTAACAGAGGTGCAATCGAATGCTTTCAACTTGTATGTAGAGGGGATTTATAGTTATGAAGATAAAACGAATATTTGGGTTTCCTTTCCAATAGCAAATATTAAAAAACGAAAAGATTTATCCCGTATTCCTGAAAAAAGAAATTATTGGACTACAGGTCCAAAAATTTATATCGAAGTACAGACAGACAAAGCTGGAAATAGTAAGTTCAAACTACATCTGAGAAAGAAAAAATTTTATAAACAACGCAATATTTTAGCGCAATATAAAAAAGATAAACGTAGAAATCGAAAAGAAAGAAGGGCATGGAGAAAAGCGAGGAGGAAATGAGTTGCGGGTTGCGAGTTAACCCGCAACCCCCAACACCTCTACTTTCTCAAAATCATTTTTTTAGTCTCAGAAACTGTTCCGTCAAGCATCAAGGTATAGAAGAACGTACCTGTAGAATAGGTGTTTGCATCTATCCTTAGTAAACCATGACCAGAACCTTCCAGTTGCACTTCCCCAATTTGTTTCCCATCTATATTTGTTATCCGTATTATAGCTTCTTCAGTTGTAGAAGGGATATAATATTCAATATTTGTTGTTTTCTGAAAAGGATTTGGATAATTCTGCGCTAAAGTTGCTTGTTCGTCTAGTACAAGACTAGCCGTAGGAGTTAATGAAGTAGGGTTTAATTCCCTTTGAATCTCTGCTGTTGCAGTAGGCTTTTCCGAGACTTTATCCAATTTTTCTACCAGATTGTTTAGGCGAATATTCATTTCTGCTAACCGTGCTTTTTGAGTGATTACTATCGTATTTTGTTCCTCAAATATTGTTTTAAACCTAGCTAGTTCTTCCAATTCATCTTCCAAAAAAGAACTACAACAAGGACCAACTGGACCTCTGGGACCAGGAGCTCCTGGATCTCCTTTTATACTTAATCCTTGTGGCCCTTGAACACCTCTTGGTCCTTGTGGCCCTCTTGCTCCTTGTGATCCTCGGAGTCCTTGAAACCCTTGCAAACCCATAGGTCCTTGGTGCCCTTGTGGACCTCTCGCACCTCTTAAACCTTGATAGCCTCTAGTACCTACTGGACCAGTAGGGCCTTGTATACCTTGAGGACCCATTGCACCCGTGTCACCTTTGGCACCAGTAGTACCTCTGTACCCACGGGGACCATGCGCACCAGTTTCACCACGAGGGCCTTGTATACCTTGAGGACCAGTAGGTCCAACAGATCCCGTGCGTCCTTTTGATCCTCTTCTACCTGTCATCCCTTGCGGACCACCGGGACCTTGCATGCCCTGTATACCTTGTATGCCAGAAGCACCCGCTCTACCTTGTGGCCCTCTTATTCCTTGCGGTCCTCTGGGACCCGTAGGTCCAGTAGGGCCGACTGGACCTTGAATGACTTGGGTGCTAGTAATACTATTCATGATTATCCAAGAATCGCCGTTAAAAACCCAAAAACTATCTTCAGTTGTGTCAAATATTAAAGATCCTTTAGCTGGATTGACTATCTCAAGTCGTTCAACAGTTGTCATTTTGGGAACTAGGACTCCTTGGGCAACAGATTGGACTTTAAGAGACAAAGGGGGAGTTGTATCACAATCAACGCATGTTGCTTGAACTTGACCCGATAGAAAAGTCGTACTGGTTAAGCACCAACAAAAGAATAGTAAAAGTTTAATTTTTGTCATTAGAATAAATTTTATTAACATAAGCAACGATGAAAAAATAGTTGGTCGTTTTTGAAATGGGCTTTTTTCTAATGGGTTGAAAACCTATGAGAAAAAAGGTCAGTTCAAAAACAAAAAGACCAAATATTTTTAATCAATACTAAGCAACAAAGGAAAAATAAAATGGACATTTTGTTTTTTGATAACCCTTTTCATCAGGGGACTTATAAGAACAAACTGACTATTTATTTTTAATCCTTACAAAGGAATAGTCTAGGGTTATAGCATTAACCTTTAGCCCCTCCATCTGTTGAATAATTGTTATGCAATTATTGATTGAAGAATTATACCTCTACTTACATTTAGGAATGACGTAGAAATGTGTAGTCGGTCGATGAGTTTGATCGTCTACAAGCATCAATAGCTATTGTTTGGACCGAATATCTTAAGACTTTAGACTATTGAGAATTTACGTCAATCTGCTTGTTAAATAGAAAGCCAGTCAAAACTAAAAAGTAGGTTAGAGTAATTATGTTAGGAAGTAAGACAATGAAACATTCCAGCAAGTCTGCTAAAGACTAGATTTGGGTTAACTTTAAAATAGGATTTGTGTGTATTAATAAGTAGTAGATAGGAGTACTAAGTAAGTTGTAGTGATCAATTGGGTGATTTTAGAGTTACAATAAACTAATTACTTAGCACGAATTACTCATAATATGCACGTAAACAGTTCCAGAGAATAGATTTATTCACAAATAAATCTGATAGTAAAGTATCGTACAAATATTTTTTTAAGTATTAAAAATTGTAAGAGGTGGGATTACTGAAGTAGATAGGAAAATATAATTCAATCCATATTTATGACGCAATAATAAGCTATTTTAAGTACAAAAAAAACTTAATGTGGAATATTTTTTTTAGTAATTGGTTGTTTCTATTTAGGATTTGGTGAAAAATAGAAATTTTTTCTGTAATACTTCCTTGTAAAAGGAGCGCCTTTTTAACAAATGAGCGATCTACATTTCTTCATTTTTACATTTCTTCATCTACTCATTGGGTAAACAAATACATGTTGTCTTTTAAATATTATGATTTTATAAATGTTAATTTATTTTAATAGAAAGCTACTTTGCTTGAACTTCTTCTTTTTTTATGTTAAATTGCACTTAAGGATAAGGTGAACGTATAATACTCTCTTATATTATTCACACATTCCTAAAATTTTATTCGTCCTTCTTCGATTTTCCTCAATCAAGTTGGTACAAGATAAATTCAAAAGGCAACACCGAAATTAAAAAAAGCTATATTTAAGAAATTGTTTATTTGTTGAAGTTGTTTATTTGTTTACACGCTATTTTGTAAACAAATCAAACAAGTTAAACGTTCCCAAGATATTAGCTATTCAAACAAGACTGTTAACCTAAGATCCTGATTGCCTATGCGTAAAATTTTACATATTTTTCTTTTCTCCTTTATATTTTTTGCTGTATCAACTACCCAAGTGGTTGGTCAAAGTACAGCAACTCCTGTAACGAAGGTTGCCTCTGCTTTAAAGATATTCCCTAATCCAGCCTCTACTTTTATTCAACTTAAAACGGCAACTGGCGTTAACGCCATTGTTATTTATAATCTAGTTGGGCGGAAGATTAAAAAGTTTATTGCGGAAAAAGGAAAGTCTTATCCGATTGAAGACCTCCCAAAAGGGATGTATTTAATACAGTTGGTGGATACACAAGATAAAGTGTTGACTACTCAAAGGATGAGTAAACGATAAGAAAATGGGTGCAGATCACATAAGAGCACCCCAGATAACTGTTGCCAATTATCAATAAGGGTGCTCCGTTAAATACGATAGGAAACTTATAATTTATCTGAAGAACAGTTTTGTCTATTAATTTGGAATCAGTAAGAACAAACCTTTACTTTTAGTTAGTTCTTTACCCCCCAGTCGCAAGATTTGTAATATCAGGAGGCGATTTTTTACCCCTTTACTCCTAAAATAGAAGCGGATTATATCCTAGTACTACTTGCCAGAAGATTACAAATAAGCCTAAAAAAATATTAAGCCGTTTTCTGACCACAAACTTTACTCGTTTTTTATCTAATTTGAATCCTACCTTAGTTAATAAAAAATGGTAAAAGGTATTATCATCCACTTCTGCTAGCGCATGCCCTTCATTCATTAAACATCTGTTATATACTTTGTACTGTAATTGGACCACACAATAAGCGATTAGCATTAACGGCCAAGAAAATAAAAAAGGACCAAGCCATGCTAAAGAGGTGACAAATAAATGCACCCAAAACATACGATTAATTTGTGTATCCGCAGTATCCGAACTCATATTTATTTATTTTTTCGTGAGGATTATAGACAAGTACGTATTGAGTGCCTGTGGTTTTATTGGGCGAGCACCTATGAGCCACCAAAATAAAGAATTATAGGGAAATAATAATTATTTACGAAAACATTTTTTTAAAATCATTCCAAAAAGGATCCGTAGGAGGATTGGTTTTTAAGGAGATTTGCTTTTGTGTAGTTGGATCAATAAACTGCAACTGCCAAGCATGCAAGCCAACGGCTCTAGTATAATATGCAGCTTTACTACCATATTTTTCATCTCCAACAATAGGGCAATTGATGCTAGATAATTGTGCTCTAATTTGATGATACTTACCTGTTAATAAATCAACTTTAAAAAGATGATAGCCCATATCTGAACTAGCAATATGTTCGTAGACTAAACGACTTACTTTTGTTTTTGTTTGGGCTTTATCAAAAAGGATGGCTTTTCTCTTCTCTTTATCTTGCAATAAATGATGTTCTAAAGTAGCTGTTGGCAGGAGTGGCTTCTGGTCAGAGAGTGCTAAATAGGTTTTCTTGATTTGCCGTAATCGAAATATCTCATTGAGTTCTTTTAAAACACTTTTCTTCTTCGCTACTACTAAAACGCCAGTGGTAACTCTATCCAAGCGATGAACAATACCTACATAAGGTTTTTTTTCTTTCTCCGCTATATAATTGAATACAATACTTTGAACAGTCGGACTACCTATTTTGGAGCCTTCTACCGCCATACCAGCTGGTTTATTAATGGCAATCCATTGATTGGTTTCGTGAACTATAAAATTTGACGGGACAGAGGATTGTTTGATAGTTGGAAAGTTTAACTTAAAAGAAGTCAGAGGTCAGATCGAAAAATAAATTTTTCTGTCAGAGGTCAGATTTATGACGTGCTCCCTGACGCAAGTTAGACGTGTATAGTGGAATATATCTAACTTGCGTCATAGAACACGTCATAAATCTGACCTCTGACAGAAAAATTTATTTTTCGATCTGACCTCTGACTTCTTTTAAAGAGGTTAATGTGCGAAATCTATTTCATAATTTCCTGTTATACGCTCTATTGGTGGATTAAAGTAGCCATATTTAATATGAGGAAATTCCTCTTTAATTAAGGTCATTAATTGTTTAACACCTAAGCATTCCCCTGGGTCTTCTAAACCAATTCTCTCTAGATACCAATCAGGATCAATATTGAAATTGCGCCATTGTATCATTTTCAAACCCGTATCCTGTATTAATTGTCGGAGTGCCTCATATTCAGCCACACTATCTGTTACTCCAGGGAAAACAAAATAATTAATACTCGTCCATCCTCCATGTCGATTGACGACTTTAAGACTTTCCACTATATCTTCAAAAGCATAATTATTGGGTTGGTAATAAGGATCATACAATTCTTTTTGAGCAGAATTAGTGCTCACCCGAATACTATTCAAGCCTGCTTTGCAAAGTGCGTCTACCGCATCTGGTTTACTGCCATTCGTATTCACATTAATACTGCCTTTATCTGTAAACTGACGAATTTGCTGAATTGCTTCCAGCATAGTTTCCCACATTAATAGCGGTTCCCCTTCACATCCTTGCCCCCAACTAATAATTGGAAAAGGAGCATTCATTAAATGCGGAACGGTATATTCTACTATTTCTCCAGCAGATGGTTTAAAATCTAAGCGATCATGACTGGAAATAATCGTTTCTTCTTCTGGTTGAAAAGAGATGCAGCCTAGACAATTAGAATTACAAGCAGGAGAGCTAGGAATCGGACATTCCCAACGGCCCATAAAATAGTTGCGGGCTGCTGGGCAATGATAGGTTAAAGCACAGTTGTTGGCTAAATGTTCTACCAATCTATTTTGAGGGTATTGTTCCCTCATTTTTTGGATACCCTCCGATACGATTGTTTCGTCATATCCTACGGCTTCTTGCCGAATATCTGATTCTATACGCACGGCCGTCACATAAAATTCATCTGCTTTCCACCCAGCTGCCGTATAACAAAAAAGGGGCAAAACTTCCGCATCTTTATCATTCGCATAGGAGGCCATATATAGGCCTGTATAAGCTGGTGGTATAAAAGCAGCAACGGCCCAACCTTTTTCACATAGTCGAACTTTTCCTGTTCTAACATCAATACCAATGCCTCTACGTCCAGGTAATTCATACAAGTTCCCTCCTTCTGGCAAGACAATCCAATCTTCTGCCGGTACGGGCTGCCCATAATGACCACTTCTTCCACAAGCATACAAAGATACATCTTCAAATATGTTGCCCTTTCCATCAGAGTATAGTAAATAAGGAGTTGCTGACATTGCTATTAAATGTAAAAACTAATAAACCTACCCCACCTGCCCAAAAGCAGGAAGAGTAGGAAAAAGACAACAAAGTTAAAGGTTTTATAAGACTTTGGGAGATTGCTTTTTTTTTATTGAGTAAAAAGAGTTTCAAATGGTAATATTTCCACTTTAAATCCCATTTTACCTTATAAATACTCTTGAATATGTGATTAAAAAAAATTTATAACGATTGTTACTTCTCCTCAAAAAATAGTCTTAACATTGATCTAACTTTTCAAAATTCAACTAAAACATCTTAAAAATGCTTTCAGAATTTAAGGACTTTATCATGAAGGGCAATGTGCTCGATCTAGCAGTTGGTGTAATACTAGCTGGTGCGTTCGGTGCAATTGTTGCGTCTTTCACTAATGACATGATTATGCCCTGGATAGGTCAGGCCTTAGGGGGTGTAAATTTTTCAGATTTAGCCTATATCATCTCACCAGGTGAAGTAGATGCTAATGGTGTCGTGACAAAAGAAGCAGTAAAAATGGGATACGGTAATTTTATCCAAAAAGTTATTGACTTCATAATTATTGCTTTCGTTATTTTCATGGTTGTAAGAGCTTACAATAGCACACAGAAGAAAGTAGAGGAAGTAGCAGGTCCAACACAAGAAGAATTATTGACAGAAATTAGAGACGCTTTAAGAAATCCTTAGGGTCTAATAATTTATTTTATAAAAAAGCCCGATTCAATTAACTTTGAATCGGGCTTTTTTGTTTTTTTGTCGTAGAATAGAATAAAGAAGAAGTCAGAGGTCAGACCGAAAAATAAATTTTTCTGTCAGAGGTCAGATTTATGACGTGTTCTATGACGCAAGTTAAATGTGTTCCATGACGCAAGTTAGACGTATATAATAGAGCACATCTAAGTTACGTCATGGAACACATCATAAATCTGACTTCTGACAGAAAAATTTATTTTTCGGTCTGATTGCTGACTTCTGAACAAATAAAACCAATCCCATTTGAAGAAGAAGAAAAAAACGCCATTTTGGCGACTTTCTGGTGCTAATATTCAGGGTATTTCGTATCTTTTAGGGACCATGCATCTCAAACCCCCTGGACCAAAGCCAATTTGGCAAGCTCCTTTTCTAAATTATATGGACCTCTGTCAGGTATTTGCAACAGAGTTTTCTCTGGATGAAGTAGATCCTGTCTTATTAAGAAAATTTTCTCTTTTGCCGGATAATCAACTATTAAGTGATTATTTGTCCGAAAAGAAAATTAATAAATTAGAAAAGATACTTGCAAAATCTTTAGGTTTACCGCTTCGTTCCTTATTAAGGATGCAGCCTTTAATGGTCATTAATTTGATCAGTGAACAGATACTTGCAGCGTATCATCCCGTCTCAATGGATAATGAGCTATGGAAGGCTGCTTTAAAAAAAGGAAAACGCATGGAGGGGATAGAGACTTTTGAAGAACAATTGCAAATACTCAAAAAAATTCCTATTGAATACCAAGTGAAAAACTTGGTTTCCATAGTTAGTAATCTCAATCAGTATCGAAAAAAATTACTACACTTAGCACAAGTGTACGATACAGGTGACATCCAACAGTTGTATAAAGTCTCTAAACAGGGAATGGGGTCTATTAGAAAACTAATGTTAATAGACCGCAATCACCTAATGGCAGAGCGCATTTTTGAAAAGATTCAGACGGATTCAATGTTTTGTGCTATTGGTGCGGGACATTTAGCGGGTAAAGAGGGGGTTTTGCGTTTATTAAAGAAAAAAGGGGTTACTATTAAACCTATTCTTATGAAATAATTATTTAGAGCAGAGAGTAGAGATGCGAGAACAGAGAAGTCAGAAGTCAGACCGAAAAATAAATTTTTCTGTCAGAAGTCAGATGTATGACGTGTTCCAAGGCGTAAATTAAACTTGTTGCGTGTCGAACACGTCCCAAATCTGACTTCTGACAGAAAAATTTATTTTTCGGTCTGACTTCTGACTTCTCTGTTCTCACATCTCTCCTCTCAATCTTAAAACTAACATAATGTATCGACTATTATTATCGGCCATAATGATTGGCTGTTGTGTGTTTTTACAAGCACAAGCAGACAGATGGCAACAACGAGTGATGTATCAAATGGAAATTGATTTCGATGATACTCGCCATCAATTTACAGGTAAACAACAAATTCTTTATACGAATAATTCTCCTGACGAACTCACCAAAGTCTATTATCATTTGTACTATAATGCTTTCCAACCGGGTAGTATGATGGATGTGCGATCTAGAACAATAGAAGACCCTGATGGTAGAGTTGGTAGTCGTATTTACAGTTTAACTACAACGGGCATGGGTTTTACACAAGTGCTTTCCTTAAAACAGAACGGTATGCCTGTTCAATTTAAAGAAGAAGGAACTATCTTGGAAGTTACGCTACACACACCTATTGCACCTAATAGTGCTGTACTGCTAGACATGGAATTCAAGTCGCAGGTACCCGATCAAGTTCGTCGTACTGGAAAAAATAATGCAGAAGGTATTGACTACTCTATGTCTCAATGGTATCCTAAATTATGTGAGTATGATTACCAAGGATGGCATGCGAACCCTTATGTGGGTAGAGAATTTTATGGAGTTTGGGGAGATTTTGATGTGAAAATTAATATTGCTCAAAATTTAATGATAGCTGCAACTGGCTATCTACAAAATCCAGAAGAAATTGGCAATGGTTATGAAGAGGCGGGTATGAAGGTGCAGAAAGACCCACGTGCAAAAAAAGTGACTTGGCATTTCTATGCACCCAATGTACATGATTTTGTCTGGGCAGCAGACCCTGACTATACGCATACTAAACTACAGGCGAAGGATGGCCCTATGATGCACTTTTTCTACCAAAAGGGAGAGAAAACAACAGATAATTGGGAGACCCTTCCTAAAATAATGGATAAGGCTTTTTCTTTTATCAATAAAAATTATGGTAAATATCCTTACAAGCAATACTCTTTTATACAAGGAGGTGATGGCGGTATGGAATATCCGATGGCCACTTTGATAACAGGCGAACGAACACTAGGAAGTTTAGTAGGAGTTTCTGTTCATGAGTTGATGCACTCTTGGTATCAAATGATTTTAGGAACGAACGAAAGTTTGTACGCTTGGATGGATGAAGGTTTTACAAGTTACGCTTCTAGTGAGGTAATGGATAATCTAAAAAAGGTGAGAGCATTGCCCGGGGACCCAGCGGAGAATACGCAAGCAGGTAATTACGGGGGCTATTATGCACTTGCCCTTTCTGGAAAAGAGGAACCTATGACGACCCATGCAGATCATTTTCAAACGAATTTTGCTTATGGGCGTGCAGCTTATTCTAAAGGGGCAGTGTTTCTAGGACAATTAGAGTATATTATAGGAGAAGAAAATTTAAAAGCAGGCTTGTTAAAATATTATAATACTTGGAAATTCAAGCATCCTAATCCTAATGATTTTATTAGAATTATGGAAAAACAGTCTGGAATAGAGTTAGATTGGTATAAAGAATATTGGGTGGCTTCTACGCAGCAAATTAATTACGCACTTATAGGCGTTACACCCGTAGATGGCGATAAAACAAATATTAGTATCTCCAGAGTAGGCAAAATGCCGATGCCATTAGATATTGAAGTGACCTATACAAATGGGGAGAAGGAAATGTTTTATATCCCGCTTAGAATAATGCGAGGCGAAAAGCCTGCTACGAAAGGCGAAAAAAGAACCGTTCTAGGAGATTGGCCTTGGACGCATCCAAATTATACGTTTTCGATAGATGTTAATAGAGAAAAAATTCAATCAGTAGAAATTGATCCCTCTATCAGAATGGCAGATGTTGACCGCAGCAACAATTTGATTAGCAAATAACTGATTAATTGAGAATTGAGAATTGAGAATGGAAAATTGAGAATTGCATATACGACTTGAAAACGTTTTGCTTGTAATTCTCAATTCTCCATTTTCAATTCTCCATTAATTACAATGTTTTATGTGTGCCATCGCAGAAAGGAGGATTCTTCGTTTGCTTGCATTGGCACAGATGCGCTGTTTTAGTTTCTTCCGCAACAAAGACCAATGGTCTAAATTCCGTTCCTTTATGTGCGCCATTACAATAAGGCTGTCTATCAGATAAACCACAGGTGCACCACGCATATTTCTTGCCTTCCTCCAATTCAACTTTAATCGGTACTTTTGCAGCTACTTTAGGTAAGTCCATTTTTTTGTGTTTTTAGTTACGTTAAAAAAAGTCTGGTTTATAAATAAAACTATTATATTTTTAATTAGTTTTATCAGTCGATAAATAATTAGCTATTCAGAATTAGTCTTATTAAGTACAGAGAGAAAGAATAGGAAGATTATAACAGAGTTATAGTCGGATTACAAGTTATAATACCACGATCTTATATACAAGGTACTCCTAACCTCGGTAAATTTTCCCACCAAAATAAATAACGTAAAATATACACTATCTATTTAAGGTACTTTTTATCTTTACGGACTTAAATTATCGATCCGTAATTCACAAATATGATAAAAGCCTTTATTTTTGATTTAGATGGTGTAATTGTAGATACTGCCAAGTACCATTTCGCTGCTTGGCGACGAATGGCAAATGAATTAGGTGCTGATTTTACAGAGAAAGAGAATGAAAAATTAAAAGGAGTTAGTAGAATGGACTCCATTAACCTAATTCTAAGCTGGGGAGGCGTAACGTTAAGTGAAGCAGACAAGCTAAAATGGGCTGCGCAGAAAAATGAATGGTATTTAGAATTTCTGAATAAAATGACTCCATCTGAAATTTTGCCCGGTGTCCTACCTTTATTAAAAGATCTCCGAAAAAAAGGCTATAAAATTGCTTTAGGTTCTTCTAGTAAAAATGCAGAACGAGCCTTGCGAAAAGTAAGAATCTTCTCTTATTTTAATACCATTATTGATGGTACTAAAACGACTAGAAGTAAACCAGATCCACAAGTCTTTCAAATGGGCGCACAGCGTCTACGTTTGAAGCCAGACGAATGTGTTGTTTTTGAAGACGCAGAGAGTGGAGTAGAAGCAGCTTTGGCGGGCGGATTTTACGTAGTCGGTATGGGGAGTCCCAAAAATTTAGGGGATGCGCATGTTGTCTATTCTTCTTTAGAAGGGCTAACAATTGATTCCATTATTCAAGCAGTAAAAAATAAGTAGAGTTGTTTGTTTACTAGATAATCGCTTAAAAAAGGAATAATTCGTTAATGGTTTATTTGTTTACTAGGCACGCTACTAAACAAATAAACAATATCAACAAATAAACATTTGGAAGTATTTCTTTTTTATGCGATGATCTAATACTGTTTATTTGTTTAACAGGCTGCATATCAGTTGCAGTTGCTTAATAAAAATCTAATCAATACTAAACAATGAAAAAATACCTTAAGCACGACGAATGGTGCATCATAGAAGAAGGACTCGAACCAACACATAATAAAATTTCTGAAAGTATTTTTAGTATTGGAAATGGTAGAATGGGACAAAGAGCCAACTTTGAAGAAAATTATACGGGCGACTCTTTACAAGGTAGCTATGTGGCAGGTGTGTATTATCCTGATAAAACTAGGGTAGGGTGGTGGAAAAACGGCTATCCAGAATATTTTGCCAAAGTATTAAATGCTTGTAATTGGATTGGTATCGATATAGAAATCGAGGGTAAAAGTTTAGATTTAGCGAAGTGTAAAGTAAAGGAGTTTCGGCGGGTCTTAAATATGAAAGAAGGTTATTTGGAGCGGTCTTTTACGGCAACTACCAAAGAAGGCAAGGAGGTAAAAGTGGTGTCCAAACGCTTCTGTTCGATTGTAGATGATGAAATCGGTGCAATTAGATATTCCATTATTCCACTTAATTTTTCTGGAAACATTAATATCACGCCTTACTTAAATGGGGATGTCAAAAATGAAGATGCCAATTGGGAAGAAACTTTTTGGAATAAAGTAAAGGTAGTTGTTAAAAATACTCGTGCCTTTGTGGTAGCAGAAACTAAAAAAACTGGTTTCCAGGTAGCTACCGGGATGAAATTTCATCTTACTACTAATGGAAAGTCACCTGACCTAAATATTGCTAAAATAAAAACAGGAATGTATGTGGGGTCAAGTGTGGATGTACCTGTGAAAAAGGGTGAGGAGATAGTGGTGTATAAATATGTGGCCATTCTTGCTTCTTTAAACCACAGCAAGGAAGATTTATTAGAATTTTGTAAAGCAAAAGTTAAAAAGGCTTATCAAATAGGTTTCGATACTTTACTAAAGGATCAGAAAAAGGCTTGGGCCAAAAAATGGGAAGATAGCGACATTATCATTGAAGGAGATGTAGCTGCACAACAGGGTATTCGTTTTAATATCTTCCACCTCAATCAGACCTTTACAGGAGTAGACGAGCGTTTAAATATCGGTCCCAAAGGATTTACAGGAGAAAAATACGGAGGGAGTACTTATTGGGATACAGAAGCCTATTGCTTACCTTTTTATTTAGCTACAACGGAAGAAAAAGTCGGTCGAAATTTATTAATTTATAGATATAAGCATTTACCAAAAGCCATAGAAAATGCAGAAAAATTAGGTTTTACAAATGGTGCTGCGCTGTATCCTATGGTAACGATGAATGGGGAAGAATGCCACAATGAATGGGAAATTACTTTTGAAGAAATACATAGAAATGGGGCGATTGCTTATGGCATTTATGACTATATTCAATATACAGGAGATCAAGATTATTTGATAGATTATGGGATAGAGGTGTTGATTGCTATTGCTCGATTTTGGGCGCAACGGGTTCATTTTTCTGAACCTAAGCAACAGTATGTTATGCACGGCGTAACGGGGCCAAATGAGTACGAGAATAATGTCAACAATAATTGGTACACGAATTATATTGCTGCTTGGTGTATGAAGTATGCTAAAGAAAGTATAGCGTATGTAAAAGAAAAAGCACCTTATAAATACAGAGCATTAAAAGAAAAAATTGATTTTGACGAAGCGACTGAACTAGCTAATTGGACAGAAATTAGCAGTAATATATATTTACCAGAGGATAAAGAAAAAGGGGTATTTTTACAACAAGAGGGCTTTTTAGAGAAAGATGTAAAATCAGTAGATACCTTACGAGCGGAAGATAGACCTTTGAACCAAAAATGGTCTTGGGATAGAATTTTGCGTTCCTGTTATATCAAACAGGCAGATGTATTACAAGGTCTCTACTTTTTTGAAGATCAATTTGACTTAGCGACTATCAAAAGAAATTTTGATTTTTATGAACCTTTAACGGTGCATGAATCTTCTTTGTCTCCCTGTGTACATGTAGTCTTAGGTGCTAAAATTGGCAATACAGAGAAAGCTTATGAGATGTATTTGCGAACGGCAAGACTAGATTTGGATGATTATAATAATGACACAGAGGATGGTTTGCATATCACAAGTATGGCAGGTACTTGGATGGCGATGGTGAAAGGTATTGGAGGAATGCGGGTACGAGATGGCGTATTATCATTTGCCCCTTTTTTACCGAGTTCGTGGAAAGCGATTTCCTTTAAAGTTCAGTTTAGAGGTAAAACGGTATTAGTGAAAGTAGATAAACAAGCAACAAGCCTCCAAAATTTATCTGACGAATCTCTTACGATTAACTTGCACGATAAAGCTTATAAAATAGTAGCTAAACAAACGATAACTGTTTGAAAAGAAGTCAGATGTCAGACCGAATGAAAAGAAGTCAGATGTCAGACCGAATGAAAAGAAGTCAGATGTCAGACCGAAAAATAAATTTTTCTGTCAGAGGTCAGATTTATGACGTGTTCTTAGATGCAAATATGACGTGTTCCTAGACGTTAGCTCCTACGTAATATTGCGTCTAGAAACACGTCATATTTGCATCTAGGAACACGTCATAAATCTGACCTCTGACAGAAAAATTTATTTTTCGGTCTGACATCTGACTTCTTTTCATTCGGTCTCCCTTCTCCCTTCTTTTCAACAAAATATAACTCATGAGAATACGACTACTAATCTGTACTTTATGTTTATGGACCGCCTGTCAAAATAATTCGACAGCACCAGCAACAAAGCAGAACGTCTCCACGTCAGTTACGGCAGCAAAGGAAACAACTCCTCCCAAACCGATTGCACCCAATACACCTTTACCCAATATATCGGACATTCAGCAGCCCCAACCGCTAACGGTGTATATGCAAAAGCAGATGGCCGAAAAAATATGGCATTATAAAACAGCAATAGTCATTAATGACGAAGAAAAGAGTAAAGCATACAATGGGAAATGGGTGCAGTTTAACCCAGATAATACGCTAATGTCTGGTTACTATCAAGAAGCGGGAAGCCCTGGCAGATGGGTGTATGATGAAGGAAAGGATATTTTAACCGTAATGGAAGGAGGGGAACGACCTAACTACACCCAATGGAAAGTAAAATTTTCGGAAAATACCAATGATGTACAAATATGGGTGGGGACGACTCGTTTCCAAAATAATAGTACACAGATAAAGATGATGCGGTACGATAGAAAACCTGTAAGGAATTAGAGGGGTAGAGGAGAGGTTCTTTTTTTGAAAATTGAAAATTTTGACAAGTTTATCCATTGTACGAAAGTAGTTGACAGTTCGAGACCTTATTACACGGTCGCTTCCCGCGACCCTGTAAT
>ENA-ORXT01004164-ORXT01004164.1-marine-metagenome-genome-assembly--contig:-NODE-4164-length-15204-cov-3.668870_pt1 | contig 15204 bp, 10 predicted proteins | sample MGYA00237868_ERZ511482 | MGnify/ENA metagenome assembly ERZ511482 | reverse complement strand
TGTAGTGCAGCGGTACATTCTGGCATGATTTCCGAGTCAGGAGGACTTATCACTATTGAACTATTGAAAGGAAAAGAATTTTATACAGGAACAATTCAAAATGAAATTGATAGCAAAGATCATATAGGTACAAAATTAAGTTTTAATTTTATTGGAGAATCTGTAGCAGCAGAAAATACAGAATATCAATCTTATAAACAGCAAGAGACAAATCCCCCCTCTTCAATCGAGAGAGTAATGGTCAATAGCGTACAACGTGGATTAGAAAGATCAATTGAAAAAGCAATCACCGATATTTTTAACTAATCTTTTTTCCATTTGGTATTATAAATTCAATATTATAAAAAATAGTGGTTGTAAAACTTTGATTATTGTCTAAGCTGTTAATCATTTAAACTGCATCTTTTTTGAATTATTTCTTCGTGAACTGATTGGTCTTAAACCTAATTGATCGCGCGATCATTGATCATTGTTCATTGGTCACTGATTAAAAATATATTGTACCTCATACATTAAATCACCAACGCCATTTTTCACTAGACTCTAGAAAATATTACTCCAAAATCTTTTTCTATCAATGCTTGTAACAACCTTGTCCAAAAATTAGTAACTTTATTGTTAATCTACACTAAGAGGTATGCTGTCCAATATACGATTTAAAATAAAAACACTTAATAATGCCCCAAACTGCTCTAAACTTGATAGCTATTGGCATCTTCTTGATGACAATGACATCTTTACTAGGCCCAATTTTTCATATTTCGCCAGTTGTTCCTGCTGCCCTAACTTTCGGCATCCTTAGTTTAGCGACAGTAGATACTCTAAGTTGGAATAGCCGTGGAGTTTCTCTATTGCTAGATTTATTTGCCTCTGCTGAACAACGACAACGCATTATTCATCATGAAGCAGGACATTTTCTAACCGCATATTTTCTGGGAATTCCCATCACAGGCTATACCTTAACCGCGTGGGAAGTTATCAAACAAGGACAATTAGGTAGAGGGGGAGTTAGTTTCGATACGAAAGCTCTAACTTCAAAGCCATTTGAGGTAGATAATATGTCCTTAACTTTGTCTCGTTTTTGTACTGTCTGGATGGGGGGAATAGCAGCAGAAAAAATGATTTATGACAATTCCCAGGGTGGGGCAGAAGATAGACAACAGTTGCAACAGGCTTTAGAGATCGCTGGTTTACCCAAAGAGTCTTATCCGCAAAAAGAACGTTGGGCAGAATTACAAGCGACTAATCTTTTAACAAGACACCAACAATCTTATGAGGCTTTAGTTAAGGCAATGCAACAACGAGCAACTATAGAAGAATGTTATGAGATCATTCAGCAACATTGTGATCAGGATAGTGAACAACTAGCAGCGTGACTTCCTCTCATGCTAAATCGAAGATTTAGAACGAGCTTCCCAATCTCGCGACTGAGAGTTTACTGCCCCATGCCTCTTATCTAGACAATTATGATTAGCTCACAACGTCCCCGACACAAAGGCTTTAGCCGCATGTGCGACTTGACAGTCAATTTCTTTCCCCGCATGTCCTGCGGTACTAACGTAAAAACAAATGAATTTACTATACTCCTTCTTACGTTTAGATTTTTACCAGCACAACTTCTATGCTGAACCCATATCTAAGTTTTCAAGGTGCCAATATGCATCAACTTACAGCAATTTCAGCTAGATTTCTGATACATAAATATTGTATAGCGTATGTATAACAAGCCTTATGAAGATATTGATAAGTTTAATTCAAGTACTTAAGTTCGATTCATGAGGCAAAGCGGTTGAGGGGTGCCCCCGATATAGCTATTGCCGTCTCATCCCAAATTCCCATACATGCGGACAAGTCCTTTGTTTAAATTTGGAACGAGAATTCTCTCACACAATGTTAAAAGAAACAAAAAAATCTAATTGTGATCAAAATCGCTATTCAATTGGGAATAATTATGGCAAGAGTCACAAAAACGGTTTGACCTGAACTTTTTTATATGAGTCAAATTTTAAATCCAGTAAAACTACTAACAAATTTAGCAAATTCCAATACAAATGGAAGATTACAGGTTAAAAGCGAGCGCGTAATTTGGAATATTTACATAGCAAATGGACAAATCAAATGTGCGGCTAACTCTGTACAGCAATTGATGGTTACTTTAGATCATCATTTACGTTTTCTTGGTTTACAAAATGCTGCAGCAGCAGCAAAGTCTATTCCTAATTCTCAAGCAGAAGGTGATTTTTCCGCAATGAGTTGGTTAGAGGGAGGGAGAATTATTCCCTCAATTAACTGGTTAGTGTTGCGAGAGCATCTTCATAGAACTGAGGCAGAAAAAATCTTTGCTAGTTTAAGTTTAGAAGCGATAGAGAGCTTGCTTTGGCTTCGAGAAGGAGAGTATAAATGGAATAAAAATGCTAATTTACCTCAACATGCTTTGGCAGCCAGGGTAACATTTCAAGATCTAGAATTATCTAATTCAATTAAAGAGATAGAACAAAAGATTAAAAGCTGGAAAACATTTAATCCTTTAATCATATCTCCCTATCAATGTCCTTACTTAGAAGATAGTCAGAAATTAACTGAATCTTCAGCACCAATTTTGCTGAAACTAGAAAAATTTCTAAAAGGCTTGAGTTTCAGACAGTTAGCTCTAATTTTAAATCAAGACGAATTAAAAATTGCCCAACTGTTAAATTCTTCTATAAAAAGTGGTGAAATTACTGTTCGTTCACCTCAAGCTCCCTTCAATCTTTTGCCATCTATTCCCATGGATAGATCGGATACAGCTTTTATAGCTGATATCAATACTGGGAAAAAATATAAGGTTGCCTGCATTGATGATAGTCCAACTATTTTAGATGAAATGCAGCGATTTCTATCTAGTGAAGCGTATGAAATCACTAGGATTGAGGATCCTTTAAAAGCGGCACCAATCTTGCTACGTTTCAAGCCAGATTTAATTTTGATGGACATTTCCATGCCTAACATTAATGGTTATAAACTTTGCAGTTTCTTTAGGGCTAGTGCATCCTTAAAAAAAGTGCCGATTATTATGGTTTCTGGTCGGACTGGTTTTATTGATAAAACTAGAGCAAAAATGGTGGGAGCAACAGATTATCTAACTAAACCATTTTCCAAAGAAGATCTTTTATCTGTAGTCAATAAGTATTTACAGGTAAAAGTTTCTGTTTAGCAAAATTAAAGTTTTGCTGCTAAAAGTTCCCCTTAAACTCCTGAAATATAATCCTTAAAAGGAAATAAACATTATGAAAAATGTATTGGTAGTTGACGATCTAAAAGCACAGTTAAATCTAATTACAGCCTATTTAACCGAAGAAGGTTTCAACGTAATAACCGCTGGTAATGGCAATGAGGCATTAGAAAAAGCCAGCGCACAATCTTTTGACTTGGTGATCACAGATTTAGTAATGCCTGAAATGAGCGGCTTAGAATTTTGCCGTAAATTAAAGAAAAATCCTGAAACTGCAAGCATTCCAGTAATTGCCTGTACCACCAAAGATCGAGATATGGACAAAAAATGGGCAAAAAAACAAGGTGTAGTTGCTTATTTAGTAAAACCTTTTACTAGAGAAGAAATGATTAGTACGGTTAAAAATTCAGTAGGTTAAAAGTAGTGAGCAGTTTAACAACTACGGACAGACTTAAAGAACTATTACCTCAGTTATTTAATACCGAAAAACTAGAGGGTGATTATTATTTGCGATTTCAGTTAACTAATGAAATCTCTGGATTAATCGAGCTTAAATATGTTCAAGAGTCTTTAACTATTAAAGGCGATCGCATTACGGCAGTTCCTAATTTGCCTGACTATGTTGTCGGCTTGATGAGTTCTAAAAATCAGGTTTTTCTAGCAATAGACTTAGCCCATCTCATAGGATTATCGCCAGAAACGGTTAATTCAAGACAATATCAAACCATAGTTGTTCAAATTGATGATGCAGAAGATAATGTTCAATCTGATGATCTTAATTTATTTGGTTTAACCGTCAAGAATATAGAAGGTATTAACAGAATAACAAGCGATCGCTTTCTTACTTTAACAGATGACATACCAGACAGTTTAAAACCATTTGTGAAAAGTGCTGTCCTTCAGGAAAGTAAAAATTCAACCTCTTCTATAGAACAAAAATCGTTATTGATTGATATTACCCAATTAATTTGTAACAAAGTAAATTCTAAAATTTGATTCTTGTATTAGAGAATCTATCAATTATTTTATTGTTAAATCTATAAAGTCATGTCAAACAAGCCATCTCACCCAGTTAACTCGGCTATTAAAACTAAAAAATTTAGCTTTATCAGAAGCTGTAGATCCAGTATTTTAATCTTAGGTTTAGGCGGTTTAGTTTTGCCTATCATTAACCTACCTCTAATATCAGAATCAACCCATCCCTTGATTTCACAAAAGGCATTGGCACAGGAAGCATCCCCTGCTGCGGCTCAAGAAAACAAGGTGATCAAGGTGGGAGTTTTATCAAAAGAAGACGTAGATAGAACTATTGCCAAGTGGCAACCTACCATGGATTATTTGTCTCAGGCAATTCCTGGCTATACTTTTGAGATGATTCCTCAAGGGATCGAAGAAATGCCCGAATTTGCCCAAAATAATGGGGCAAACTTCTACATTGTCAACTCTGGAATGTATGTTGACTTTGAAGCCAGCTATGGAGCAAACCGTATTGCTACCTTAAAAAACCTTAGATTGGGTAAAGCTTATACTGAATTTGGCGGGGTGCTGATTACCAAAGCAGACCGTAATGACATCAACAGTATTGAAGATCTAAAGGGCAAAAATTTCATGGCAGTTACTCCTAATGCTTTTGGGGGCTGGCAAATGGCAGAAGGTGTCTTGTTTGAAGCAGGTATAGAAAACCCAGAGAAATTCTTTCAAAAGCTTGATTACGGCAAAACTCACGATAATGTAATTAAGGCTGTTGCCGAAGGTAGAGCTGATGCAGGAACAATTCGGACAGATGCTTTAGAAAGAGCAGTACAGAGGGGCGAAGCCAAGCTAGAAGACTTCAAAATTATTAACGAACAAACAACTGCAGGATTTCCTTTTGTACACAGTACACCTTTATATCCTGAGTGGCCCTTTGCCTCAGCTAAAGGAACCGATCTTGAACTAGAGGAATTGGTGGCAAAGGCTCTATTCAATATGCCTAAAACCAGCCAGGCAGCTAAATCAGCCAAATCCGAGGGTTGGACTGTACCCCAAAACTATCGACCAATACACGAACTATTTATTGACCTTAATATTGCTCCTTATGACGAAATTGGACAAATTACCATTGAGGATCTAATTGAAGATTATCTTTGGCTGTGGGTAAGTTTGATAGCAGTAATACTTGGTTTAGCTGGATATGCCATTTATGCACAAAGACAATCCATCATTCAAGAAAAACAAAACCAAGCATCTCTAAACGAACTCAACAAATCCTTAGAACAGAACGCAGCCGAACAAAAAGAGCAAAGAGAGGAACTAGAAACAGCGGTAGTTGGCTTGATGGAAGCACTAGAACCAGCAGCAGATGGAGATCTCACCGTCCGCGCTCAACTATCAGAAGGGGATGTGGGAATCATTGCCGATTTGTTTAACGCGATTGTCGAGAACTTGCGCGATATTGCCCTCCAGGTGAAAGATTCCGCTGGACAAGTAGGTTCTTCTCTAAAGCAAAACGAAGGTTCAGTACGAGAAATTGCCGAACAGGCAGAAACAGAAGCAAAACAAATTTTGGCTACTCTATCATCAGTAGAGCAGATGTCCAACTCAATTAAAGATGTGGCAGCCAACGCGGAAAAAACTGCAACTATCTCCAATGATGCTTTCGTCAGTGCCAAAGAAGGTAACACTGTCATGGATCGAACTGTAGATAGTATTCAAGGTTTGCGGACAACAATTGGTGATACATCTAAGAAGATTAAGCGTTTGGGGGAATCAGCCCAACAAATTTCTCAGGTAGTTGCTCTAATCGATGAGATTGCTCTCAAAACAAACCTTCTGGCAATTAACGCTTCTGTAGAGGCTGCCCGTGCAGGAGAACTAGGTCAAGGCTTTACTGCCGTTGCCGAACAGGTTGGTGCCTTGGCAGAACAATCAGCCAGTGCAACCAAAGAAATCGCTCAACTTATCACAGGGATTCAGCAAGAAACTCAAGAAGTTGTGGCAGCGATGGAAACAGGAACTAGCCAGGTAGTTGATAGTACTCGTTTGGTAGAAGCTACCAAAGTCAGCTTGGGTACTGTGTTAACCAAGTCTCAGGAGATTGACCAACTAATGAAATCAATTTCTGAAGCTACTATCTCTCAAGCACAAACTTCCCAAGCTGTAACTGAGGTCATGATGCTCAATAGTAGAACATCTCAAGAACGTTCTAAATCTTCTGGTCAAGTGGCTCAGGCAATTCAAAGCACGACGGCCATTTTGGGGCAGCTTGAAGAATCAGTGGCTCAGTTTAAGGTTAGCGAGACTGAAGAAACTGAAAATTCTCAAGTAATGTCTGAAACAACTGCTTAAACAACGAGTAACAGGTAATTAAAATTAAACCTATTACCTGTTGTCTTTTTTCCTTTCCCCTTTCACCTCATACTGCAATGGACACGGAACAACAAGTAAGACTAGATTTCTTAGAAGAAGCAGAAGAATATTTTGATAGCTTGGAATCACTCCTGATGGAATTGGATTCCCAAGGAGCAGAGCCAAGCTTATTAGACTCTGCTATGCGGGCTGCTCATTCCTTAAAAGGTGGGGCGGCAATGATGCGTTTTGTCCCCCTTAGCAAAATTGCCCATCGTCTAGAAGATTTCCTAAAAATTCTCCGAGTCCGCAAAGATGATAGTTTAGTCGATCGCGAGGTGACAACTCTGTTACTCAAGGGTGTTGACTCTCTAAGAGAAGTAAGAGATCTTCACCAGCAGCAAGTCGATATTGATGAAGTTTGGTTTGCCGATCATACCGAGCCTATTTTTGCAGGTTTGCGGGCTAAGTTGGGAGATCTTAAAGAAGAAGATGAGGATCTGCTATTAGCAGAGGAAGAACAAGTTGATGTTTCTACCCTAATTTTTCAGAGTGGCGTAGAAGATTGCTTGGAAAGTTTTGCAGCTCAGTTAGGTATTCTCGAACCTGCCCAATTAAAAGAAGAGTTAGGTATTCAAGCAGAACAGCTAATTGAAATTGGACGAATGAGCCAGATTGAGCCATTTGTTCAGCTATGTCAGTCTGTTTTAGAACAGTTGACTCTTGTTTCTCTAGATGAAGTTGAAGATTTAGCAAATGAAGCCTTAAAGCTGTGGGAGCGATCGCATGCTTTAGTTTTAGTCGGTAGAATAGATAAGCTGCCCAATCATGTTAGCGGTTTTGTGCCGTCTTCTAAAACTACCAAGCCTAGTAGTCCTACACCAGATATTGCCGATCTAATTAATGCCGAAGAATTAGCCGAAATACAGAATTTTGCGGCTCAAGAATTGGCACCAGAACTTCCTCTGGGGGAATCAGAATTTGATTTGGATGAACTAACCCCCAGCACAGCAGAATTATCCCAGTTAGATGCAGCTTTTCTGTCAGTGGATAGTTTCGACTTGAGTACGACATCAGAAGTTAATGATTTAGAGGCATTTTCAGATTCATTACCCGCTGTGGACATGGATCTAGATGAATTTGCTTTAGATCCGACAGAATTATCTGAATTGGATGCAGTTTTTGATGATTTAGAAGTTCCTGACATAGCCCCATCTCAATCAGAATCTCTAGCTAATAGTGCTGTCGATTTTAACTTAGATTTGCTCACTCCCGATGCCGCAGAACTCTCTGAGCTTGATAACGCCTTTGCGGAGTTAGAAGTACCAACGAGCCTACAGCCTGTTGCCGATAACGCCGTTGAGCAGACACCATTTAAAACACCTCCTCTACAGCAGCTCAAAAAAGAAGAAGGGAGAATGGTTAAAGTTTCCGCAGCCAGACTTCAAAGTTTGAATAACCTATCGAGTAAATTAATTCTCGAACGTAATGCTGCCATTCTGCGTCTAAATCAACTCCAAAATTATGTCAGTCTAACTAGAGAAAGAATGCGTCGTTTGGAGCAATCTAGTTTAAAACTACGCAAACTATATGACTGGGCCTCTCTAGTGGGTGAAAATGCCCTGTTTCAAAGCGCATATCCTACCCCCAGTGCTGCACACGAGATGGTTCCTGCTCTTAAATTCGCTGAAGTTGCTCCCAATGATGAGTCGACATCTAACTCCACGACGGAGAAGTTTGACTCCCTAGAAATGGATCGTTATACCGATCTGCACCTGTTATCCCAAGAACAAATGGAAACTATTGTTCAACTACAGGAGGTAACGGCTGATATAGACTTGGGTGTCCAAGATATGGGGCAGGTAATTCGCGATTTTAGTTTCACTACCCGTGAACTACAGCAAAACGTAACGCGATCGCAAATGCGTCCTTTTGGTGAGCTTGTAGGACGTTTCCCACGATTGATTCGCGATTTATCAAGCCAACACAACAAGGAAGTTGACCTAGTTATAGAAGGAAAAACCACCTATATTGACCGCCAAGCCTTGGAATCACTCAGCGATCCCTTAACTCATCTGTTGAGAAATGCTTTCGACCACGGTTTGGAAGATACTAAAACCCGTATTGCAGCAGGGAAAAATCCTAAGGGCAGTATTTTATTAAAAGCCAAACAGCAGGGAAACCAAACCATCATCACTATTACTGACGATGGGGGAGGAATAAACACGGACAAAATTCGCGATCGCTTATCAAAATTAGGATTCTCCAAATCCCAAGTCAGTCAAATCTCGGAAACTGACATATTAGACGCTATTTTTGAGCCTGGATTTAGTACCGCAGACCAGGTTACCGAATTATCTGGTCGTGGAGTGGGAATGGACGTTGTACGCTCCAACCTACAGCAAATTCGCGGTGATATTCAGGTCAAAACCGAATCTGGCAAAGGAACAACCTTTATTATTTCTGTTCCCCTATCCTTGTTGGTATTGAGGGTAGTAATTGTTGAAAGTGCAGGGATGGTATTTGCTGTACCTGTCAACAGTATCAAAGAAATTGTCAAGTACGACCCCGAATTAATTGTTCGCGAAGGAGAACAAGAGCAAATGATTTGGGGCGAAAAGTCTATTTCTCTACTCCGTCTAGAAGAAAGCTTTAAATTTAAACGCCCTAGTAAAGCGTTTGAAATGTCAGGAAATCCTAAAATTAACGTATCAACTGTCTTGATTTTTGAAGATAATGTCAAGCTACGGGGAATTTGTCTGGAAAAATACTGGAACGAACAAGAAGTAGGTATTAGACCAGTCAAAACTTCCGTACCGCTTTTCCCTGGCTTCACTGGCTCAACAGTTTTAGGTGATGGACGAGTAATTCCTCTGATTGAACCTATTGCTTTGGGCAAGGGTATTGTCAAACAACGAGTTGATTCATCTAGAGAATCGGAAAATATTAATGATTCTTCTAGCTTCAATTTTCCTGTTGTTGATACTGCGACAGTTTTAATTGTTGACGATTCTGTTAATGTTAGACGATATCTAGCGGGCATTTTAGAACAAAATGGTTATCGAGTTGAAGAAGCTAAAGATGGTCAAGATGCAGTAGATAAACTATTGAGCGGACTTCAGGTACAGGCTATGATTTGCGATGTGGAAATGCCTCGCTTAGATGGCTATGGAGTACTTACAGAAGTGAAATCGGAACCAACTTTGGAACATATTCCTATTGCCATGTTGACTTCTCGTAGTAATGACAAGCATCGCAAGTTGGCGATGAAACTCGGCGCATCAGCATACTTCTCTAAACCCTTTAATGAGCAAGAAATGCTACAGACCTTAGAAAGTTTGGTTGCTAAGGTCTAAATAACATTGCGATTTCTTTTTGTAACACGTACAAGTTATTTTATAATGAGTGACTCATGTAAAGGATAAAAAAGATGAGTCTTAAAGATCAGATAGGAGAAGACATCAAAACGGCAATGAAGGCTAAAGACAAAGTTCGCCTTCAAACAGTAAGAGGTATCAAAAAAGCTATCTTAGACAAAGAGGTAGAATTGCGTCCTAAAGGTCAAGATAGCCTTACCCCCGAACAAGAAATAGAATTACTGTCCCAACAGGCAAAACAGCGTCGTGATTCAATTGAACAGTTTACCAATGCTGGCAGAGACGATCTAGCTCAAAAAGAAACGCAAGAATTAGCGATTATCGAAACCTACTTACCAGAACAGGTGAGCGATGATGAAGTAGAAAGCATTATCGATCGCATTATTGCTGATTCTGGGGCATCGACCATGAAGGATTTGGGTAAGGTCATGGGTCCAGCGATGAAGGAACTAAAAGGTAAGGCAGACGGTAAGAAAATTCAAGAACTAGTTAAAGCAAAACTTGCCTAGTTTATTAGTGTTGATGACACGCCCTAATTAAAGGTGGATAAATTTATCCACCTTTATTAATTTAGAAAACTTAGAGCTTTTTAAGCTTTCGGCTTGAGAAAAACTAAAGCTTGTCGCCAGATGAGCGTTTGCTGGCTGTAATGATCCACTACACAAATGGAATCAGCATCCTGCCAAAGAATTTTACCGACTACTAGGTCGTCTGTAATTAACTTTATCTCTACTTCCTGCTTGTCTTTGATATGATTTTGGACTTGTTTTATACCAGGTAGGGATGTATCAAATTCACTCATATTTTCAGTTTTATATTCTTTTAGGAAAATCTAACGATGGTAATCGAGTTTAGCAAATACCAAGGATTAGGCAATGATTTTATCTTGATTGATAATCGTCATTCCACCGAACCCATAATCACCCCCAAACAAGCCATACAAATGTGCGATCGCCATTTTGGTATTGGTGCAGACGGCGTAATCTTTGTCTTGCCAGGAAAAGAAGATACGGAATACACCATGAGAATCTATAATTCTGATGGCTCGGAGCCAGAAATGTGCGGTAACGGCATTCGCTGTCTAGCTAAGTTTATCGCTGATTTATCTGGGAACACCGAAGTTAATAAATCTTACAGAATTCATACTCTGGCAGGGACAATTATTCCCAAACTCGAAAGTAACGGAGAAGTTACGGTGGATATGGGCGAACCTCAACTAAAGGCTGCCGAAATACCCACTACCTTGACTGCCCAAGACGAAAAAGTTGTGGCTCAATCTTTAGAAGTTGGAGACAAGACATGGTCTGTTACCGCAGTTAGTATGGGCAATCCTCACTGTATCACTTTTGTAGAAAATAGCGATCGCCTTGAGCTAGAAAAAATCGGCCCTTTATTTGAACATCATGATGTTTTTCCGCAGCGCACTAACACTGAGTTTATTCAAATAGTCAAATCAAACTACCTCAAGATGAGAGTTTGGGAAAGGGGTGCTGGTATTACTTTAGCCTGCGGTACGGGTGCTTGTGCCAGCGTGGTTGCAGGAGTCTTAAATGACAAATGCGATCGCTCTTGTACTGTCGAATTGCCAGGAGGATGTTTACAAATTAGCTGGTTCCAAACAGATAATCGAGTTTACATGACTGGCCCTGCTACGGAAGTATTTAAAGGAGGATATTTAGCCTCTTAGTAAATATTGCAGTACTTAAAATTGTGAGTACATTTACTGTCTTGATAAAAAAACGTACTGCAACACCTAAGTGTTTCGTATTTTTGCATAATAAAAAAAATCCCACCGCTTACTATTGAAGGGTGGGATTAGAAAAGAAGGATACCACAAAACACACATATTTCATAATTCACAGGCAATTTAAGGATAGCTATAATGCTTTAATTTTAATAGAAAAACCTTAAAAGCTTAATTACATCTTTGGTTAAATAACCTAGTAAAATTACCTTTTTCTTATTTCCCATTATAGACGCTTTTAGTTAAAAATATCTAGGTGTTTTTATCCTCTTCATAAAAACATTTTTAAAATAATTGCTAAGGTGCTTGGTAAACCGTTAATATAGCTTATAAGAAAGATTTATTAGTGATCTTAAATAGCTGAGTATTTGACCAACAATTTACTGCCACATATTCTGTAACCATTGCTAAGTAGACTTTTAAAGCTGTTACAACTTAAGAAATAATTGGCTAAAAAATTAGTTTGAAGGCTTGTTTTAACTATAAAATATTTAATTGATATAGTTTCTTCAACTCTATAAAGATACTTCATGCTTGGAGTTAATTATGCAGTCGTAAAGCATTGTCTATTCTCTGTGATGCCTAATTTTAAAGAGCTTTGTTTTATCAGTAAATATACTAAACCTTCGATACTAAACTTTTAATATAAAATCAGAGATATTAGGTGATAAATTGTTCGTGGTAGACAATTTGAGAAACTTCCGCAACCAGCAGCAATACACTTTGCTGTATCTGGGTTCAGGTATAAATATCTATTAATTTAACGACCATACTTTCTTGATGGGTGTACTTCATAAGTTAATTATTATGATAAAAATCGGTAACTTGATCCTGGTAACTATGCTCATTACTTTGCCAATTGCAGCTAAATACTTACCTAAAACATTTGCTTAGGAAAAACAGATGGTTAATACTTCAAAAAAAAACTTCTTAGCGACCCTTTTTTGCAATTACCTACAGAAAACACGGTTAATGTCGTTTGGTTCACAGAGTTTTTGGGAAATAAACATTGGGTTGAATATGGCTCGCAACTACGCAAAAAAGCGATCGCCAAAACAATAAAACTTAGCCGTGTTAGAGAAGATTCAGACTCCAAAATAGACAATCCTCCTACTCAATCTACCTCTAGAGATATTTGGCGACACGAAGCGGTGGTAACAGGGTTAATTCCTAATCAGCGCGTCAGTTATCGAGTAAAAAGCGAGTCAGCCAAGCAAACTGCTGTTAGCAATACATTTACTTTAGCTAGCAATCCTAGTTCAGATGCAGCACTTAAAATACTGCTAACCTCAGATCATCAGTTAATGCCAATGACTACGGCTAATTTGACCAAGGTAGTAGAGACAGTAGATCGGCTAGATGCCGTATTTTTCCCTGGAGATTTGGTTAATGTTCCAGACCGCGCCTCAGAATGGTTTGACGATCTTAGGGGAGGAGCCTTTTTTCCTGCTTTACAGGGTCGAGGTAGCTACAAACTAGAAAGCAATGGCACTAAAACTACTTATCAAGGTGGAGAAATAATTCAGCATGCCCCTTTATTTGCGGCAATCGGTAATCATGAGGTAATGGGAAGAAGATCTAACTTTACCCTAAAACAAGAATTCAACGATCCTGTTCCCCGCGAGGTGGCTAGCAACACAACCGATTCGCAAAGCAACATAAAGCAAGACAAAATTAAAGATAACTCTTTTAACACCGACACTTACGAAGAAATTTTTAGCCTGCCTAAAAGTGATGCTGGGGGTAAGCAGTATTATGCAACAAATTTTGGCAATATTCGCTTGATTTCTCTTTATGTAACTAACATTTGGCGTAGTCCTGGTTTAGAAGCGGAAGACAAAGGACGTTATAAAGAAAGCAGCAATGACTTAGACAATCCCGCAGCATGGGGTTATGGACAGCATATCTTTGAACCGATTAAACAGGGAAGCAAGCAGTATCAATGGTTAAAGCAAGAATTACAGAGTCAAGCCTATCAAAAAGCTAAATACAAAATAGTGATGCTGCATCATCCTCCCCATACATTAGGAGGAAATATTGTTCCACCCTACACCGATCCTCAACCCAAACCTTATTTTACCAAAGACGCCCTGCGATCGCTCTATTATGACTATCCGATTGAAAATGACTACATTATTCGCGATCTAATTCCCTTGTTGGAATCTGCGGGGGTTCAACTAGTTTATTATGGACATTCCCATCTGTGGAATCGATTTAAGAATAGTTCGGGGATACACTTTTTGGAATCTTCCAATGTGGGTAATAGCTATGGCGCACATTTGGGAGACAATAAAAGACCAGTTCCTACTTACAGCCCAGAAAACTACGCTTTAATCGGAGATCCCAACGGCTTAGAGCCTATTGTGCCAAATATTGCCCCTCTAATCGATTGGGACAGGCAACAACCTATGGCTTATATAGCTAGTAATGATATTACGGTATTTAGCATTTTCAATAGCGAAACAGGAACGGTTAGCAGCTATCGTTATGATATCCGTCAACCCAATTCAGACGTAATCAAATTCGATGAATTTAAACTCGGTCAATAATTGTCAGTAGCACAAAAATCAAACGAAATATCACTATTTTTGATTACCTTGCATTATATTGAGAATTCTCATAACATTCGTTTGAATTAATATCTACGAGGAGAAAATGCCACAAAAAAAGAAAGCTATGATCACGGGAATTACTGGGCAAGATGGCTCTTACCTAAGTGAATTTCTACTATCCCAAAATTACGAAGTTCATGGCATTATACGCAGAACTTCAACGTTCAATACCGATCGCATAGATCATATGTATGTCGATCCTCACAGTTCTGATGCTAGCTTATTTCTGCACTATGGTGATTTGACAGATGGAACTACCCTAAGAAGAATTTTAGAAGAAGTAAAGCCAGTAGAAATTTATAATCTTGGTTCCCAATCTCACGTCAGAGTTAGTTTTGATTCCCCTGAATATACGGTAGATTCAGTCGGAATGGGGACTTTACGTTTACTAGAGGCTGTTCGCGACTATCAACAAAGAACAGGAATTGAGGTCAAGTTTTATCAGGCAGGTTCTTCAGAAATGTTTGGTAAAGTGCAGGCTGTACCTCAAAGCGAAGACACTCCTTTTTATCCTCGTAGTCCCTATGCTTGTGCCAAAGTCTATGCTCATTGGCAGACGATCAACTATCGCGAATCTTACGATTTATTTGCCTGCAACGGTATTTTATTTAACCACGAATCTCCTCGTCGTGGAGAAACTTTTGTTACCAGAAAAATCACCAGAGCGATCGCTAGAATTGTAGCAGGACAGCAAAAAGAGCTGTTTTTAGGCAATCTTGATGCTAAAAGAGACTGGGGTTATGCCAAAGACTACGTTAGGGCAATGTACTTGATGTTGCAGCAAGAAAAACCAGATGACTATGTTGTTGCCACAGGAGAAACTCATTCAATTAAAGATTTTCTAGAATTAGCATTTAATTACGTCAATCTTAATTGGCAAGATTTTGTAGCTTTTGATGAACGTTATTTACGTCCTACCGAAGTTGACTTGTT
>ENA-ORXT01004162-ORXT01004162.1-marine-metagenome-genome-assembly--contig:-NODE-4162-length-15205-cov-8.929865_pt1 | contig 15205 bp, 12 predicted proteins | sample MGYA00237868_ERZ511482 | MGnify/ENA metagenome assembly ERZ511482 | reverse complement strand
ACCTCCCTGCTGGGCGGCGCCAACTCGCCGTGGCTCGAGCATCAATACGAGCTGTATCTCAGCGATCCCAACTCAGTGGACGAGGCGTGGCGCGACTACTTTGGCAATCTGCCCATGGTGGACGAAAATGCCCGAGAAGTAGCGCATTCCGCCATCCGCGAGCAATTCAGGCAACTGGTTCGTAGCGGTGGGCCTCGTCAGGGAGGTTCAGCTGACGCCCCCGCAGTTGGCGGTACCGCTGAGCTCAAGCAGATTTATGTCACCCAGCTGATCAACGCCTACCGTGTACGGGGGCATCAGCTTGCGAAGACTGATCCGCTGGGTCGCGAGTCCGGTGCCATGGTGCGCGAGGTACGGTTAAATGAAAACGGACTGTCCAATGCTGATCTGGACACGGTGTTTCCCACACCCTCTCTGGAAGGCATCGATCAGGCACCGCTACGCGACATCATCTCTCATCTCGAGCGTTGTTACTGCAGCTCGATCGGCTATGAGTTCATGTACATCGACTACACGCCACAGAAAGACTGGCTTCAGCAGCGAATAGAAAGCGTTGCCTCTTCACCGGTACTCAACGCTGAAACGCGCCAATGGATTCTGCAACGGGTGACTGCAGCTGAAAGCATGGAGCGTCATCTAGGCTCACGTTACGTCGGTCAAAAGCGCTTTTCACTCGAAGGTGGTGAGAGCCTGATCGTGATCATGAGCGAGCTTGTCCGACGTGCCGGTGCTGCCGGTGTCAAGGACATGGTTCTGGGCATGGCTCACCGCGGCAGACTCAATATGCTGGTCAATATACTGGGCAAGAATCCGGCTGATCTGTTTCAGGAATTCGAAGGAAAGCACGATGAAAGCCTGTCTTCAGGTGATGTGAAATACCATCAGGGATTCAGTTCGGATATCAAGACTTCGCACGGTCACATGCATCTGTCACTGGCATTCAACCCGTCTCATCTGGAGATAGTGTCCCCCGTTGTTGAAGGCTCAGTTCGTTCAAGACAGGATCGCTATGGCGACAAGGACGGCGAGAAAGTCATTCCTATCGCGATACACGGTGATGCCGCATTTGCCGGTCAGGGTGTGGTCATGGAGACGTTCAACATGGCTGATTCGCGCGGTTTCTCTACTAAGGGTACGGTGCACATCATCATCAATAACCAGATCGGTTTCACCACGAGTAACGTGGCAGATGCACGATCTACACTGTACGCCAGTGATGTGGCAAAGATGATCAATGCCCCTATTTTCCATGTCAACGGTGATGATCCGGAAGCGGTGTACTTCGTGACACAGCTCGCGCTGGATTTTCGTATGGCGTTCAAGAAGGACGTGGTCATCGATATGGTGTGTTATCGCCGCCATGGCCACAACGAGACCGATGAGCCGTCAGTCACGCAACCCATCATGTACAAGTCCATCAAGGCGTTACGCACCACGCGTGCCTTGTATGCAGAGCATCTGGTGGAAGCTGGAATCGTGTCTGCCAGTGATGCAGATCGAATGATAGAAGACTACCGACAGGCTCTTGATGATGGCAAGAATGTAGCGCCCGGTATTATTGAGGGCGTGCCAGAAGCTCCTGAGCTGGTCGTTGACTGGTCTCGGTACGATGCGAAGAAATGGTCAGTACCTTATGAGGCGCAGTTTCCTCTGGAGCGACTGCAGTCTCTGGCGACCAGCCTGACCACACTGCCAGACGGGCTGGTGTTGCATTCCAGGGTCAAAAAAATCGTCGAGGATCGTCGCAAAATGACAGCGGGCGCATTACCGCTGGATTGGGGTTACGCTGAAACCATGGCCTACGCAACGTTGCTCGACCAAGGTTATTCGGTGAGATTGTCAGGGCAGGACTGTGGCCGCGGTACGTTCGCACACCGCCATTCTGTATTGCACAATCAGGCAACCATGGGAGCTCACGTGCCACTGCGGGAGCTCACAGACAAAGCCAACTTCCTGGTGATTGATTCTGTCTTGTCAGAAGAGGCAGTGCTCGGGTTCGAATACGGATACGCCACAGCGGATCCCAATACGATGGTTATCTGGGAAGCGCAGTTTGGTGATTTCGCCAACGGCGCTCAAGTGCTGATTGACCAGTTCATCAGTTCCGGTGAAACCAAATGGGGCCGGCTGTGTGGTCTGACGTTACTACTACCTCACGGTTACGAAGGACAAGGTCCGGAGCATTCTTCAGCGCGACTGGAGCGATTTCTGCAGCTGTGCGCAGAAGACAACATGCAAGTGATTGTGCCCAGCACACCGGCTCAGGCTTATCACATGCTGCGCCGACAGATGCTCAGGTCCATGCGCCGGCCACTGATCGTGATGTCACCGAAAAGCCTCTTGCGTCATCGTCTGGCTACATCAACTCTGGAGGATCTCGCTGAAGGAACCTTCATGCCCGTGCTGCCAGAGGTTGATCCACTCAATGCCAAGTCGGTAGACCGGCTCGTCTTTTGCAGCGGCAAGGTCTATTACGATCTGCTGGAAGCCCGGCGAGATAAAGAGCTGGACAATGTTGCGCTGGTCCGTCTCGAGCAGTTGTATCCTTTTCCGTACGATGAGATGACAGAGGCAGTGAAGCAGTACCCGAAAGCCAAGTCCATTGTCTGGTGTCAGGAAGAGCCCCGAAATCAGGGTGCCTGGCGATCCAACCGTCACCGAATTGAGCGCGTATTACCGGCATCCGTGAAAGAGGTCGAATTTGTAGGACGTTCGCCATCTGCATCACCGGCCAGTGGATACATGAGTCAGCATTTGATAGAGCAGAAACGCCTGGTCGAAGAAGGTCTGGGTCTGATACCCAACAGCCAGACCCACTGATCTACACTCACCCATTTACAACAACATCACAGGTTCACTTGCATGACATCCGAAATCAAAGTGCCGACGCTACCCGAATCCATCGCAGATGCGTTGATCGTGACCTGGCACAAGAAAGAGGGTGACGCTGTACGTCGCGACGAAGTGCTGGTCGACATCGAAACCGACAAGGTCGTCATGGAGGTGCCCGCCGCCGAAGATGGAGTGCTGGGCAAGATCGTGGAACCGGAAGGCACCACGGTTGCGGCTCATCAGGTCATCGGCTCAATCGAGGCAGCTGGTAGTGTGGTGGCTGCACCGGAGGCCGTTACAGCACCCACAGCCGAAACCACCACGCCAGCGCCTGCCGCCGCAAGTGCTCCACCTGCTGCTGACGCTCCTGCCGGGCAAACCAGTCCTTCAGTCCGCAAGTTACTTGACAAGCATGGTTTGAGCGCAGCTCAGATTGCCGGTAGTGGCAAGAACGGTCGAATCATCAAGCAAGACGTGGAGCAGTACGTTGCCAGCATGAGCACCGAGGCCATCGCAACGCCTGCGCCCGCTGCTACACCGGCTGCAGCGCCATCGACAGCAGCCACAAGCACAGCGCCGTTGCCCATTGCGGCTGACGGCGAGCGTGTGGAAAAACGGGTGCCGATGTCCCGAATGCGTGCTCGTATTGCTGAGCGTTTACTGTCTGCATCGCAAGATACGGCCATGCTGACTACCTTTAACGAGGTCGACATGAGTGCGTTCATAGCGCTACGGGGTCAGTACAAGGATCGTTTTGAAAAATCCCACGGTGTGAAGCTCGGCTTCATGTCCATCTTTCTCAAGGCTGCCACCGAGTCCCTGAAGCGTTACCCGGATATCAATGCGTCGATTGATGGTAACGATGTTGTCTACCACGGCTATTGCGATATTGGTGTTGCAGTATCATCAGAGCGCGGTCTTGTCGTGCCTGTCTTGCGCAACACAGAATTCATGTCACTGGCTGATATCGAGAAAACAATAGGCCACTATGCTGAGAAAGCCAGAGACGGCAAACTCACCATGGATGAAATGACTGGCGGTACTTTTACCGTGTCTAATGGAGGCGTTTTCGGTTCGTTATTATCGACACCTATACTGAACCCGCCACAGAGTGCCATTCTGGGTATGCACGCCACACAGGATCGCCCCGTCGCTATCAATGGCGAGGTCGTTATCCGGCCCATGATGTATGTGGCTTTAAGCTATGACCACAGGATAGTGGATGGTAAAGGTGCCGTAGGGTTTCTGAAAACCATCAAGGAACTGGTTGAAGATCCCGCACGAATCGTTTTCGATTTGTAGTCACTGCAACTCAGGCTCCTAGACAAAGGTTTCCTTTCCCAGTAGCTGGCGCATTCTCACCAGCACATCAAGTCCTTGCATGGATAACCAGTGGGGCAGGTCAATGATGACCCAGTTTTCGGCCAGCTTGTGGCCCTCTCGCCGATACACATCAACAACACGCATGTCAGCAGGCAGAGTGTTTCCCGTTAAACCCAGAAAACCGCCGAGCGCCGTATTGGTCAGATTCGGCCAACCGAAGAAACAGCCGTAATTGCCTTCGGCAAAGCGTGCAACGTGTCCATTGAAAGTTTTTGATCCGAGGTTGAAACGGAAAGGGTACTGGTGCTGGTGCTGGTAGCGCTCTAGCGTGTAGCTAGCACCGATGCCTTCCGGTCCGTACCAGATCATATCCTCGTGCCAGGTTTTGGCTAGCGTCGATACCGCTACAATATTGTCGTTGGTTTCCAGTGCGTGCTGATTGGCGCGGCTCAGGTCAGCAACCATACGATTGATCAGCTGTAGCGTCTCATCACCTTCGCATTGCGGGTGCTCGCTCAAAAGCAGTCCGTCATGGGTTCTTGGGCCAGGGTAGACAAACGAGGCGCCGCTTTGCGGTGGTAACGGGTTTTGTCCGGCTTGATGCATCACACCGATCAAGTCGAAGAACAGAGCGCTTTCGGCTATCCGATCGTCAACCACACGATGAAATTCGACATAGCGGATGGATAGCATTCGATGGTGAGGTGGTATGTCGAGCCATGGCTTGTCGAACAAGCCCATGAAGTGCCCCATCTGGCACACCCAGATGTCATCGTCTGACATCGGCTGCTTGTTGCCTGAATCTGGCGCGTGTAATGCAAGGCTGTGGCCACCGGCCATAAATACATCGGGCCGGCGCTGTAAATGTGACACCGCTAATTTTAATGGGCGCCAAAACAATTCCACGACCGATTCATGTCCTGACAACTCATGAAAGGGAAACATGCCTCGCCACGAATAATCTTCATGCGTGTGCAAACGCAGTGCAGAGATCATGTCGGACTCAGACGCATGATCAAAGGCATCGTAGTAGGCAAGGACACGGTGTTTTGCTGCTTGCAGCTTTTTTTGATTCATCAGGTTAAACGTTGTTTCAGTACGTTGCCATGCGGCAGATTGCATGAACAAAAAAAATAAAATTTCCATTCCAGAACGCACCTTATCCAGTTCGCGCGTTCTACAGACTCAGGGTGGGTTCAATGCCTGAATTCAGTCGTTATATCGTTGTTAGTGTAACGTTATTGACGCTGTCCACTGTGTTTTTGCCGCATATCGCCGTGGCTGATACCACCGCGCCAAGCGAGCCGGGAAACCTGCGCAGTGTGCGCTACTCTTCTACCTCTGGCGAGATATTATGGACATCTTCCACCGATAACCGTGCGGTAGTGGGTTATAATGTTACCCGTGACGGCCAGTCACTCGCGAGTGCCGGATGTCAAAAGCCTCTATGAGCCGGCGTGGAACGCTGAGCGCACCGGGGAAAAGTTTCTGGGTGGTACCCTGCTTGCAGATCGTGCCATGACGCGCCTTGACGCGCCTTGACATGACGCTGCGAGAGCAAGGCAGACGATTTTACGCCGCCCTGAAACGTGTCTGGAGCGCTATGGGTGCTTATCATTTATAAATGACGGCTGGTCCGAGAAATGCAACGTAGCCTCTACGAGCTCCCGCTACCCCTGTGCAGTTGAAGCCAAAACGTGTCGGCAGAGGCGTGTATAACCTACGATGCCGGCTGTTTGCATCGCGAGAATAGCGTCGCCGTCGCGCGTCCGCGATATACTGTGCTATCACAATCAGACCCAACCTCAAGGACACACTATGGCCGATATCTACGACGTCATTGTTATTGGCGGAGGCCCCGCTGGCTATGTTGCGGCCATCAGGGCTGCACAACTGGGCCTCAAGACGGCTTGTGTTGAAAAATGGATCAACAAGCAGGAAAAGCCTGCTTTAGGTGGTACCTGCCTGAATGTGGGCTGCATCCCGTCCAAGGCGCTGCTTGAGAGTACTGAGCTTTACGACAACGCTCAGCACAATTTCAAGGATCTGGGGATCAACACCGGCAAGTTGTCGCTCGACGTGCCAAAGATGATTGGCCGCAAGGATAAAATCGTGCAGGAGCTTACCGGTGGTATCGAAATGCTATTCAAGCAAAATGGCATAGACTGGTTGCAGGGAACCGGGCAGCTGTTGGCGGACAAGCAGGTCAAGGTAACGGCTCTGGATGGCAGTGAATTGGTACACGACTCAGAGAACGTGGTGATTGCTACGGGATCCGTGCCCATCGAGCTGTCAGCCACACCGTTGCACAGCGACATCGTGGTGGACTCAGCAGGCGCATTAGACTGGGAGTCAGTACCCGGTAGTGTCTGCGTCATCGGCGCAGGCGTCATTGGACTGGAGCTGGGTAGTGTCTGGCGACGGATGGGCTCAACAGTCGTATTACTGGAAGCTCAGGATACATTTCTGCCCATGGTAGACAAGGCTGTGGCGCGTGAAGCGCAGCGTACCTTCACCAAGCAGGGTCTGGATATACGGCTCAGCACACGTGTCATGAGCAGCACTGTGAAGCGCAAGAAAGTGGTTGTCTCCTATCAGGACGCTGACGGGGATCACGAGCAGACATTCGACAAACTGATTGTGGCGGTCGGGAGACGAGCCTATACGGATAACGTTTGCGCCTCGGAAGCGGGCGTGCAGCTCGATGAACGCGGTCTTATCCACGTTAATGATCACTGTGAAACCAATGTGCCAGGTGTGTATGCCATTGGCGATGTCGTACGCGGCCCGATGTTGGCTCACAAAGGCTCGGAAGAAGGGGTCATGGTTGTAGAACGCATTGCGGGTGAGGATGCCGCTCTGGACTACGACATCATGCCCAACGTCATCTACACCCACCCGGAAGTAGCCTGGGTGGGCAAAAGCGAGGAGCAACTCAAGAGCGAAGGCGTTGATTATCAGGTAGGCAGTTTCCCGTTCGCTGCCAGTGGACGTGCAAAAGCCAAGGGTGACACCACAGGTCTTGTCAAGATCATCAGAGACAAGTCCAACGACAGGCTGGTGGGTGCACATCTGATCGGTCCGAGTGCTTCAGAGCTACTGGGACAGTCTGTGCTTGCGATGGGGTTTGAAGCTACCATCGACGATATTGCGCACACTATTCACGCGCACCCAACGTTATCCGAGGCGGTGCACGAGGCTGCATTGAGTGCCGATGGTCGGGCTATTCATATCGGTAACCGAAAGCGAAAATAGTATTGCTTGATTAGCAGTTGACAGGCTGTGCATTGTTAGCGTGTTTGACGCTTGCGTACAGCCTGTGAAGCTACCACTGGGGAAAAAGCCGGTGGTAGCATTACGTTGTAAAAGGACAAGACATGAATCTTCACGAATACCAGGCGAAAGCCCTGTTTGAAGAGTACGGAATACCGGTGCTTGACCACTATGTCGCGCACACACCGTCAGCCGCTAAAGATGCCGCAGAAAAACTGCCCACTGAAACGGTTGTCGTAAAGGCGCAGATCCGTGCAGATGGTCGCGGTAGCGCAGGTGGCGTAAAGCTGGTTGATACGCCGCGTGAGGCTGAAGACTACGCAGTGGTCATGCTCGGCACGCATCTGGTCACTGTGCATACCGACGAACACGGGCAGAGAGTAGACGCCGTACTGGTGGAGGAGACCTGCGACATTGGCAAGGAACTGTACCTGAGCATGTCGATCGACAAGACGCTGGGTCAGTACACCCTTTTAGTCTCAACAGAGGGGGGTACGGACATCAGGCAGGTAGCCAGAGAGACGCCTGAAAAATTGCTGAAGCTATCGCTGGATCTGTCTGAAGGTATTGTCGAAGAGTACTGCACAGAGCTGGTCGGTGCCTTGCGCCTGCATGCTGATCTGTCTGCTCAGTTTGTGGCGTTGCTGAACAACCTGCATCGTCTTGTCGTGACCAAAAATCTTGTGTCAGTAGAGATAGATCCTCTCGTGGTCACAGGATCTACTGAGCTGGTGTGTGTGGGTGCCAAGGTAACTGTGGACGAGGCAGCGTTGAACCAACACCCTGATTTGCAAGCCATGCGCAGTGAGGCACAGGGGGTCTGACGCTCAAGACGCCAGCTTGCGGCCAGCGTATTCAATGTGCTGGCGCTGAAAATCGGCCAGCGTATAACATTGCATCATGTACTCTGAAACAACGTTTGACTACATCATTGTTGGTGCAGGCTCCGCTGGCTGTGTACTGGCCAATCGCCTGAGCGCCTCTGGCAGACACTCTGTGCTGGTGCTGGAAGCGGGTGGTTCTGATCTGACACCTTATGTTCAATTACCCATAGGTTATGGAAAAACCTACTACGATCAACGAGTCAACTGGAAGTATCTGACAGAGCCTGTTGAGCAGCTGGATAACCGCCTATCCTACTGGCCACGTGGGAAAGTGCTAGGTGGTTCAAGCTCAATCAATGCCATGGTATACGTGCGCGGGCATCCGAGCGACTACGATGAGTGGCAAGCCGCAGCGCCGGGATGGGGCTGGTCAGACGTAGAACCCTTGTTCAGACGTATGGAAAGCTGGCGAGGTGAGGCCGACCAGCGGCGTGGCGTATCCGGTCCGCTAGCCGTTACTGATATCTCAGGCATGGCTCACCCCTTGTGTACAGCGTTTCTGGACGCAGCAGGGCAGTTGCAAATACCCTTCAATAATGACTATAACGCTGGAGCCATGGAGGGCGCATCTCACTACCAGATCACCACCGACAAGGGCTTTAGAGCATCGTCTGCCCAGGCCTACCTCAGGCCTGTCCTGTCGCGCAGAAATCTTACATTGTTCACCAGCGCGCAGGTGCGCCGCATCGTGCTACACCACCAGCGGGCGACGGGTATTGAGTACAGTCGGCATGGCACTGTTCAGTTAGCTCATGCGCGAGCCGAGATCATTGTCAGTGCCGGTGCTGTCAATTCACCTCAGCTGTTGCAACTGAGCGGGATAGGTCCGCGCATGGTGCTCGATAGCGCGGGTGTGCAGACGGTGCACGAGCTGCCTGCTGTGGGCCAGCACTTATGTGATCATCTGGGTGCGGATATTGTCTGCAGGACCACTGTGCCGACCCTGAATCAGGTGCTGGGCACCTGGCAGGGCAAGTTGCGTGCAGCCGTATCCTTCGCCGCCGGAGGTAAGGGACCACTGAGCATGAGCCTGAATCAGGCGGGTGGTTTCATACGAGTGGACCCGCATAAAAGCGGCCCTGATCTGCAACTGTACTTTTCACCGGTAAGCTATACCCGTGCTCCACCGGGTACCCGGCCACTGATCAGTCCGGATCCCTTTCCCGGTTTTCTGCTTGGCTTCAACCCGTGCAAGCCTACCAGTCGGGGGCATATACATATAAGGAGCCATGATCCGGACGAAGCACCACTGATACAGCCCAATTACCTGACAACAGAATATGATTGGAAACTGATGGTAGCAGGCATGCGACTCATGCGCCGCTTCAGCTCAGCACCCGCGTTTAAGAGCATTATTGAGGCGGAGGTTTATCCGGGTCGCCAAGTAGAGTCTGATGCGCAAGTAGCACAGTTCATACGGGGTAATGCGTGGACGGTTTTCCACCCTTGCTGTACCTGTCGTATGGGTGCTGATCCGTTGCACGCTGTGGTCGACCACACACTCAGGGTTCACGGCATGGATGCGCTGCGCGTTGCTGATGCGTCCATATTTCCGACTATCCCTACGGGTAATACCAATGCGCCGTCCATCATGGTGGGTGAGCGTGCCAGTGACCTTGTACTGGCAGATGCCCTTTAGCGGGCTATTCGCGCTACTCTTTGCGCCCCGGACAACGCCCCCCAGTCGACGCAACCATGTGCATTACACCTTTTCTCCGCACGTTGTTGGTGGGTAGTTGCTGCCTGTATGCACTGTCGGGTTGCAGTACTCTGACCGAGGCCAGTCGAACGGATGTGGACTTGCCAGATGCCCGCGACTCTATCAGCAAGCCAGTGGAGTACCAGAGCTCTGACGAGTCAGCGGCTGAAAGTACCACGGCTGAAAGTCTGGGTTCTACGGGTAGCGCGGTGGTTGACGACAACGCGCCGGATGTTCCGGGCGCAGTAACCGAGCGTGTCAGGCAGGAGCGAGAAGAGGCATTCAACCCCTACGTACTGACAGCCCACAAACACAATTTTATCTTGCCGGTCAGTTATACCACGGGAATTAACGAAGACATCTACCGACAAAACGATGTGCCACTGCGGGAGGGCCTGCAGCCTGCCGAGGTAAAATTTCAGATCAGTCTGAAAACCCAGTTGAATGAATCTGATCTGTTACTCAAGGACGATGCCCTGTCGTTGGGGATAACACTTGAAGCCTGGTGGCAGCTGTATTCCAGTGATTTGTCGAGCCCGTTCAGAGAGACCAACTATCAACCTGAAATATTTTATCTGGTGCCCTTGTTATGGGGGCCGTTTGGAGGCAGTACCGCTATCGTGCTTGGCTTTGAACATCAGTCCAATGGGCAAGTGCAGGGTTTGTCGCGTAGCTGGAACCGACTGTACGGCACCCTGATCTATGAGCGTGGGCCGTTGGTGGCCACGGTCAAACCGTGGTACCGAATACCCGAAGTAGCCAAAGAGAGTCCGGGCAATCCGGAAGGAGACGACAACCCGGATATTCTCGACTTCATGGGACATGGCGAGATGAGTGTGTCCTGGCGCAGATCGGAATTTGAGTATGCCGTCAGAGCGCGAGGCAATCCCGCCACTGGAAAAGGCGCTGTTACTGTAGGCATGACCTTTCCCTTGTTTGCCAAATTCCGTGGATTTGTACAGCTGTTCAGTGGTTACGGAGACTCCTTGATCGACTATGATCATTACCAGCAGCGCGTGGGTGTGGGCGTGGCCTTGACCAACCTGTATTGATACCTACGCTACCGTGGACTGTCTGACGATCTTCTGCGCGCGCGTTTTTGTATGGGATGTCATACGCCCAAGCCATGTGTCTCTCGGCTTTATGGGCAGAAACGCACGGACGACCTGATAGCACCCTCCATTACACCGATACAGCGAATGCTTGCGAGCGTGAAACCGTTCCGGTTGCGGTTAATCGATTTCAGGTATATCCCATGCCTGGCCATTGCTCAACGTGCGAAATCGCTCGGCAGGCGTATCCTGCAAAGCCATTGCCGAACCCAGTGCGGTGGCTGGCGCATCATGGGCCTCGTCGGTCAGCTGAAAGGTGCCGTGGTGTATGCCGATGGCGTAGTGTGCTTCTACGTCTTTGAAGGACTGAACTGCATCGGCCGGGTTCATGTGTTGTGGCTTCATGAACCATCTGGGTTCATAGGCTCCGATGGGTAACAGAGCACATCGGAAAGGCCCTAGATGCTCGCGGATCTGATGAAAGTGATCGCCATTGCCATAACCGGTATCACCTGCAAAATAGACAGACCCTCCCGGCAGCGAGACCACGAATCCACCCCACAACGCCTTGTTCTGATCCCCTAGCGATCGTGAGGTCCAGTGTCTTGCAGGTACCAGAGTTGCCTTCACGTCGTCAGCCAGATTGAGCTCATCCCACCAGCTCAGCGTTCTGGCATCGCAGCCACAGATGTGCTTGAGCAATGCCGCCGTGTTGTCAGGAGCAATAACGATCGGGTTGTCTCTGTCTTGTAGATGTCTGAGTGATGGGGCATCCATGTGGTCGTAGTGGGTATGACTCAGCAACACGGCATCTATGGGTGGCAGTTGATCGATCGTCAGTCCTGGTTTTCTGTGTCGCTTGGGGCCTGCGAAAGAGACGGGTGAGACACGCTTGGAAAATACCGGATCGGTCATCAGGTTCAAGCCACCGCCCTGAATCAGCAAGGTGGCATGGTTGATAAAGGTGATGCGCAGGTTTGAACCATAGATTCGCTCACTGACGGGCTCTGCTGGTGGGTTTTCCAGTGTCGACGGCCATTTTACAGCCTTCCGAGTGGCGATCCAGCGCAGCACATCCAGAGGCGATGCCAGAAGATTCTCCCCCGGGTAGCTGAAGCGTTTCCCGTCCCAATCAGGTTTCATCAAGTCCTTTTTCGAATTCATCATCTACCTATCACGTAGTCGACGCCGTTGCGCCAGTTCTGTTTGTTGAAATACCGGAGCAATTCATGACGAGCGTGTGGCTGACTCAGAGCTGTAATAACAAGGTTGTCACCGCGCTCAACCGGTAATTGGTCATAGCTGATGACAGGCTTGTGCCTTTTCCGCCGTCTGGCGCCGGCGTGGAGTCTGTCTACGAAGCCGCGAACCGTCACCGCAGGGTCTTCCAGAGCATCGTGCCAGTATCAGGCACTTCGCCTAGTGCCCCAAATCCACACACCGCGCCCGTCTTGTAATCGCAAGTTGCTTGATGGCTGAGTCGCAGCCCAGGCGCGGCAGCGGGTAAAGGCTTCACGGCGGTAGCTGCCTGACCAGATCAGCGACATCGTCATGGCCGATGACCCGTGTCTCTAGTGATTGGTGGGTCTGCTTCAGCAGGCTGGACACAGCCGCGCAGGTCATATCACGCCATGGTCTGACTGGCAGTAGAGCAGAGACCTCTGGCGTCAGTTTTTCCACTTGATACTGCACCCCACACTGGGGGAGGTGTTTTCAGGTGCGCGCTTGCCAGCCAGCAAATTGGCTGCAGCCTCCTTCAGTGAGCCGCCGTGAGCGGTGCCTTGTCCAGGCCGGGTCTCATCAAACTGACCCTGGTAATACAGTTGGTGGTTGGTATCAAACAAAAAGATATCGGGCGTGCATACCGCCCCGTAGTCCTTGGCAACCTGTTGAGTGTCGTCGTGGCAGTAGGGGAATCTGAAGCCTCGGTCTTCAGCTAGTTCCGCCATCTTCTGCGCACCGTCCTGAGGATACTGAGTGCTGTCGTTGGCACTGATCGTGATCGTGGCAATGCCTGTATCCGCTAAAGCATGGGCTGTGTCGGCAAGAGCATCCAGCATATGCACCACGTAGGGACAGTGATTGCACATGAACACCACTAATACCGGACTGCCTGCATAGTCACTGAGAGAGACAGGTTGGCAGTTACGCGTATCGGGTAATGTAAAATCGGGTGCGTCAGCACCCGGTATCATCGGTGTGGATTCAGTCAATACCATCGTGAAGGTTTCCTAGAGTGTTGCTTCTCACAGTATAGTAACCGGCACAGGCTTCACCGGCCTACAATGACGTGGCGCTTCATGCAAACAAACCAGGCACAGATGTTCATCGTTTCGGCGCCCTCAGGTGCTGGTAAAACCAGTCTGGTGCGCAGGGCGATCAAAGAATTGCAGGAGCTCACCGTGGCCGTGTCGCACACGACACGAGCGCAGCGCCCGGCTGAAACCGATGCTGAGGATTATCACTTTGTAGCGCGAGAAACATTTGAGGAGATGATCGACTCCGATCAGTTTCTCGAGTACGCCCAGGTGTTTGGCAATTACTATGGTACGAGTATGGGGGCCGTCAACAATGCGCTTGGCAACGGTCAGGACGTCATTCTGGAAATCGACTGGCAGGGTGCCGCGCAGGTACGGCAAAAATTTGCCGATGTAGTGTCGATCTTCATTCTACCGCCGTCGCGTGCCACGTTAATTGAACGCCTACGTGGCCGAGGCCAGGATACCGATGAGGTCATTGAGCGCAGGACAGCTGAGGCGGTGTTGGAGATGCAGCAATATCACCATGCAGATTATCTGATCATCAATGATGATTTCGATGAAGCGCTGGCCGAGTTGAAGGCTGTGGTGCTCAGTCATCGGGTCATGAAGACCCGACAGGCTCACCGGCACGCCGGATTGATCACAAGCTTGACGCACGACTAGCGCTTGCGTGGCATAGCGACCTTGATCTAATCGCACAGAATACCCTGCTAGACACATTTGTTTACTCGGTTTCGCGACGCTGTCACGGCTTCGAGTGCCTGCTCACCGCCGCAGTCCTCTAAAATAACCCTATCCATGCAATAAAAGCTTGCAGTTGTCGGATTTTAACGATCCGCGCTCTGGCGCTTGCGTAAAGAAGTCACTAGACTAGTGTGTTCAGTTAATCGCAGGATGTGCCGTACATGGCTAGAGTTACCGTAGAAGACAGCTTGGCTCAAGTAAACAACCGGTTTGATCTGGTTTTGATCGCCTCCAAGCGTGCTCGAAACATCTCCATGGGCGCTGAGCCTTTGCTACCCGATGACAATGACAAACCTACTGTCATCGCATTGCGCGAGATCGCTGAAGGTCTGGTCAGTGAAGACATACTCAAGGAAGCATCGCCCCCACCCGCCCCCGTCGAACCTGTCATTTATGACAAAGACCTTCGCGAAGACTTTTAAAGCACAGACAAGCGTGTCCCACAGCTGGTTTCGTGGCACACGCAAATTGCTGTCTTATTGCGCAGTGGTGCCGTGGCATCGGTGTTCACGTTCTGATATTCGCATTTGCGGCGTCATCCTCTCATGAGTGATGACGCCCGGATAACCCCCCCGGCTAATCATGACAAGCCGATCCTGCCTCCAGGGTCGTTACCTGTCGTACCCGCCCACAGTAGCGGCGAGAGCCGGCAACCCGACAGTAGCGTCGAGCTCAGAGTTAAGCCGATAAACCCGGTAGCGGACTCCGCGGTACAGAGTACCGAGGGCAAACCGGCGAATCGTCTCGAACGACAGGCATACGCAGCGCTACTGGAACAGCTTAATACGCGATTCTCATCGGAGCAGGTTGAGGAAATCTCACGGGCATATACCGTGGCCCGTGACGCTCATGCCGGCCAGACGCGAAGCTCTGGAGAGCCTTACATAACGCATCCCATAGCCGTTGCCAGTATCGTGCTGTCCATGCAGCTGGATCACCATAGCGTCATGGCCGCCCTGATGCATGATGTGCTGGAAGACACTCCGGTGAGTCGCGCTGATATGGTGACAGCCTTTGGAGAGGAGGTCACCCATATTGTCGATGGCGTTAGCAAACTCAGCCATCTGAAATTTCGCTCCAAGCAGGAAGCGCAGGCTGAAAGCTTTCGCAAGATGCTGCTGGCGATGGTTAGCGACA
>ENA-ORXT01004161-ORXT01004161.1-marine-metagenome-genome-assembly--contig:-NODE-4161-length-15206-cov-11.167559_pt1 | contig 15206 bp, 10 predicted proteins | sample MGYA00237868_ERZ511482 | MGnify/ENA metagenome assembly ERZ511482 | reverse complement strand
GTAATAAAGTTAATTTAAAATAAAATGCAAATTAACGTAAATTATTGATAATGAGCGATTTACCTAATTACCCAGTTCCCTAATTACCCAATGTCCAAAGTCCAGTTAGTAACGAGCAAATAATAAGTTCACGATTTCGACGAGGTTATTTTGACCTTAGTTTTTCTCTTGGAAATAGGCGTTTATCTGGATAAATAACTGTTTTCAAGGAGAAAAATAAGGGCAAAAGAAGCCGTCCAAATCGGGAAATTATTGTTTTATCGTTACTTATGTTGTTCTATCATTCCTTAAAAACTTGTATTTAAATTTATTTCGGTATCAAATCACGTCAAATCAATGTTACAAATTCAATCTTACGACCAGTTTGCCAAACGCCACATCGGACCCGACCAAAACGAATTGGAAAGCATGCTACACGCCATTGGTGTCAGCACATTAGACCAACTCGTAGATGAAACCATTCCGCCCAATATCCGCATCAATAGCGACCTACAGCTCCCCGAAGCACTCACGGAATATGAATATTTGCGTGAGCTAAAAAAGATTGCTACCAAAAACAAAGTCTATCGCTCCTACATTGGTTTGGGCTACCACGGCACGATTACGCCCTCCGTCATCCTTCGCAATATCTTTGAAAATCCGGGTTGGTACACGCAATATACGCCTTACCAAGCCGAGATTGCACAAGGGCGATTGGAAGCTCTTTTGAATTTCCAAACAATGGTCAGCGACCTCACCGCACTCCCCATCGCCAATGCCTCGCTACTCGACGAAGGTACGGCTGCCGCAGAAGCGATGATTATGTTTTATAATCAAAAAAATAAACGAAATAAAGGCGAAGCCATTAATCGTTTTTTCGTTTCGGATAAAGTACTACCACAAACCATAGACGTGCTTCGGACACGAGCTCAACCGCTTGACATAGAATTAGTTATTGGCAATTGGCATACATTTGAATTTGACGAAAAAACCTTTGGTGCACTCCTCCAATACCCCGCCGCCGATGGCGAAGTAGCCGACTACACCGCCTTCGCCGAGCGCACTAAAACGGCAGGTGCATACCTCACTGTAGCTGCCGATATTTTGAGCCTTGCCCTCCTCGCACCTCCCGGAGAATGGGGTGCAGATGCCGTAGTAGGGACGACCCAGCGTATGGGCGTACCGATGGGATATGGCGGACCGCACGCCGGATATTTTGCAACAACGGAGGATTTCAAACGCCAAATTCCGGGGCGCATCATCGGCGTTTCTATTGATGCTCACAACAATCCTGCCCTCCGCATGGCACTCCAAACCCGCGAACAACACATTCGCCGCGACAAAGCAACTTCCAATATATGCACTGCACAAGCCTTGCTCGCAATCATGGCGAGCATGTATGCCGTGTATCACGGTCAGGCGGGCATTCGCGCTATCGCAGAACGCATACACGGACTCACGCGCGTACTCGCACACGAACTTGAAGTGCAAGGATTTACCAACGAAAATGAGTATTATTTTGATACTTTAAAAATAAAAACCCCTTCCGTAGAAGTACGTGATAATATCCAAAAACTCGCGCTTCAAAACAGTATTAATTTTCATTATTTCGGAGAAAATTATATTGGAATTACACTGGATGAAACAGTCTCCACAGCTGATTTGAAAAATATAATTGATATATTTAAAAATTCAAATCGACTGGATTTTGTTGCCACTGCTTTAAATGGTGAATTAAAACATTACACTGAAATTGCGGCAGGATTGGAGGTGAAAATTCCGGCTGCGATTCAGCGCAAATCTGAGTATTTGAGCCACCCGATTTTCAATAGTCATCATTCCGAAACAAAAATGATGCGCTATATTAAGTCCTTGGAAAACAAAGACTTATCGCTGACGCATTCCATGATTCCACTCGGTTCGTGTACTATGAAATTGAATGCAGCAACAGAATTAATGCCTGTAAGTTGGGCAGAATTTGGTGGCTTGCATCCCTTCGTTCCACTCGAACAAGCGCAGGGCTATAAGCAGATTTTTGAAGAATTGGAGGCTTATTTATGTGCCGCAACGGGCTTTGATGCCTGTTCGCTCCAACCCAATTCGGGCGCGCAGGGCGAATACACGGGCTTGCTTACCATCCGCGCTTACCACGAAGCCAATGGCGATACGCATCGAAATATTGCCCTCATTCCAGCTTCGGCACATGGTACAAATCCGGCGAGCGCAGTCATGGCAGGCATGAAAGTCGTAGTCACAAAATGCGATGAAAACGGCAATATCGACCTCAATGACCTCAAAGCAAAAGCCGAAGAACATAGCGACAATTTGGCAGCTTTGATGGTGACTTATCCTTCGACACATGGCGTTTTTGAAGTGGAAATCAAGGCTATTTGCGACCTCATTCACGAGCATGGCGGCAGGGTATACATGGATGGTGCAAACATGAACGCACAGGTCGGCTTGACGAGTCCGGCAGAGATTGGGGCGGATGTTTGTCACCTCAATTTGCATAAAACATTTGCTATACCACACGGCGGCGGCGGACCGGGAATGGGACCTATTTGTGTCAATAAAAGTCTCGCGCCTTATCTACCCAAACATCCACTCGTACAGACGGGGGGCGTGAAGGGCATTTCGGCAGTATCGGCTGCGCCTTGGGGCAGTGCGAGTATCTTATTGATTTCGTATGCTTATGTAAGAATGCTTGGCAATCAAGGTGTTGTAGATTCGACACGCTATGCGATTCTCAATGCAAATTATATTGCAGCGCGTTTGCAAGGTGAATATGACATCCTTTATAAAGGCGAAAAAGGACGTGTAGCGCATGAGTTGATTATTGATTTGAGAAAATTTAAACCACTCGGTGTAGAGGCAGAGGACGTGGCAAAACGCTTGATGGATTACGGTTTTCATGCACCGACTTTGTCCTTTCCCGTCGCCGGAACGATAATGATAGAACCCACAGAAAGCGAAGCCAAAGACGAAATAGACCGCTTCTGTGATGCCATGCTTGCCATCAAAAAGGAAATGGACGAAGTAGCAACAGGAACAGCCGATAAAGACGATAATGTATTGAAAAATGCACCACATACATTGGCTGTCATTACGGCAGACGAATGGGCATATTCTTACTCGCGCGAGAAGGCAGCCTATCCGCTACCTTACGTCCGCAGCGTGAAATTTTGGGCAGCCGTCGGGCGTGTCAATAATTCACAAGGCGATAGGAATTTGATTTGTACTTGTCCGCCTATGGAAGCGTATATGTAGCACAGACATTCCTTTCTGTAAGAAAAGCCTATCGCGAAGCGGTAGGCTTTTTTTTTCATTTTAAACAGACAGAAATATCTGTGTTACGTACATAAAAATTCGTAATTTCGCCCCAATGCAGATTCAGAAATTATCCATCGTCATCCCCGTGTACAACGAGGCGCGTACTATCCATAAAATTTTGGATAAAGTTCGTGCCGTCGAACTCATTAATGACATCGAAAAAGAATTGATTTTGGTCAATGACGCTTCTTCCGACGATTCAGAAGTTGTCATTAATCAGTATATTGCAACTCATTCTGATAGCAATATTCAATTTTACAGTCACGAGGTCAATCAGGGGAAAGGCGCGGCATTGCACACAGGCATTGCACACGCGACGGGCGATTATCTCATCATCCAAGACGCAGATTTGGAGTACGACCCGGAGGAATACAATATCCTTTTAAAGCCCGTTTTGGATGGTTTTGCAGATATAGTGTATGGTTCGCGTTTTATGGGGGGGCGTCCGCATCGTATTTTGTTTTTCTGGCATTCGATAGGCAATAAGTTTTTGACTTTCCTTTCCAATATGTTTACTAACCTCAATCTGACGGATATGGAGACTTGTTATAAGTTGTTCAAAACCAGCATGGTACAAGGTTTGAATCTCAAAGAAAATCGTTTTGGATTTGAGCCGGAAGTAACCGCTAAAATCTCTCGTATTCCTAAAGTTCGCATTTACGAAGTTGGTATTTCCTACTACGGACGCACTTATGAGGAAGGGAAAAAAATTAATTGGCGCGATGGTTTTCGTGCGATTTATTGTATTGTGAAATATAATATTTTTTCAAGAACGTAACACGGACATTCCTGTCCGTACCATATCATCACAGACAGGAATGTCTGTGTTACGAATAAAACATTGAAATGAAAAAATTAATCATACTCTTAGCTTGCACCTCTATCATCTTCTCAAATTGTACAAGCAATGACAACATCCAACAAGAACTCGTCCGCGAAATAATGGTCGTACACGACGAAGTGATGCCTAAAATGGACGACATTCACCAAACTCAAAAACAATTAAGGGCTGAAAGAACGGCTGTCACAGATGGAACTACTCAAAAGCAAATTGATGACCATATCCTTTCCCTCGAACAAGCCGGAGAAAGCATGATGGATTGGATGGCAAATTTAAAGCTCCCTTCCGAGAAAGACACACGCACACACGAGGAAATTATGGCTTATTTAGCTAAAGAAAAAATCGAAATACAGCATGTCAGCGACGATATGAATGGTAGTATTTCGGCGGGAAAAGAGTTATTAGAGAAATTGAAATAGTCGATGGTCGATAGTCCATAGACGATAGTTTATAGTTTTGTAATCATGAAGCATATAATCATAAAAAACGTCCAAATCGTCAATGAAGGACGGATATTCGCCGGAGATGTTTTGGTGAAAAACGGACGTATTGAACGCATTGATAATCAAATAGATACTAATGCAAATGTCGTCATTGACGGTAAGGGTAAATACCTCATTCCGGGTATTATTGACGACCAAGTACACTTCCGCGAACCGGGCTTGACGCACAAATCTGACCTCTACACCGAGCCTCGCGCCGCCGTAGCCGGAGGCACTACTTCCTACATGGAAATGCCCAATACTAAGCCGTCCACCCTTACGCAAGAATTGCTGCAAGACAAGTACGACATTGCTGCGCGAAAATCGCTCGCCAATTACTCGTTTTTCATGGGCGCATCCAATGACAATTTGGAGGAAGTACTGAAAACCAACGCGAAAAACGTTTGCGGTGTCAAGGCATTTATGGGTAGCAGTACGGGCAATATGTTGGTCGATAATCCTGTCACACTTGACAAGTTGTTTTCAGAATGCCCGATGCTGATTGCGACGCATTGCGAAGACGAAACGACGATTCGTGCGAATATTGCGGCGTACCGCGAGCGTTATGGCGAGGATGTTCCGATTCGTTGTCATCCTGAAATACGGAATGTCGAAGGCTGCTTGATTTCATCAAGTCTTGCCGTCGAATTAGCCAAAAAACATAATACGCGACTACATATTTTACATATTTCTACTGCGGATGAATTAGATTTATTTCGTAATGATATTCCCTTGAAAGAGAAGAGAATAACGTCAGAAGTTTGCGTTCATCACCTCTATTTCAACGCCAGTCAATACGACGAACTCGGCACAAAAATAAAATGTAATCCTGCGATAAAGGACGCAACACACCAAGCCGCACTTTTTCCTGCTTTATTGGATAATCGCCTCGATATTATCGCTACCGACCACGCGCCACACACTCGCGAGGAAAAGGCAAATACCTACTTCAATGCGCCTTCGGGTCTGCCGCTGGTGCAGCACTCGCTGAATGTAATGTTGGATTTTTATCATCAGGAAAAAATCACGCTGGAACGCATCGTCGAAAAGATGTGTCATGCCCCCGCCGATTGCTTCCGTGTGCAGGAGCGCGGGTATATTCGCGAGGGCTATCATGCCGACCTTGTGTTGGTAGATTTGGATGAGCATTGGACAGTCAATCCGCAAAATATTCACTATAAATGCGGTTGGTCGCCATTGGAAGGCACGACATTTAAAGGGCGAGTGACGCATACTATCGTAAGCGGTCATTTGGCGTATGCGAATGGTGTTTTTGATGAAAGCCGACAGGGGGAGCGATTGGAATTTGACCAATAATTTTTGTAAATTGCATAAAATTACAATCTGTAATCATGGACGAAGCGATTAAATACATATCGAAAATTGAGATTAAAGGGCTGTTTGGTGATGATTCACTTAGAGTATGGAATCTGCACCCAAAAGTGAATATCCTGTCAGGTCCTAATGGGAGTGGGAAGAGTACTGTTTTAAAGTATGTTTATGAAGCAGCAATTCAAAAATTCATAGATAAGCCCTATAAAATGGAGGACATTACGTTAACCTTTGATAATGGTCAAACGCTCGGATTCTATGAAATTGACCCTTATGATATGGTTGATGATTTACCCTTACCACAACCGTTAACTAAAAATAAACCCTCTAAATCAACTACTGGTCTTGTACTTAGAAAAGTTAAAGTTCCCCCAGTTGATTTCATTAAACCAATTGATAATCAATTACTTTCAATCGAAGCTGTACAAAAACTTTCCGATGAAAGAGTAAAAACAGATTTAGATTGGCTGTTATATAAAGCACAACAAAAATATTTAAGGTATCAAATTCGTATTGGTAAAATTGTACATAAATTAGCTAAAAATAACGGTTCAAAAATGCAGGAAAAACTCGAAGAAATTAGCCGTCCTAAAGCTAAATTTACCGAAATTATAAATGATGTTTTTGCATATACTGATAAAAAAATAAATGAAGAAACTGATGATATTTCTTTTTTCGTAGGTGACAAATCTATATCAGCTTATGATTTATCTTCTGGCGAAAAACAAATCCTAATTATTTTGTTGACGACATTAACGCAAGACCAACAACTCGCGATTTTAATTATGGACGAACCCGAAATATCCATTCATTTTGACGTACAAAAAAAATTAATCAGCTACATCCGCGAACTCAACCCAAATGTACAGATTATTCTTGCCACTCATTCTCCTGCGATTATTATGGGTGGTTGGATGGATAAAGTAAAAGAAATCAGCGATTTAATAGTAACTGACAACCAAGCCGTTTTAGAAAATGCCGAATAGACTCACCGAAAATCTTGACTCTGACCTTATCGAAGCCTTTGCAGAATTACGTCCGAATGATGCTCTACCACGTGTACAGGTGTATGTAGAGGGACACGAAGATGAGGCATTTTGGTATGATATTTTAAAAGATTATGAGTCTCAAAAAAATATTGTGTTTGACATCACTCCATTACCAAGAGATAATAGTCTCGCCAAAGGCAAATTGGAAGTTTTAAAACACGCTGAAAATACCGGAACACATCTCATATTGTGTGTAGATAGCGACTATGATTACCTCTTACCTAACCATTCTGATAGTTCTATAAAAATCAATCCAAATCCGTATATTTTTCAAACTTATGCGTACTCAATAGAAAACTTACAGTGTTATAAGGAAAGTTTACAAGGCGTATGTGTACGTGCGACAAATAACTCTAAACAGAAAATTAACCTATCAAAATTACTGAAATTATACTCGAATATTGTTTACCCACTCTTATTATGGTCATTATATTTTGCCTCTAAGAAAGATACAACTACATTTAAAATAACTGACTTTTCTAAAATTGTAAAAATCTTGACAATTGTAGATATTGATACGCAATGTGAAGCTGCTATTTTAGATGTGAAGCAGAGGGTACAGGCTGAAATAACTAAATTAAAGCAGACTCATTCAACTGATAATCAACAATTTGAATTATTGTCAAAGCAACTCAACGAATTAGGCTTAAATGAAGATACCGCCTACTTGTTCATGAACGGTCATACACTTTTTAACAATGTAGTTTTGATAATTTTGAAAACATTATGCGACAAATTAAGAAAGGAAAAAATACATGAAATTCGTACCAAAGCCCAACATACAAAAGAATTAAAAAACCAAACTGATCATTATAGAAACAAAGCAAAGAAAGACGGAGAAAAGGAAGTCCTCGCCACCAACACCGATTTCAAACCCTGCTTCCTCTACCAAAAAATAAAACAAGACTTAGATTTATACATTCAAAATTTCAATTAATCGAATGGAAATCACCACAGACCGCCTCCTCATCACCCGTTTCACGATAGAAGATGCGCCATTCGTTTTTGAATTGCTCAATACACCTGCGTGGATACAAAATATCGGCGACAGAGGTGTACGTACATTGGAGGATGCGAGAAGTTACATCATTGAAAAATATTTCCCTTCTTATGAAAAAGACGGTTTTGGGGCGTATAAAGTCATGCTGAAAGATAGCGGTAAGACGATTGGTATGACGGGGTTTTTTAGTCGCGAAGGCTTGGGTGGTATAGACGCAGGATTTGCTTTTCTGCCGGATTATGAGGGATTTGGATATGCCTACGAATCGACTCGCGCCGTGTTGGATTACGAATTGGAGCGACATGGTTTTGAGAAAATACTCGCCATTACACTTCCTGAGAATCAGCGTTCTATCAATCTTTTGGAGCGATTGGGTTTTGTGTATGATAAAATTATTCGCTTGCCGAATGATGATGTGGATTTGGCTTTGTATGTGTTGAAGATTTCGCCGTCAGGCTGAAAGCTTTACACCGATTCAAATAAAGCGTCCATATCCAGCGCATTGTCTATCAGCCCCAAACTATGTTTATTTGGAGTCATGCCCGATGCTGTGATTAGCGTGATAAAAACCTGTTTATTGGTTTTGGAAACCGTTGTAAATATACTTCTTTTTTGTTCAAGTTTTTCGGCGTACTCCCTGTCAATCAAGAATTTACCTCTGTGAAATTTCAACTCACAAAGGTTGATAGTACCGTCATTCCGGTCAATCAATAGGTCGATTTGAGTGCCAGATAAATCGTCATTACCTACAAAGGTAAATGAGGAGGTTTCGGAATAAATACCACCAATTTCGAGTGCTTTTTTGATTTGAGGCGTATGTTTCAAACATAAACTTTCAAAAGCGTAACCCGACCACGATTGATAAACTGGCGTTTGGCTCAATCGTTTCCACATTCCCTTTTCCTGAATACGTTTATTTTCAATGAAATGTAAATAAAATAACGAGTATTCATCCGTCAATCGGTAGAGCATTGCTTTTTTCTTTTTTCCGAACGGATAATAAGAAGAAACGAAACCTGAATGTATGAGTTCTTTGAGTATTTTGGTTACGCCACCGCCATTAGTCAAGCCTGATATTTGCATGATTTCTTTACGGCTCAAGCCCTTCCATTTTTGCCCCAATGCTCGTACAATCGCAATGTGATTATCGGCTTTTTCAAAAAGTGCAGGGTACAAACTCACAAATTCATCCCTCAATAAACTCGCTTCCGAAAAGCATATATCGTCGATGTTTTGCACCGCACTTTTCCCCGCTTCCACCTCTTTGAGATAATGCGGAATACCGCCCATAATCATATATATTTGAGCGATTTGATAACGATTTAAATTGATGTTTTCATGTTTAAAATAGGCTTCTGTTTCGCGTAAAGTAAAGGGTTTCAAATAAATACGCTTGGTAATTCGATTGTGTAAACCGCCGCGATTTTGCACTACTCGCTGTATCATCCACGAAGCAGCCGAGCCGCAAATTATCACTAAAATATTGTTTTTAGATGCCCAATTATTCCAAAAAAAACCGAAGGCTTCCAAGAAACCTGATTTTTTGGAAGTTAGCCACGGGAGTTCATCAAAGAACAGTACAAACTTTTGTTTTCTGCTTTTTTGCTTATCCAAAACGCTGATGAGTTGGCGAAAAGCACTATGCCAATTTTTAGGCACAGGCAAATCATCATTTTCAGCAAATGTGCTGACCAGAAAATGGAAATTCTCGATTTGTGGTTTTGATCTTGTATTTTGAACTCCTGTAAATTCGAGGTCTATTTTACCTTTCAATGCTTCTCTTATAAGGAATGTTTTACCAACTCGCCTTCTGCCGATAACCGCCACCATTTCAGGCTCGGAAGACCGAAAAGCCCGCATTAATGTTTCCTTTTCTTGCGCTCTACCTACAAGTTTTGTCATTATTTAAAATTTTATAGCTCGCTTAATGTAGGTAAATATACATAGATTAGGCGAGCTATAAAATTTTTAGAGGAATAAAAACTAAAATCCAGCCCACCAAAAAACCACCTCCAAATACAACCAAGTTGCAAGAGCCTTATTTCAAATAAATAATACATAACTTTGCGATAGAAACAAACGTTTATAGTACAGTATGAAACAAATCATCACGATAATACTACTTGTATTCAGCACCACGACATTCGCTCAATCACTGGCAGGAAGACTGATTGATAAAGCGGATGGTTCGCCATTGGTCGGTGCGAATGTATATTGGCAAAATTCCACCACAGGAACATTTACCAATAACGACGGCACATTTGAAATTCCCTTTGTGCCGAAACGCAATCAACTCATTATCAATTATATCGGCTACGAAAATGATACTTTAAGCATTGCCGAAGGCGAAAATAACCTCATATTCGAAATGGGGGCAGATGAGGGTTCGACCTTCTCGGAAGTCGTCATTTCTACGCAGCGTACAGGCACGTATACGACCAATGACCCGACGAAAATCGAAGTCATCACAGAAGGCGAATTGGCGAAGGCGGCTTGCTGCGACCTCGCCGGATGTTTTGAGACGCAAGCGAGTGTACAGCCTGTCACCACCAATGCCGTGACGAACGCTAAAGAGTTGAGAATCTTGGGTTTATCGGGTGTGTACAACCAATTATTATTTGATGGATTGCCGATGATTCAGGGTTTGGGTTACACCTACGGCGTGAGCAGCTACCCGGGTACGCTCGTCAATCGCATCTACATAGCGAAGGGCGCGAACTCGATTTTGCAGGGCTTTGAGGGCATGAGCGGACAGATAAATGTGATACCAAAACAGCCGCAAAATACCGACGGTATATTGCTAAATGCCTTTGCAAACAGTAACGGCGTGCACCAACTCAATGCGAATTATACGCATAAATCGGAGCAGGGTTGGACGAGTTTTACCTCGGCGCATATCTCGCGTCCGGGCTTTCGCAGGGATGCGAATGACGATAATTTTCTGGATTTTCCTTTGGTAGAACGACAGGCAATTTATCATAAAATTCAGACGAAATCGGTGACGGAAGGACTTTTTTCGGAAGTCGGATTACGGTATTGGCATGAAACACGAACGGGCGGTGAAAAGAATTTTGATAGAAAAACAGACAAAGGTAGTTCGGAAGTATATGGTCAGCATATCGCTATTTCACAGCCCGAAATTTATACCAAAACAGGTTATATACTCTCTGATAAACAACAAGTTAAATTTATCGGTGCGGCGTTTTTTCACCAACAAAATTCGTATTTTGGTGTCATACCTTATACTGGTTTACAGCAATTTGCTTACGCCAATCTTCAGTACGAACACGAATATGGCGACGAAGGCGAGCACAATGTAAAAGCTGGATTGAGCTACCGTCACTCGAATATCAAGGAGACGATTGACGAAGCCGCGATGCTACAACAAAACCGTATTCCGGGCTTTTTTGTGGAGAATATTTCAAATTTTGATAAGTTTAAATTGATAACCGGAATGCGATGGGATGTGCATCAAGAGTTTGGTGGATTTATGACCTCGCGTTTTGGGTTGAATTATAATGTGGCGCAAAATACCGAATTGCGATTTGCGGCAGGAACGGGCTGGCGTACCGCAAGCGTATATGCCGAAAATCCGAGCTTGTTGGCGAGTTCACGCGAGGTGATTTTTGAGGAGGAATTGCGCCCCGAACAATCGGCGAATCTTGGCGTGAATATCGTACACAAAGAATTTTGGACAAATCTGGTCGCGACATTTACCGCAGATTATTATTATACGCAATTTAGTAATCAGATTTTTCCCGATTACGACCGTGCGCCCGGACAAGCAATTTTGGCGAATTTTACAGACCCTTCCGCCTCCAATACCTTTCAAGCCGAAGCGAATTTGAAGTATTTGGAACAATACGAATTCAAATTTGCGTATAATTTCCTCAATGTCTTCCGCGAAATTGACGGAAAAAAAACAGCCTTACCCTTCAACTCAAAACACCGCCTCTTAACAACTTTTTCTTATCAGCCGCTTAGCAAAAAATGGCATTTTGATACCAATATCCACTGGAGTGGTCGCCAACGCCTGCCCGACACCAATGGCTACCCAGAACGCTATCAGCAAGACGATTATTCGCAATCATTTACGCTCGTCAATGCACAGTATACCTACAAACTCGGCGAAAGTATAGACCTATACGGCGGCTGCGAAAACATCTTTAATTTCCGTCAAGCCGACCCGATTTTAGCTGCCGACGACCCTTTTGGGACATATTTTGATACGGCTTTTAATTGGGGACCAACGATAGGGCGAGAGATTTATGTTGGGGTGCGGTATCGGCTTCGCTAATGATGTTGCACCGTAGAACGACGCTTCCAGCTCGTTCCTCGCGTAGTATCGCAAAACTAATGCGGCGCAAGCGAGACGCATTACGCTACGGGGCGCAAGCCGAAGGCATTACAATAGGGTTTACGGACTGACGACAATCTCGTCCACAAACAACCATGCGCCATGCCCCGCGCCCATTCTGCCGTCGGGGATGTTGCCAAAGTTTTCCACTTCAATTTTTAAGTACTTCGTTTCTAATTGCAAATTATTAATCGGAACATTAGCAACTTTTGTGTTAGTTTTTATATTATCGCTTTCTCCTGCCAATTTGTAATTTTCACCATCTTCTGAAGTGAATATTTTGACGTGCTTGGGTAGGTAAATCCATTGTCCTTCGCCTTTGAAAAATCGCATGTCAATTGTATTGATTTTTTCCTTTTTGGGAAATTCAATTTCGGCTTCAAAATCTGTTCCGTCAGCGAAACCTAACCACTCTGCATCGCCGTATTTTTCAGACGAACCTTTGATGCCGTTGAATACGGAAGTCGGACCGTTGCCACTGTATTTTTCGTGAGGTAGGTTTTTTAGTTTAGTTTTAGCAAAATTCGTTGCATGTGATTGATAATCAATCGTTTTTAAGCGACCTGACTTGCCGTCACGGATGGCTTTGAATTGGTATTTTCCGCTTTCTTTCAGCCTTAATTTTGTTTCGGTCAATGGCTTGAAATTCGTATCATTTGGGGCGGAATATTTGACTGTTGCACCATTGGGAATGCCTTGCATTTCTATGGTCGTTCCTACCTTATATTCAGTCGAAATACTGGAATTGATGTCGAGTAAATGATTGGCGATATTCACGTTTTGTGAAGCCCAATATTCGGCATGTTGCGCGAGATTTTTCTTGAATTGTGAAAAGTTTTTTGCATCTGCATCACGCCATACAACTTCCGATAATGCCGCCATTCTTGCGAGTGCCATATATTCTACGTGACTGAAATTTTTCATGTATTCTGTCCATACATTTCCCTGTGCGCCGAGGATGTATTTGTGAAATTCCGCGCCCAATTCTTCTGGTATCGGCTCATAATTATAGACTTTTTTTAGTGGCAAAAATCCACCAATCGCAAGGGGTTCGTCGGGGTGGTCTGATTGGTAATAATCGAAATAACAATGCGTTGTCGGAGTCATGATGACATTGTGTCGTGACTTTGCCGCCTCGATTCCGCCCTTGATTCCGCGCCAGGACATCACCGTTGCATTAGGCGCGAGTCCGCCCTCCAAAATCTCGTCCCAACCGATAATCGACTTGCCTTTTCTATTCAAAAATTTCTCCATGCGAGTGATGAAATACGATTGCAAACCATGTTCATCTTCCAGCCCTTTCTCCTTTATTAGCTGTTGACAAAACGCGCTTTTTTTCCAAGCGGATTTTGGAGCTTCATCACCGCCGATGTGTACATATTTCGATGGAAATAACTCAACGACTTCACTTAATACATTTTCTAAAAACTCAAATGTTTTTTCTGTCGGGCAGTAAATATCCTCGAAAACTCCCCATTTCGTCGCTGCCTGATAGTCCTTATCCGGCTCACAACCCAACTCTGGATATGCCGACAAAGCGGCAAGACTATGTCCCGGCAACTCAATTTCCGGTATCACCGTAATGCCTCGTGCCGCCGCATAGGCGACCACTTCACGCGCCTCATCTTGCGTGTAAAATCCGCCGTATCGCTTGCCGTCAAACTGGTGCGGCTGGTCGTTATAATGTCCGATGAGCGTCTCATTGCGATAGGCAGCGACCTCCTGCAATTTTGGATATTTTTTAATCTCAATACGCCATCCTTGGTCTTCCGTCAGGTGCCAATGAAAGGTATTATAACCATAAAAAAATAGAAAATCTATGTACTTTTTGATATCCGAAACAGGGAAAAAATGCCGCGCTACATCTAAGTGCATTCCACGATAACTGAAGCGTGGCGAGTCACTGATTTCGCAAATCGGCAAGCGACCTTCATTCAATGCCGAGAGCTGACAAATGCGACTCACCGCACTGCAAATACCTTCTTTTTCATTCGCATTAATAGCGATTTCTTCATTAGAAATGTCTAACAAAAAACTACCTTTTACATCATTATCTGCTAATTTTCTGATAGTTATATTTGAATTTTTATTTTTATTTTTATTTATAATAATATTTTTAAACGGATAATCATTTATCGCATTAAAAGCGATGTCGTAATTTTCGCCGGATTCGGGTAGGTTCAATTCTTTTATGTTGGAAAATTTATCGGAAAAATTAACCTTATTTGGAAAGGGAATTATCGCATTGAAAGGCGTTGAATTAGGGGTAGGGGAGTTCGTTGTATTTGTTTCTGCACAAGCGAAACATAGTAACATTATACAGAGAAGAATGTTTATGAATTTCATAGTAGAAAATTTTAACAAATATAAACACTCGCGGCGGTTTATTGTGAAAAAATGTTATTTTTCAAAATATTATTTTAGGTATTCGTTGTTTTATTTTGCTAAATTTACCTGTCAAATTAGTCATCATTCCGCGTCGGGGTGCGGAATGACGATTTGCTTTTTTACGTTATCAAAAATGAAATTTCGCTATTTCTATTGGACGGGTGGGAAAGGTGCAATCAATTAGTAATTCTTCTGTTAATCAATTGATTATAATTGAAGAAGTTGATAATATTATTCAACGTAAACAAAAATCTTCCGGTGGGATGTGGTGGTGGATTTTAGGAGCTTTTGTGGTGGGGCTTTTGTTTTGGGTGAGAATGAGGTAACAGCATAAAATAAAACAGGGCATTCGTATTCCGAATGCCCTGTTTTGTAAGGGAAGACGAAAAAAATAATCTACCCGTCTGAATTGTTCTTTTTCTTATATGTTTCACTAAATCTTCCTTAC
>ENA-ORXT01004160-ORXT01004160.1-marine-metagenome-genome-assembly--contig:-NODE-4160-length-15210-cov-4.558779_pt1 | contig 15210 bp, 3 predicted proteins | sample MGYA00237868_ERZ511482 | MGnify/ENA metagenome assembly ERZ511482 | reverse complement strand
CTCCGCCGTTGCCACCGCCATCTCCGCCGTTGCCACCGCCATCTCCGCCGTTGCCACCGCCATCTCCGCCGTTGCCACCGCCATCTCCGCCGTTGCCAACGCCATCTCCACCGTTGCCACCGCCATCTCCACCGTTGCCACCGCTACTCTGGTTTTCCACTTGATAAGCTTGTTCCCCCAATCGGTATCTCCAAATATCAGACATGCGTTGTAGCCCTTCCCCAGCAAACTCATACCTTCTCTCCAATAATACAGCATCAAGCAAAGGATTACCAGTCGATCCTCCTACCAAATCCAAGGGTACATCTCCAATACTATTATAACTAGGCATACCTACTCGATTTCTGACTTCATTTAGGTAGGTAAAAGCTTCCATATCATTTTTAGCAGCTAAACATTCAGCCATCATCAATAATACTTCTGCATATCTAATTATCTTGTAGTCAGCATGACCTCGTCGTGGGTTAGAATAAATAAGTGTAGAGTCGTTTTCTGCGCCTAACCCTGCATACTTTCTAATGAGAAAGCCAGTTTCTATAGCCTGTCTTTGACCTATTTTATCTCTTATTGGACCCTCTAGATTTGGATGTGGTTGAAACTTATAATAGTCTGTTCCTCCTCCGCCAAAAGATTGTAAAACGTCTCCTGGTAAAATAAAAGAAGCCCTTAGTCTAGGGTCTCTGTTTTCAAAAGGTGTCTCTTCAAAGTAAGTAGTACCGAGTGCTTTGTTTGGGTCTTTACCATCAATAGTTTGAAAGGCACTTATACATTTCCAAGTAGCTCCAAACTGAGCTTGGTTATTATCCGTAACTCCCACCCCGATATAAGATTCTCTTGGTAAACATCTATTTGACATTTCTTCATAAAACAAAGTACCTTCTAGATATACCCTAGATAAAATAGTAGCTGTAGACGGTCTAGCACCCGCATAATCAGAATCTGGCACGAATAATCGAGCAAAGCCTTCAATCCCAGAATCTAATGTGTGGCTACTCTCTTGTATAATTGTCCTACAAGCTAATTCCGCGCTCTTGTATAATTCAGTGGGAGTATCATGCCAGCCAACTGCATTCAAATTTGCTCTAGAAAGCATCGCCAAAGCTGCCCACTTAGTAAGCCTTCCTTTATCTGAAAATTCATATTCGTCGGGTAAAATATCAGCAATTTGTTCAAATTCAGAAACAACAAAATTGAATACGGTTATTCTAGAATCTCTAGTAGGAGCAAAACTACCGTCTTGAGGTTCTGTGACTAAAGGAACCCCACCATACAAAAACACCATACGTTCGTACAAGTAAGCCCTCATAAACCGAGCTTCTGCCTCTAATCTCTTAATATTATCGGTTGGGGGTAGTCCACTATTATTTATCCTATAAATAACCTCATTACATTGGCGAACGCCGTCGTACTGATAGAAATTCAGTATATCTCCTGAAAGGGCGGTATTCCAGTTTAAGTCTGCACCAAATCTACTTCTTCTCGCCCATCCATCATCCGACCAAACCCAGAGTCGCTGATCTCCATTTTCTATATCTAATTCTGGTAAGAAGGTATACAAACCATTAACTGCCAATTCAAAATCCACTTCTGATTTATAAACGGAATCCGAGGTTAACGTATCTTCAGGAAATACCTCTAAAAAATCATCTCCACATGCAGTCACTAATAATAAGAAGCCTAATAATTGTATTAAATTTTTCATTGGTATTAAAATGTTAGGTTAACTCCAAAAGAAGACTTTAATGATTGTGGATACACAAATCCATCTGCTCCAAATTCAGGATCAAATCCAAATTCATGGGCAGGATAATTGGACCATAATACCCCTAGGTTTTCAAATGATAAATAAACATTCAATCCTTTTATGCCTTTTATTCTATTCAACTGTGTTGGGCTCAAGGAATAACCTATGTTTATATTTTTCAACTTGATATATGCTCGCTCTTTAATAAGATTAGAAACATCATTGATAGCAAGTGGATTGACATCGACGAATATTTCTGAAAATTCTGCATCCGTATTATTAGAATTCCATGTATCTAGACGAAAATTATAAGGAGCTCTTCCATTATTAAAAACATTGACAATTGTCCTCTTATTCCACCACTCATAAGCATTTAAAACTCCATACAAGCGAGCAGAAATAGAGAACCCTTCGTAAGCAAATCCGATAGAGGCTCCTAATCGGTAGTTGTCTGCCGCATTGCTACGAAGTACAACTCGATCATCTGGTGTAATCACTCCATCACTTTCATCAACAATACCATCTCCGTCCGTATCTATTGTTAATTGATCTATAAATCTATAGCCTCCCAAATATTTTCCATTTTCTCCTTGTGTAACTACATCGGATTGGTCCACTGCCCAAGCATCTAGCTCGGCTTGTGTATTAAAATAGCCATCGGTTTCATATCCATACCAATTACCTCGAATAGGTAGACCTTCAATTTGGTAGTTCGCTGGATCTAAACTCAAAGCGGCCATTCCTGCGCCCTTTGTTATTTCACTGTTATAGTAAGAAAGATTAGCATTAGCTACTACTTTTATTTTACCATAGTTATTTTGATGTCCTACCATTAATTCCCAACCCCAAGACTTTGCGTTATAGGAATTATCCAAAATTCCTCCGATTAGATTATCGCCATCTAGGCTTGTTAATCCAGACTCAAATGCAGTAAATCTAGAGGTGATAATATCGCTTCGATTATCTATATAATAATCTCCAGAAAAGAATAATTTCCCATTCAATAACTCTACAAATATTCCCAAATTTGTTTTCTTGGAGGTCTCCCAAGTCAAGTTAGGATTGGTCGTATTTGATAAAAGAATAGTAGGCTCTGTACTGTTTCCAAATGCAATTCCTAATGGATTGGAGTCTACGATCTCTACACCACTAATGCTCCCATCGTCACCACTAATACCATAAGACAATCTAAGTTTCATGGTCGTAATAGAGGCATTATTTTTTAAAAACGGCTCATTGTGCATATTCCATCCAAAAGAAATAGAAGGAAAATATCCCCACTTATTCCTAATAAAATTAGAACTAGCATCGGCTCGAAAGTTAGCCTCCAATAAATATTTTCTTTGAAAATCATAGCTCAACCGAGAAAAGTAGGAAATCGTGGAGGGGCTATTGGTAATCGCTGAATGATTACCAAAACCTTCAATTCGTGAGCCCAAATTCAAACTTGGTAGGTTAGGAGAAATAAAGTCCGATCGTTGTGCCGATAACAAAGAGGTTCTACCTTCTTGTGCTTGAAAACCTATTAGTGCATTTAAAAAATGTCCTTTTTGAAAAGATTTTTCATAATTAATGGTCAATAAAGAGTTGAAACGTTTATATCGTTGGCTAACATTCACTAGATTTCTATCGGCTGTTGCAAAAGAAATAGGGGGGGCAATTGGTTCTAAGGTTCTTTCATCTAATTCAATATACTCGTAGGGGTTGTTCCAAATCAAGCGTTCCTCATTGGTTGTTACATAAGAAACACGTCCTTCTAGTACCAATCCCTGAAGAGGTTTTATTTGACCATATAATTGAGTGTTTAATTCATCTGTAGTCGTTTTATCAAAGGAACCAGATCTGGCCCTAGCCACAGGATTAAGTTCACTGCTAGTGGTGCCTTCAAATACATAAACCCCTTCGTATTCCCCTGACGCTACCTGAACTGGAAAAAAGGGTTGTCCTTGTAGTCCTGGATCAGTAGTAACGGGAACATTTGTTAGATTACTATTAGCGTTAAATATATTTGTCCCAATAGTTAGCCAATTGGTTACATCTACATCTACTTTAGCTCTTAAGGTAAATCGCTCTAGATTATCTACTCCTTGTGATACTCCGTCCTGAGTTAGATAACCCGCACTGAGGAGATAGCCAAATTTATCCATTCCTCCATTTATGGATAAGTTATTGGAAGATTGGAGGGCTGATTCATTATATAATTCCTCCGCCCAATTGGTCTCGGGATAAAATCCATTAACTGCTCTAGCTATATCTTCAGCAGTATAAGTAGGGATAAAAGTTTCACCAATCCTATTTGCCTCTGCCATTTGTGCTTCGTTGAAACGCCTCATATAAGTTTCCGAATCTACTATATCTGGTGTTGAAATAGGTTGTTGCCATGCTAAGTTGGAGCTAAGCGTAATGTTAGGTACTTGGTTACGTTTGGTAGCCTTCGTTGTAATCAGAACTACTCCGTTTGCTCCTCTTGCACCATAAATAGAGGTAGCTGCGGCATCTTTTAAAATAGATACTGATTCAATATCAAAAGGGTTTAAATTCCGAATAGTGCTTTCAAAACCGTCTACTAAAATCAGGGCATTTCGTTCTATTAAAGCACTGGCTTCTCTTACTCTTATATTTACCTCTCCACCCAATTGCCCATCGGTTGGTTCTATGATTAATCCAGGAGCCACACCAACTAATGCAGATTCTAGACTGGCGACAGGTCGTCTGTCAACTTCCAGTTTTTCTACCTTCACTTGGTCTACTGCTGCGCTAAGGCGACTATTGTTTTGGATACCATAGCCCACTACAACCAACTCTTCTAATTGAGAAATAGATTCGGTAAGGGTGATTAGTATTTCACTTTCTTGATAGACTTCGATTTCACGGGTAGCGTACCCAATATAGGAAACTACTAAAATTATTGATGTATCTGCTGTAATTTGCAAAGAAAAAATGCCTTCACTGTCAGTGGAAGTACCAACATTAGTTCCTTTAATGAAAATAGACGCCCCAATAAGCGGCTCCATATTCTGATTAAGTACTGTTCCTGTTACCAAACGGCTTAAGCTAAAAAAATTATCATTAAGGGAAGTAGTAGGGTTTGAATAAAGAAATATTGGGAAGAAAAGAAAGATTAATACATACCCTAAGAGTTTTTTCTGAATGGAATCTAATTCATCTTTAATTTTCATTTGAGTTTGTTCTTTTTTTTTATACAACTTTTTCAAACGCCAGTAAAATAGACGGTTTGTATATTGCACACACAAATCCGAATAAAGTCTAGTTTACAAATAGGCGCATTAATTTGACAATTGGGTAAAACACATCCATTCACCAAAATGATGGTATTCCATTCTGATATAAAAATATAATTTATTTTACATATAGCCACTTGTTTTCAACAAATAGTTGAAAATTAAAATAATAAATTTATATAATATATATGAAAATCTAAGCAAAAGTAGTATTTGCATGATTTGTTGCAAGGACATTTTACTTAAATACAACAGTTAGGGTATAAACTACAAAAGTAGTGATTTTCTGCTCGTTCGCACAGGCTATTCCTTGTACAGTTGCTCCTCAGCAGAGCTATACGCCGCTTCACCTGATAAGGTAAAGGTAATTATTTTAAATTATTTTTAAATTTTGACACACTTTATTGAACAAACCCGTATGTTGTGCCATTAATCATCACTATCTCTCTCAAAATCCAATAACTATGAGGACTGTTACTTTCATCTTGCTCTTATTCTCCTTATCACTTACTGCTCAATCAAGTTTAGAAAAAGAAAGCACCAACATTCGGCAGTTGATTAACTATGGTCAATTTGAAAAAGCCTATCAGTTATCAGATAGTTTATTACAATCATTACCCAATAGGAAAAATGCTACTTGGATCAGATTACTAAACTTAAACAGTGAAGCATTACTCGTCATAAATACAGATCAACTCCTCGTTGAAAAACAATTGCTCGAAGTTATTCAGTATTATGAATCTAAAAATGATACGCTAAATGAGGACTTAGGCATAGCTTATCGTAATCTAGCTATGTTATATTCTGATGGTATAAAAGTTAGGTTACCAGCAGCTATCAAACTATTCAACAAAAGCAATCAGATAATGATTGCTCTTTTTGGTAAAGAAAGTGATCAATATGTACTTTGGGGTACCTCTAATTTAGCTAATGTATATTTAAATATGGGAGTTTACGATAAAGCGGAAGCCATTTATTTAGAAGGGTTAGCGATTAAAGAAAAACTTTATGGCAAAGATCATATGTACTATAATGCTGCCGTTGGTCATCTTGCTATGTTTTATAGAAGAATAGGTGATTTCAAAAAAGCGGAATATTATGAATTAAAATCACTTCAAAAGGAGCAGAATTGGTTTGATCAAATGATTGGTTTAAATAATCTTGCTCTTACCTATGATAATATGGGAGAGATGCAAAAAGCTGATTCTGTATATGCTCTTTGCTTGTCAATAGCTGAAGGAAAATATGGAAGGGAAAGCTATTATTTTATGAACCCTTACAGCGCATTAGGATTTATTCAACTAAGGCTAGGAAAGTATGATAAAGCAAAAGACATTCTTTCAGAAGTATTATATACTTTGGAAGAATTGGGAGATACTACCAGCAAACCCTATATGAATGTATTAGATGATTTGGGACTTCTTGCCATGGAACAGCAAAAATTTGAAGAGGCAGAGGCAATACTACAAAAGTCCAATAAATTAACACATAGCGTATTTGGTAAAAACAGTCCCTTAAACAAGCGTAATCTTAGATTCCTGTCTGATCTGTATATGAGAAAGCAAGATTTTACTAATGCAATGCAATATAAGTCAAGTCTTTTTCAGTTAGTTACTTTAGAAATTGAAAATGCCTTTACTATTCTATCCAATCAAGAGAAAGAGCAATTTATCCCAACTAATATTAAACCTTACATAGATAATTTGCACGCTGCTGCATTGCGCATCCCTAATCCTACCTACCAAACTTTACAATATGATATTACTTTAGCCACAAAGGGATTATTACTCAAAACAAACAACTCTATATTGCAATATATTTACAATTCTTCCAATACATTAGTAACTGCAAACTATAAAAAATTATTGGATGTTCGTAGAAGTTTAGCAAAACAATATGGTCTTCCAATAAAAGATCGTAAAGAAATAGAACAACTTGAATCTGAAGAAGGATTACTCGAAAAAGAGTTATCTAAATCATCCAGTATATTTAGGAAAAATCAAATGTATGATAAAATAAATGCTACTCAAATAAGGCAACATCTTAAAGAACAAGAAGCTGCAATTGAGTTTTTTCATTTCTCTATTAATCGGCCAAATGCAACAGATTCTGTTCTTTATGCTGCCTCCATTCTCTTACCAAATTCTAAAGATATTCCTTGCTTAATGTTATTTGAAGAAGAACAGTTGAGGAATACTTTAAAATTCAAAAGAGATGCTACCGATTTAAACCTATCTGAAATATATGCCTCTAGAGGAATTGTTCCAAAGAGACAGCCTCTTTCTAAATTAGTTTATGAATTGATTTGGCACCCCCTAGATTCTCTATTAGCAAGACACGATATTAAAAAAGTGTATTATTCTCCATCAGGATTGCTCCACCAATTTAACTTAACTGCTCTACCATTAGATTCAACTACCATTTTAGGAGACCAATACAATTTAATTCAATTATCCAGTACTCGTCTTTTGGCAACTCCTCAACAAAGATCAACAGTTCCAAATAGGGCTTACATAGTAGGAGGAATACATTATAGTGAACAGAGCAATTTAACAGATAACAATACGCAATCAAAAAGTCAATTCGATAACCTGTGGAATTATCTCCCTGGTACTAAAGAGGAAGGACAGGTCATCAATAATCTATTAAAAGAACAAGGGTATGAGGTCAATTATGTATCAGAGAACACTGCAACAGAATCCTCTTTCAAACAATTAGGTGAGCTCGATGCTTCTCCAAAGATCATTCACTTGGCTACTCATGGTTTCTTTTTTTCTCAACCACAAGAACACATAAAATATAATTTCCAAGAACCTGTCTATAAAATTGCAGAAAACCCTATGCTGCGCTCTGGTCTTGTTATGGCTGGTGCTAATCTTGCCTGGAAAGGCATCCCTCCCACAGAAAATCAAGATGATGGTATTCTGACTGCTTATGAAATCAGCAATATGAATCTTTCCAATACAGAATTGGTAGTATTATCTGCCTGTGAAACAGGATTGGGTGATATACAAGGTAATGAAGGGGTATATGGACTTCAACGAGCTTTTAAAATGGCAGGTGTCCGTTATCTAATCATGTCGCTGTGGCAAGTACCTGATGCAGAAACTTCCCTTTTTATGCAGACCTTCTATCAGCATTATTTGGATAAAGGGCTGTCTATTAATGATGCCTTTGATGCAACACAAAAGGAGATGCGCACCCAATTGGAAGACCCTTATTTATGGGCGGGTTTTGTGTTGATGGAGTAAATTACTATTACCAATGATACAATTTTATTTATCCTCTGCTATTTTCCTGCCGCTCACTAATGACAGATAGATAGCAAGCTATCATAACCAATTATTTAGCCAAGATTAAAACTGCTTTGGAGAAGGGAGCAGCAATTAATATAATTATTAACCAATGAAAGTACTACCTAGATATTGTTATCTTATTTTCTTTTTCTTTCCGATTACCTCTTTTTCACAAATAAATTTGGATTCTTTAGCTATTGAAAAGCAAATATCAATGCTAAAAGATTTTCTTGCAGTAGGGGAAATCAAGAGCGTGCTGCACTTAAGCGACAGTATACAATCCAACTTGATTAGTGAAAAGAATGCTCAATGGGCAAGGGTGAAATCCTTTCGGGCTACCGCTTTATCTTATTCTCGTAAATTTAAAGAAGCTTCTCAAGAACTAACAGATGCTAAGAATTTTTGGATAGAGAAAAGAGATACCTTAAATGAATTTTATGGAGATATATATTTGGCAACTGGAGTAAGGGATTATTTCATGGGGAATATGGAAGCAGCTATTGTGAATACAAAGCGGGCTAACAAACGCTATGAAGTATCCATTGGTAAAAATAACATCAAATATGCAGAAGCATCAATTAATTTAGCTGCATTTTACCAACAGACAACTCGATATGAAAAAGCCGAAGCAATTTATCTCGAATCTATACCCATTATTAAAAAGCAATATGGGACGGAGCATATTATGCATGCCATTTGTTTAAATAATTTGGGGAATTTATATGAACAAATGGGGGCGTATGATAAAGCACAACCGCTTATGATACAATCCATTGACATAAGGAAAAAGATTGTAGGAGAAAATCATCCTTCCTATGCAACGGCTATTAATAATTTAGCAATTGTATATGAGCGGCTAGGTAAATATGATGAGGCAGAAATGCTTTATCTAAAAACAAAATCAATCAGAGGGAATATATTTGGGAAACAGCATCGATTATACACCCAAGTGGTAAATAATTTGGGAAACCTGTACAAAAGAATCTACCAATATAAGAAAGCAGAAACATTGTTTTTAGAAGCTAAAAATTTCGAAGAGCAGACTGTTGGAAAAGAACATCCCGATTACGCACTTACTCTGGCTAATCTTGGTAAACTTTATACCAGTATGGAATATTTTGAGAAGGCAGAACCATTACTAGTTAAAGCCAAGGAAATTAATGAAAAGACCTATGGAAAAAACGATATATCCTATGTACTTGATTTAGAAAGTTTAGGTAGGTTATATAACTTTACGGAAAGGTATGAGCAAGCAGAAGCCTATCTGTTAGAAGCCCTTGAGATAAGGCAAGAAATTTTAGGCACTAGTCATCCTTCTATAGCTACTACTTTAACAAACTTAGGTTTATTGTATAAGAGAATGGCAGTGCCAGAAAAAGCAGAACACTATTTATTAGAAGCCATAAAGTTCAGCAATAAAATTTATGGAGACGACCATTATATTGCTCATTATATTGACAATTTATTGTATTTGTATGAAAGAACTTTTCAATTTGAGAAGGCAGAACCCTATATATTATCCTTATTTGATCAAAGAAAAGAGTTGCTATTAAATTCTTTTAATCATCTATCTGAAACAGAGAAAGAAAAATATATTCAAAAATCTTTTGAGTATGATCGGGAACGCTTTCATTCATCAGGACTTTGGAGTAAAAGTGAAAGTCTTTATGATTTACAGTATGAATTGGCAATGTTATCTAAGGGGCTAAGGTTGCAGGCTTCAAGTTCCACTAAAACTTATGCATTACAGGAAGAGGATGAGCAAATAGTTATAAAATATCAAGAATTGATAGAAAATCAGAGAAGGCTTTCCAAAGAATACGAAAAAACACTTGATCGTAGGCAATCTGTAGAAGGACTAATAACAAAAATAGAATTACTTGAAAAAGAATTAGCAAGAGCATCTGCCTTTTTTCGACAAGAACAGGCTGTTACCAAAATAGGCAACCAAGCTGTACAGAATAGTTTAAAAGAAGGGGAGGCGGCAATTGAGTTTGTTCATTTTCAATATCAAAGTTCCAAGTCAACAGATAGTATTTTATACGCTGCTGCTATTCTGCTTCCCAATTCATCCAACGCCTCTTTTATTCCTTTGTGTAATGAACAACAACTGGCACAAGTATTAGAAACGAAACGTTCTAAAAAAGTTAATTTGATTAACCAAGTCTACGCAGCCAGAGGAATTATCCCTACAGGCAAAAAGAAAAACTTCCAACAGATTTACCGTCTGGTTTGGCAACCACTGGATTCCTTATTGTCAGGCGTAAACACTATTTATTATTCTCCTACAGGATTATTACATCGCTTGAATATGAATGCCTTACCTATTGGGAATAAACAAATACTAGCAGATAAATATAATCTGATTCAATTATCAAGTACTCGCTCTATAGCATTGGAAAAGACAGAAAGACCTGAAAATAAAACCGCATATATTGTAGGAGGGGTTACTTATGATGCTATGACTTCTACTCCTTCTGAGTTAATCACTTTTGATTCTACCCAAATAACCCTAGCAGAAAATACAGGTTATTTCTCTTATACGGACCGCTCCTTAAGAGGAGAACATTGGAATTATTTACCTGGCACTAAGAAAGAAAGTAGTGCCATTAAAAAAATCGCAGAAAAGGCAGGCTATACCATAACCTATCAAGAAGGTAATGCAGCCACAGAAGCTGCTTTCAAAGAATTGGGAACAACAAGCCAATCCCCTTCTGTAATTCACTTAGCAACACATGGGTTTTTCTTCCCGGATGTAAAGGATAGCCTACGTGCCCAATCTAAAGAACCTATCTTTAAGATATCAGAACATCCCATGCTGCGCTCTGGCTTGCTACTAGCAGGAGCGAATAGCGTATGGCAAGGCACAGAAGCCTTACCCGGCCAAGAAGATGGTATCCTAACCGCAATGGAAATTAGCCAAATGAATCTTAGTAACACGGACTTAGTCGTGCTTTCCGCTTGCGAAACGGGCTTAGGCGATATTCAAGGTAGTGAAGGGGTATATGGTTTGCAAAGAGCCTTCAAAAAAGCAGGCGCAAAATACCTCATTATGTCCCTATGGCAAGTACCCGATAAAGAGACTTCTATCTTTATGACCAGCTTTTATAAAAATTGGTTGAAGAAAAAAAAGAGCATTCCAGAAGCCTTTAATATGACTCAAAAAGAAATGCGGGATCGGTTTCCTAATCCTTACCAATGGGCTGGATTTGTATTGATTGAATAAAATTAAGGTTTAAAAATTCCTAAGTCTAAGAAAAATAACTTTTCTCAATAATTCTATTCAAACCGAAGCTTTTATCTAAGCTTCGGTTTTTTTTGTTAGGGTTTAACTTCCTATGAAATGCTGACTTGGTTATTTAAAAATGAAATTCATAATTTATTGCATAATATTTGAATAATATCCTTACTTTTAGGCACAATACCCCAAATATATAAATACAGATAAACCACTTAAGTAGGAAATCCAGTTAAAGCAAATAATCATTAGAACGACTTTAGACCTTTCATGTAGCTAAAATCTCATAGTGCTGTATTGCTCTTTACACCTCTTGGTGTAAATTCGGTTAATGCCTTATTCAACAATCGAATTCCTCACCATTTCTTGATTACCCATTTAAGATTATCTGCTGTCCACATTTTAACCTGTTAATAATTCAAACCAATGCATTTATTAAAGAGAATTCTTTTAGGCGTACTGCTTACATTCCCTATTTTACTTTCGGGGCAGATAGATACCACCCTACATAAAGCTATTGTAGCCAATGATTTAGTTCAAGTAAAAACTGCTCTAGCGCAGGGAGCAGATATTAATGCCACGGATAAAAATGGAGCTAATGCGCTTATGTGGGCAGTGTATAAAGCGGATCTGGACATAGTTAAATATTTAGTAATGCAAGGAGCTATTATTCCTCAAAAAGGCACTATCCATTCAAAAAGTAGAGGTTATGGCAACCTAACAGGAATCGCTGCGGGAGAGGGGAAGTTAGATATTTTAAAATATTTAATTGAAGAGTTAAACATACCTGTGGATGATAAGGAGTACAACGCAAAAAAGGATACGGTGGATGGGTGGACGGCTTTACAATGGGGGGCTAATATGAATAAACCAAAAATTGTTGAGTATTTAACGCAACAACAAGCAGATACTATTTTAGCAGCATCTAAGCTAGCCAAAATGTATCAAAAACAAAAACAGTATAAAAGAGCTGTTGAATTGCTAAAATCCTCACAAGTTATTATAGCACAAGAATATGGTTCCTCCAGTAATTCTTATGCTAGCTCTTTACAAGATTTAGCTCAAGTATATAGTGCTATGGGTAACTATGCAGAATCAGAGCATTTTTTAATAAAAGCAATAACTATAAGAAAAAAAATACTAGGAAAAGAACATTCTGATTACGCATCATCTTTACACGCTCTGGCAAAATTATATCACTTGATGAGTAATTATGAATTGTCTGAGTCTTTATATGAAGAAACAATAGAAATTTATGAAAAAGTATTTGAAAAAGATCATCCTAATTATTCCCTTTCCTTACAGGAATTAGCGAGTTTGTATCATGATATGGGCAAGTATAAAAAAGCAGTAGCCATATATAAAGAACTAATAACAATAAGCAAAGAGGATCCTGGTACTCTTTATGCTGCCTCTCTAAACAATTTAGCACTTGTGTATGAAAACATGGGTAATTATGAAAAAGCGGAAGAGTCATATAAAGAAGCGATAGATATAGTTGAAAAAACATCTGGAAAGAATCATTCTAATTATGCAATAGCTTTATTGAATTTAGCTAGTTTATACAAAGCACTAGGCAACTATGAACAGTCGGAAGGTCTATACAAGGAATCTATGATAACATTAGAAAAAGTATTTGGAAAAGAACATTGGAGTCGTGGTATTATTTTGAGTCATTTAGGTGGTTTATACTTATCTATGGAAAAGTATGAAGAGGCAGAGACTTTACTGATGAAAGCAAAAGTTATATATGGTAAAATAGGAAAGGAAACTATGAGTTATGCCTCCTCAATAAATAACTTAGCCAAGGTATATAAAATAATAGGTAAGTATGAAGAATCAGAGAAATTATACAAAGAGTCATTAATTATAAATAAAAAATTATTTGGAAAATATCATCCCAATTATGCTATTACTTTAACTAATTTAGCTGATTTGTTTTTGGAGGTAGGTAAGCATACAGAATCGGAAGAATTATACAAAGAATCAATAGTTATTGCTGAAAAAACATTAGGAAAAGAGCATCCTCGATATGCTGAAACATTAAAAAACATTGCTTTTTTTTATAATGAAATAGGCAAATATGAAGAATCAGAAGATTATCTTCTCTCTTTCTTCATATTGAAGAAAAATCTAATCCAACGAGCGTTTACATTCCTTTCCGATTCAGAAAAACAAAAATATATTAAGAGAAACTTTGAAGGCAACAAAAATAAAATTTATTCTAATATATATAAAAACACCAATGAACACTTCCAAGACATACCATATAACATAGCATTATTTTCCAAAGGTTTACAACTTAATTCTTCTCAAGCAACCAAAAAATTTATCTTTCAACAACAAGATTCTCTAACAGCAGCAAATTATCAAGAGCTTGTTAGTATTCAAAGAAGACTTGCGAAGGAATATGAAAAGAACATTGATAAAAGAAAAAATCTTTCAGAGTTAGAAGAAAAAAAAGAAACGCTTGAAAAAAAACTAGCAAGAGCTTCTGCCAATTTTAGAGAAGAATTAGCACTATCAGATATTACTTGGCAATCCGTTCAATCTAGCTTAAAAGAAAATGAAGCAGCGATTGAATTCGTTCATTTTAATTACTTAAATCCGAAAATAACGGATTCTATTATGTATGCAGCAGCCGTTATTTTACCCAATGCAAAACAAGTCTATTACCTTTCTTTATTTGAAGAAAAAGAACTAGGAAAAACATTAAAGAAAGCGCAAAGCAGAAAAGCAGATTATGTCAAGCAGTTGTATAGTTCCAAAGAGCGAGGTCTAAAGGTAACACAAAAAAATATTGACTTGTATAACTTAATCTGGTCGCCAATAGATTCTTTACTAGAAGGAACACATACTATTTATTATTCTCCTTCTGGTTTATTGCATCGCTTGAATCTAGCTGCTATAGCTATAGATGAAGATACCCATTTAACGGATAGATATAATTTGATTAATCTATCTAGTACACGAACTATAGCCTTAGAGAAAATAGATTCAGAAACGAACGATGCTACCGCCTATATAGTAGGAGGCATTCAATACGATTATGATAGTACAGCCATTATTGCCGTAAATCAACAATTGAAGAACGATGCATCAGAAGATGATTCAGGGTATTTTGAATATGCGGATCGTAGTTTGAGGGGAGAGACTTGGGATTATTTAAAATGGACTAAAAAAGAGGGTACTACTATAACGCAATTGCTCAATGCACAAGCATATAAAGTAAACTTTTCAGAAGGCTATCAAGCTACCGAGGAATCCTTTAAACAATTAGGAACTCAAACGAAATCGCCTAAAGTCATTCATTTAGCAACACATGGCTTCTTTTTTTCAGATCCTGTCGATAGTCTACTCAACAATAAACAAGAACCCATCTTCAAAATATCAGAACATCCAATGCTACGTTCAGGTCTTTTATTTGCAGGAGCGAATCGAGTTTGGTCAGGGGCTGCGCCGCTTGCTCAACAAGATGATGGTATTCTAACAGCGATGGAGATTAGCCAAATGAATCTAGTTAATACCGAGTTAGTCGTATTATCTGCCTGTGAAACTGGCTTAGGAGAAATACAAGGTAGTGAAGGGGTCTATGGTTTGCAAAGAGCATTCAAAAAAGCAGGGGCGAGATACCTCATCATGTCACTATGGCAAGTGCCTGATCGAGAAACCTCGGTTTTTATGACTACT
>ENA-ORXT01004157-ORXT01004157.1-marine-metagenome-genome-assembly--contig:-NODE-4157-length-15216-cov-7.643305_pt1 | contig 15216 bp, 13 predicted proteins | sample MGYA00237868_ERZ511482 | MGnify/ENA metagenome assembly ERZ511482 | reverse complement strand
TATTGCATTTGGTTGGAGGCAATTTCTTGAGGGAGGTGCTAAGGATGAAGATGCGGAGTGGTTAGCAAGATTTCCTATGACCAGAGCAGTTTCACGAGGCATGGATGTCGTACAAGAAGTAATAAAGGATCAAGGAAGTGAGATCGATAGTTTTATAGTGACTGGCGCCTCTAAACGTGGATGGGTTACATGGACAACAGGTATCGCCGATGACAGGGTTAAGGCCATTATTCCTATAGTAATCGACTTGCTCAATGTCTTACCTTCTTTTAATCATCATTGGCAGGTCTATGGAGAATGGTCGCCTGCCATTCAAGATTATATAGATGAAGGAATAATGGATTGGCAAGGTTCTGAGGAGTATGATAGATTATTACAACTGGTAGAGCCTTATCATTACTTAGACGAACTAACGATGCCTAAGTTAATGATCAATGCTACTGGAGATGAATTCTTTGTAACTGATTCTTGGCAATTTTACTGGGATGATCTTAAGGGCGAAAAGCATGTTCAATATGTCCCTAATGCCAATCATGGATTAAATGGATCTTATAATTTAGGAAGCTTGATAGCATACTATAACGCGATCATTAATGATCAGAAAATTCCTCAATTTGAATGGGATATTGTAGGCAACAAGATCAAGATCAAAGTAGAAGAGGGGGTAGATTACAAACTAACGAAATGGGAAGCCTCTAATCCTGAGAATCGGGATTTTAGAAAAGCCGTGATCGGCGATGCGTGGATGCCTACAGAACTAGCTAAACAAGAGAATGGTATTTATGAAGTTGAAATCGTAGACCCTGGCAAAGGCTTCAAAGCTGGGATGGTTGAAGTGGTTTTTAGTCCTGGTTCTAAAATGCCGCTAACCTTTACGACAGGGACAGTTGTTGCTCCTAATAAATATCCACATGCACCATTTAAGTCAAAGAAGCCAAGGGGCACTTATTAGTTTTCCTGATTACTTCTTCTTATTAGCTTAATTATACCCTTTACGCTTCTTTCGTTCCGTTCATCTGAAAGTAGTTGAGGTGGTAATTTATAATTTGCTTCTTTGTATTGTAAATACATTTCACAGTACGGATAATAGAAAGACTTATGAAAAGATCAGTGTTGTATCTAGGGGTTCTAATCTGCTTACTCGGTGGAGTACAGTATTTGTATATAAAAACAATTTATAACGTGCCTGATTGGTATAGTGGTTTAGTAAAGCAAACAACACAAGAAGATAAAAATAGGGTATAATAGACAAAAATAGTTGGTAAAACCTTCATATCTGTTTGATATTCAAATAGATACAAAGGGTTTAATGAAACCGCTTTCATTAAACCCTTTTTTATGTTTGAAAATGAACAAAAAAAAGATGCTGGTCATGTGGTTTTATTGCTTCTATAAAATGGGGAAAACAAGCTAACAAGCAAAGATATAAATGCACTAATTGTGGCATTTTTTTCACTGGATCAAATCTGGGCGTCAAAGAAAGTAACGGACTTGTTTGGTTTGAAAAATGGGTAATAGAAAGGTTGACTCTGCGCTACTTGTCTAGAGAGATCGGATGCAGTAAGCGAACTCTTCAACGACGTTTTAAAAACTACCTAAATAAAGCGCCCACCTTCCAAATAAAGAGAAACCTGGAATTGTTATTTGGTAATTGACGGCACATATTTCAAAGGTGATCTATGTCTGGTTTTATACTATGATTCTGAAATTAAATACAGCCAGTTATATCGTTTCTCAGATAAAGAACGCTATGTTGAGATCAAGGAAGATCTAGATAATATCAAGCGTTTAGGAATAGTGATAGCAGCGATAACCTGTGATGGTAACAAAGCCATACTCAAGGCTATTCGTAACGCGTGTCCGGAAGTCATAGTACAAAGATGTTTAGTACATATACATAGAGAATCCAATATCTGGCTTCGTCAAAAACCTGTAAATCAGTATTCTGTAGAACTCAAGAAGATCGTCAATCAGTTATTTCTAGTCAAGCAACACAATGATAAATTAGAATGGATAACAATGTTCACGACTTGGTATGATAAGAACATTACTTACATAAATGAAAAGAAGTCTAATCCAGAAACAGGAAGATGGTGGTATCGTCACAAAAACCTTAGACGGGCTGCAGTGATGATCAAAAGAGCCATTCCCGATATGTTTAGATTCTTAGAAGACCCAAAGATTCCCAAAAGCACAAATAATATTGAGTCATTCTTTGGTCACCTGAAAGATACTTTGAGTATCCATAGAGGATTATCACACAAGAACAGACGAGCTTTCATTCAATGGTATCTCCATTTAAAAAAACAGGAATAGAAAATAGGTTTTATGAAGCCATGAACTTACCAGTATAAATGAAAAAAGCGATCTGATGATCGCTTAATTTATACTGTACAAGTATCAATCCTATTGCTGGCAGGTTGCTCCTCAGCAGAGCCTACTTCCTCTTCAAATCGACATCACAATTTATAAAGAGATTTAATAGAATCACCAACTATTTTTGTCCACATTACCAAAGATAGATATCCCTAGGAAGGCAAGTATCCTTGTACTATATTTTCTGAAATTTAATATTACTTCACAAAGATTATATTACTCCACAACAATCCTAGTAGCGGCAATCTTATCCGCAGTCCTAAGCTGCAGAATATACATTCCAGACTGCAAACCTGATAATTCAATTCTACCAGCAGGATATTCCTTTGAGAGCGTGAGCTGACCACTTAGATCATATATTCTTGCAGATACTATTTCTTCTTGATCATTGGCTATAAACAGATGCGTGCTAGCAGGGTTAGGATAGATACTCGCGATATCAGTGATAGCTACTTCTTGATTAGGAGAAGTGATCTCTTTCAGCGTATTAAAAAAGTCGAGTGAGTTCTCTATCGCAGGGAATACACATCCGCCATGGTTACGATCATCTCCTAGATTAAGCGCTTGTACATCAGGTGCTCCATTCGCGTTCATGATAGAGTCAGTAAAGGTTGCATTTTTGAAAGATACTTGTTCGTCTGCTTTGCAGTAGTACATACGAGTAGGCGCTTCCGGTACCCAATCATACAGATCGTTATCCTGCAAGGCTAAGCTGATAGGATGATTAGGGTCAGAAGAGATAGCATCTACTATGCTATCTTGAAGCATGAATTTTGCAATACTACCTCCTGCCTCTGCTATGAGTCTGGTTTGTAACCTACTGTTGAGTTCCCCCAGATCTATTTCTTCATTTCTAAATAATAGAATATCTGGTACATATTGAGGTTTGAAAAACTCATCTAAGTTGTCGAGGGAAATCAAACCTGGATATGCCAACTGATAAGATAATGCTACCCACGCCACATAGGCTAAAAAATCATATTCTTGATCCGATAGTACAAAATCAACCATGCTCCCATAGATATTGTATGGTCCAGACATCGGAGCGCTGCCAGTAACTGTATAGATATCCTTAAAATCTCTTTGTAGTACCAGATGAGTCGCCATGGCTGCATGTCCACCTTGAGAGTATCCACAGGTAAATAGTTGATCATTAATTGGAATCGCTTCAGCTTCTGCATACTTCTTAAATGCGGTGATCATATCTATCGACGCCCATGCCTCCGACTCTGCATGTACATATGGGTGGAAGCCAGGTGAATCTCCCAGTCCTATATAATCCGGAGCTAGGGTAGCATATCCAAAACTGGCATATATCAATGCGATCTGCCCTTCATTTTGAGTGGCGATATTAAAGTTAGAAGGTACTTGAGTCCTATCATTTACAGTACCATGATGATATACTAAGATAGGCATGGTCTTATCCCTAAAAACAGGAAGTACCAACTGACCCGAGGCGGTATCTACACCTCCAGTAATATCTCTTGTGGTATATCTTACCTTATAAATATCCACATCATTCTCAACGGACCTAGGAATACCGATCTGAGCTAGCTGCAGCTCTATCAAGACTTTGCCCACTCCACCAAGATATTCTACATCTACAATTTCTTGTGCGCTGAGCTTACCAGGCAAAATAACCCCTATGAAAAGAATTACGGATAGAATAATTTGAAGAAATGACCTTAGCATGGATAGATTTTAGACGATGATCTACAGATAAAAACTAAAATTAGGAAGAATTCTTTTAGGAGATGTTCTTAGGGATACAATATGACAGAATTTTATCGACATAAATATTAATTTCGACCTGTCGTCTACATCATGGATTCAAAGTTATATGCGCGTACAAATCTTATCGATATTAGTAATGGTCTTTTTGGCATCTTGTGTCCCTGCTAATGATGAAGTAATCACAACAGTCAGTTACGACTTAAGTAATGCAGAGATAAAAAGGGCATATGATAATCAGGACAGACAGATGCTTGATTCTATTCTGAGCTACACAAGTCATAATGATCCTTCATTCAGATTTATCACAGCTAATGCCCTAGCTTCTATCAAAGCTCCTACTGCATTAGACTCATTAGTAAAACTATTGTCTGATGTAAGCCCTGAGGTCCAGAAGGCAGCAGCATATGCCCTCGGCCAACAAAAGGATGAACGCGCAGAATCACATCTCTTATCAGCACTTCAGCTTTACGACAGTCTATCCTATAACAACTCGATCAATAGTACGATCATGGAAGCTATTGGCAAGGTAGGTAGCGAGACTAATCTGAATGCACTAGCGACGGCTGCAAATATAAGATCTACTGATAGCGAGATCTTATTGGGTCAGGTAAGAGGAATTTATAGATATCTGACTAGAGGAATAATAACAGCTCAAGGGACGAGTAGAATGATAGAGATAGCAGCTGATAGGTCATATCCAGCAGCGGTAAGAACCATAGCCGTTAACTATCTATCAAGAGCTAGAGAATTAGATATAGAATCTAATAAATTTCAATTGTCCCGAGCAATGATGGAAGAGAAGAACCCTAATATAAAAATGTCACTGGTCTATGCCCTGAGGCATACGACAGACCCAGAGATCTTAGATAATGTTCTAAATCTGATAAGTGGCGATGAGGACTATCGGGTCAGGGTCAATGGCATAAGGACCTTAGGTAATTATGAATATATCAACATCATAGAAAAAATACTAGCGCTACTCAATGATAAAAACCGTCATGTGGCTAATGCCGCTGCGGATTATCTGGTCGGTCATGGACAGCCCGCAGATGCATCTCTCTACGCTAACTATGTGAAGAATGAAATGCACTGGTCTACAAAAGCCAAGATATACGAGGGAGTACTAAAACTGTTGCCGAGAAATTATGCTAATACCAGATTCAAGATCAACAATATATTATCCAAGGCATTCAAAGCCACCAGCGACCCTTACGAAAAGGCAGCCTATATCAACTCGCTAGCTGCCGATGTAGTTAATTTTAAGATCATTTATGATCTAGGGAAGGAAGAAGAATCCCCCATCGTAAACACGGCTGTTGCTGCTGGATATCAAAAGATACTTAGATCAGAAAATTTTAATAAAGCATATCGAAGCAAGACTTCTCAAAATAGAACGAAAACAAGTATTGCAAAATATTTAAAAGAAGCGATTGAGTCTGGTGAATCTGGAGCAGTCTCTATAGCAGCCAATATCATTGCAGACAAAGAAATAGGTTATCAAGATCTAGAATTGGATTATAGTTACCTCGATAACGCAGTATCAAAACTTGTACTTCCTCGGGAGACGGAAGTCTTATATGCGCTCAAAGAAGCATCAGCAAATCTCTCAGGATCGACCTATATGAAAGTATTACCAACATATAATCATCCGATTGATTGGAATTTGCTAGAGGGGATTGATGATAGTACTGTGGTAAACATTATCACCGATAAAGGAAGCGTAAGGCTGAGACTATTTGCAAAAGATGCACCAGGGACAGTTGCAAATTTTATCCAATTAGCTAATAGTAATTTCTACGATGGGAAGGTCTTTCATCGGGTGGTGCCAGGCTTTGTGATACAGGGAGGATGTCCGATAGGGGATGGATATGGAGGTCTGGATTATTCTATTAGAAGCGAATTTGCTCAGCTATATTATGATAAGCCGGGTAAGATCGGGATGGCATCCATCGGGCCACATACCGAGGGGGTGCAGTTTTTTATTACTCAAGCTCCTACACCTCATCTTGATGGCAGCTATACTATCTTTGGAGAAGTGACCTCCGGGATGGAGGTAGTGCACAATATCCAAGTCGGCGATAAGATCAATGATGTACAGATACTCAAGTAAGTTACGTTTGGATGTAAAGAAGATATTTCGCTTGAGATAAAAATATTATCTAACCAGTAAAACGATGAATTGAAATCAACACCTCTAAAAAGTAAGCATGTAGCTCTAGGAGCTAAGCTAGTAGACTTTGCCGGATTCGAGATGCCAGTGCAGTACACCTCTATCAAAGAAGAACATCTAGTCGTTAGGAGTGGGGTAGGTATGTTTGATGTGTCGCATATGGGAGAGTTTATTGTGAAGGGTAAAGGGGCATTAGCGCTCATACAACTTATCTCCTCCAATGATGCTTCTAAGTTAGAGATAGGTCAAGCTCAGTATGCTTGTATCCCTAACAAAGAAGGGGGCATAGTGGACGATTTTTTAGTCTATAGATTGCCTGAGGATAAGTGCGCAGAAGGAGAGCAGGCATATATGCTAGTGGTCAATGCTAGCAATATTGATAAGGACTGGGACTGGATATCTTCTCAAAATACTTTTGATTGTAAGCTCACTAATATCTCTGACCATACAGCTCTTTTAGCGGTGCAAGGTCCTAAAGCCTTAGAGGTCATCCAAAAATTAACCGATCAGGATCTGAGTAAGATACCTTACTATCATTTCATAAAAGCTAAGATGTCTGGGTTTGAGAATGTGATCATCTCAGCTACTGGATATACAGGGTCTGGAGGATTTGAGCTGTATATGAATAACCAACAGGCAGAAAAAATATGGGACGATATCATGATGGCGGGAGCATCTCTAGATATAAGACCCATCGGCTTAGGTGCTAGAGATACCTTGAGATTAGAAAAGGGGTTTTGTCTCTATGGTAATGACCTGGACGATACTACCTCGCCTATAGAAGCGGGACTTTCTTGGATAACTAAGGTGAAAAAAGCAGATGCTTTTAATAGTCAAGAGATATTCGCTAAACAAAAAAAGGAAGGCGTAGAAAGAAAATTAGTAGGCTTCAAAGTTAATGATAGACGAGTACCGCGACATAACTATAAAATACTAGATGAATCTAATAACGAGATTGGAGTAGTGACATCAGGGACTCTTTCGCCCTCTTTGGGCATACCTATCGGAATGGGATATATAAGGTCCGATCTTACAGAAATAGGGACAAGGATATTGATTGATACAGGTCGCAAAACGCTTGAAGCGGAGATAGTTAAGACACCATTCTTAAAATAAATTATACTCAGAGTAAACTTTAAAGGCTATATTTCATTTATTAAATGCATCATAAAGCTAATTAGCAAATGCAATTACCTGAAGGAAAACAGCAATTTATAGAGGAGTGGGGAAAGCTATCCGTAAACTGGGGAGTAAGCAAGACCATGGGTCAGATTCATGCTTTGTTGTTAGTTTCAAATTGCTGTGTGTGCTCAGAGACTGTCATGAATCACCTCGAGCTTTCGAGAGGAAATGTCAATACTAATCTACGGACATTAATAGACTGGGGACTTGTGCATAAAAATTGTGTAGAAGGAGAACGTAGAGAATTCTTTACGGCAGAAAAAGATATTTGGAAGGTATTCAAGCAAATCATCAAACATCGTAAGAAGAAGGAGTTAGAGCCATTAGTCGCTTTACTAGAAAGTATGGATATGGTAAAACCTGACTGTGAAGAATCAGATGAATTCTGTAAGGTGATGAAAGAATTAAAAGCCTTTACTAAAAAAGCGGACTCTTCGCTAAACTCTATCATCGATAGCGAAAATAACTGGCTTACAAGATCGATGATGCATGTGCTTAGGTAATTTCTACCTTGCCTATACTAGGGCTTTTTATATTGAAGCATTCTCGCACACTATTATCAAGCTCTATTTATTCTTCTTAATTAAAGTACTTAGATTTTAATTTCCTTACATTTCTCATTGTAATCACTTAACCTAATTCACAATATGAGAAAGATATCTGCCTCTACTATTTATCTAGCGACTTCACCGCCTATACAAGACGGAGTCATCATCTTAGAGAATGGTAAGATCAGTAGGATAGACAAGGTAAAAGACCATGATCCGGCATCTGTAGAATTTCATAAGGGTGTCATTGTACCTGGATTTATTAATACGCACTGCCACCTTGAGCTTTCCCATATGAAGGCTAAAGTAGATACTGGTACGGGTTTAATTCCATTCATATCATCTGTCGTCAAGTACAGAGATATAGCCCAAGAAATAATAGACCAGGCGATAGTAGATGCAGACAAGGAGATGATAGATAATGGGATAGTAGCTGTTGGAGATATCTCTAACAAAGCAGATACCGCGACTGTTAAGTCTAATAGTAAGATCAGCTATTACACATTTTTGGAGATGTTTGATTTTTTGCAAGAAGGGATGACTGCCGATACCATCAATCAGTACAAGCTTGCTTATGACGGGCAATCTGATGTGGGTGACAATAAGAAAAACTTTGTCCCTCATGCACCCTATACGGTCACACCAGCATTGTTTGAGTATGTTAGAGAACATTCTCCGCCAGACTGTACGATCAGTATACACAATCAAGAGACCTCCGACGAGAATCTTTTGTTTGAAGAAAAGAAAGGAAAATTCTTGGATTTTTACAGAGGATTTGAAATGCCTTTGACAGCATTTGATCCTACAGGTAAAACCTCTATACACTATGCAATGCAGCATATGGACCCTAGTGCACGATCTTTGTTTGTCCATAATACAATGACGAGTACAGATGATATCATAGCGGCCCATAAGTGGAGCGATAAAGTATACTGGGCTACCTGCCCCAATGCAAATCTGTATATCGAGAATCGGCTACCTAACTATAGACTTTTCCTAGACCAAGATGCTAAGATGACACTAGGCACAGATAGCCTTACTTCTAATTGGCAATTGTCCATCCTAGAAGAGATGAAAACAATACACAAGTACCAATCCTATGTCACCTTTGAGACGTTGTTGCAGTGGGCAACGATCAATGGAGCAAAAGCTCTAGGATATGATAAGGATCTAGGCTCTATCGAAGTAGGTAAGACGCCTGGTCTTAATTTACTTTATTGTGATGGGGAGGAGGGATTCGACCTTGCCACTTGCAAAGTCAGAAAATTAATCTAAGAATTTATTTGTTCATCTATAGATTGCAGTTCTGCTTCAAAGTCTAGCTGATTTACTCGTTTTGTGAGCTGCTCTATTTTTATTCTTATTTGTTGTAAAAAAGACTGATGCTGATCTGAGTTTGGATAAAATGGTTTGTGCGCTAGATCTTTTTGTATTCGTGAGATGCTATCTATCTGTTCAGCAGTTTCGTCAGTGAAAAATGATTTCCGGAAGTAGTCCCAGATGTACGCCAAGCCAGATTCATTTACATGCAACATATCATTTTTGTAGAAACGATAATCCCTGAGGTCATCCATGATCAGCTCATAGGATGGGAAGTAATGTACACATTCGTTAGTATCGCATAATTGGTGGACGGTCTGTATGAGCTTAGCTTTACTCAGTTGGTTGTTGGTCAGTCCATCTCTGATATGCCGTACTGGACTCACCGTGAGGACTATTTTTTTACTCGGGTCTATCTGGCCTAATTTGGTAATTGCACTTTGCAATTTATCGACCATCAAATCTACAGAAAGGGCTACACGCCTAAACTGGTCATTAGGAAATTTATGACAGTTGGCAACTATATGGTCATTCCCTATCAGCTGAAATGCATTAGCTGTTCCCAGCGTAAGGAATAGTACGTCGGACCGTTGGATATACTTATTTGCGGTATCTATCTGATGATTCAGCAGATCAACCGTTGCATCAGGGTTAGTACCTGACAGGTCACCATGGAAATCCCAGTGATAATATCGCCCATTCAAAGAGACTAAAGTAGACTCATCAACCTCAGAATTATCTACTATCTGAGCTAGCACTTTGGCTATCGAGATCGGATTATAGACAATTCCAAAAGGATTGACCAAAGTTGAAAACTTCGCATTGGTTAAAAATTGACCAATATTCTCCGTAAAACAGGATCCAATACATATAATTGCGTCATTATGGGATATTTTGAATGGGAAATTAGATGGCGGGATTACAGTCCTGAAAGTATTCATCAGATTTGATCAATTTGGAATGAAATTGGAGTTTATCTAAATAGTAATAGTATAATTTTACAAGATTAGGAGAAAGCATCTATACAATGGGCATTTTTGATAAGATATTTTGGAACGCAAAGGAGGAAGACAATGCCCCATCCATTAAGTTCGGGAGGTATAGTGATTCCTATAAGGAGAAAGAGAAATATAAGGATTGGGACAGATCGATCGAGCTTTTTGAGAACGGAGAATTTCTAGGATCGCTAAGATTGTTTTTTGATTACCTAAAGGAAGATGGCGTTGACAACGTAAGCTATACAGAATCAGATGGCACGATTGATTTTGAACTCTATCAAGGATCGAAAAAAGTTGTAGGCAGAGCTGACAAGCATAGCTTTTGGGCAGAAGCGAAGATCGCCAAGACATCTACCCTTGAGATTGGATTTTTGAGAAGGCTGATGGAGGAGAATTTTGGACTTAAGTACTCGAGGTACGCCCTAGATGAAGATGACAACTTGACTATGGTCTACCATTCTTTTGCTCATGATGGCTCACCTTACAAAAACTATTATGGGCTCAAGGAATTAGCGACAAGTGCTGATAAGCAAGATGACATTATCGTAGAAGAATTTGATTCGCTCGATAATATCAACACTGGCCATACCGAAGATACACCAGACCACATCAAGGAGATAAAATACAATTATCTCATCAGTCGTATCGAAGCGGCCATCAAAGAGGTCAATGAAGGAAAACTGAATATAGATCAATACCCAGGAGGTATCGCCTACTTACTCTTAGAGATCGTATACAAGTGCGACTATCTGCTAAAACCGGAGGGCTATACGATGAAACAATTCGAAGAGATACATAAGATCTATTTTCAGAAAGATGGTAAATCACCTCAGTATAAGAATCGAGAGATCATTAAGGTATTTAAGAAGATACTGGAGCGAAAGAAGGAGGATTTCTTTCAAGAGTGGTATGATGTCAAAGCAACTTTTGGGGTGACCGCTCCAACAGCCCATGCTAATCTTGCCAACTTCATAGATAACGAGTTGAATAATCTAGACTGGTACAAAAATAACAAGCATGATGCGGTGGCTCAAGCAGTCCCCAATTATATAGTTGGCTATTACCTATTTAACTATGCTGTGCCAGCAATAGATAGGTCCTTGCTACACTTGTATTATGAAGTAGTAGAGCACGAATTCATGAAAGAAGTAGGCATAGACAAGGGTTATATCAATAAAGGCAAGCTCAGCAAATCAGCTATCAAGAATAAGATCAGTTCTATTCTCAAAAGATACAAATCCATATATCCATCAATAAAACCACAGTATGCAGTATTAAAATACGATAGTCTAGTAAGTTTCTCCAAGAGCTACTTGGTCTTTATCCGTCACCTGAATCTAGCAAAAGTCGAGGCCTAATGGAGAAAATTGAGATAATAGAATTGTACAAACATGTAGTCATACAGATAGCTACGCCATACAGCACGGGCACGGGATTCTATATCGCAGACTATGGCCTCATAGTTACTAATGAACATGTGATAAGAGATAACAATAAGGTGGTAGTGGTAGGAGAGGACTTCGAAAAACAAATGGTGGATGTCATCTACTGTGATCCTAAGTTTGATCTTGCTTTCTTATCCTGCCCAGACAAGGTAGCCATGCCATCGGTATCTATGAGCGTAGATAATGTACTGACCGAAGGTGATCAGGTGCTTGCGATAGGCCATCCATTTGGATTAAAATATACGGCTACTCAAGGTATCGTATCCAATATGCTCCATAAGCAGGATGATATCAACTATATCCAACATGATGCGGCGCTCAATCCAGGAAATAGTGGAGGACCATTACTAGCCCATAATGGTAAAATAGTAGGCGTCAATACTTTCATAATCAAAGATGGAAATAATATAGGATTCTCATTACCCATAAAATACTTACAGGATACACTAGAAGAGTTTAAAGTAGGAAAGGGAGAGGCTTGTGTAAGATGTAATTCTTGTCTTAATCTTGTTTTCGAGAGCCAGAATAATGGAGGGTACTGCATCCATTGTGGAGCTAAGATGAAGATGATATCTGGTATAGAGCCCTATGAACCAGTAGGAATCAGCTTCACTATCGAAAATATATTGGCAAAACTTGATTATGATAATGACCTAGCCCGTAGAGGGCCTAATAACTGGGAAATCATAGAAGGAAGCGCCAAAATCAATATTTCTTACCACGAAAAGTCCGGATTGATAGTTGGAGACGGCTATTTATGCTCTCTTCCTAAAAAAAATATCAAGCCTTTGTATAAATTTCTGCTAAATGAAAACTATAAACTAGATGGTTTGACGTTTAGTGTAAAGGGTCAGGACATAATATTGTCCCTAATGATCTATGATCAGTACCTTAGTGTGGAGAGTGGTGTGAAGCTATTCAGGCATTTGATTGATATGGCGGACAAATATGATGATATATTGGTCAAAGAATATGGAGGAATATGGAAAGACAAAGAATAGCGCCTGATTAATAATATTTTTGACTATCCAAATGAATATTGATATTTTATGAGAAAAGCGTATTTACTATCAGTTATTGTTGCCATTTGCATTTCATGCATCAACTTGGGTGCTCAGGATATCCACTTCTCTCAGTTCTACATGTCTCCGCTCAATCTTAATCCGGCGATGACCGGTGTGATGAACTGTAATAAGAGAGCAGTAGTAAATTATAGAAATCAATGGGCAGCAGCCTTAGGGTCAAATGCCTATAACACGTGGTCTGCATCTTATGATCAAAAATTAGCAGTTGGCCAGAATGATTTCTTTGGTGTCGGGGGATCCCTGTGGGGTGATGTGGCAGGAGCATCGAGATTCGGTACTACGCAAGGGAGATTGTCATTTTCATATAGTAAAAAGATGGCTGGGAATAACAAGAAATCTCACCACTTGGTAGTAGGAGCTGATGCAGGTATGACACAGCGTAGAATAGACCCAGATGGCCTCAGATGGCCTTCACAACATAGTACGACAAACCCAGGCACATTCGACCCTAGTTTACCGGGTGGGATCATAGCGGAGGAGTCCATTACTTATGCAGATCTGTCGGCAGGTGTATTATGGTTTAGTAATCTCAGCCCAGAGAATAATTTCTATGTCGGTGCAGCACTGCATCATCTGAATGAAGCAAACGTTTCTTTCTTAGGAGAACAAGCAAGTCTGTATCAAAAGTTAACTTTTCACGGTGGCGGCCAATTTGCGATCAATAAGAAAATGAGTTTGGTACCTGGATTCGTAATGTTATTTCAAGGTCCTCATAGGGAGTATAATGGGGGATCGAGTGTCAGGTGGAAAATGGGTGGCGGAAGAGCTAACGACCAGTATTTTCAGGTAGGGTTATGGTACAGAGCAGGAGTCAACGAGGTAGGAGGATGGCATTCTGATGCCGCTATTATTTCTTCTAGATTCGATTATAAGAGTTATGGATTTGGATTTAGCTATGATTGGACCCTATCAAAATTTAGGGACGCATCCGTAGGAAATGGGTCATTTGAGTTTTCTATGACCTATTTATTATGCGGAGATCAGTCGCGAGGCGTCTATTGTCCAACATTTTAGGCCTTCCATATTAGGTAATTTTATTAAGTTTGGTATTTTACAATCCCATGGATGCGAGATATTCTATCTCCATATTCAGTTTGAAGACGAAATAAAATTAATAACATCTTAAAAGCGGACCTATGTTTGGTAATAACTCAAAAAAGAATGAATCAAAGGCATCATCCACCATGCCATCAAGTGGCTCATCTTCATCCATCAACACCTTGGGTGCAGGTACGGTCATAGAAGGCACGATCAACGCAGAGGGAGATATAAGGATAGATGGTACAATTACTGGTACGATCAATTGTAAAGGAAAGATCATAGTAGGTCCTCAGGGACTTATAGATGGTACGATGAATTGTAAGAACTCAGTAGTAGAAGGAGTCATCAAAGGCGTGATAACAGTCGATAATGAGCTTAACGTTAGAGAGACGGCAAAAGTAAATGGAGAGGTTAATACAGGACAATTAACAGTACAACCTGGAGCAGTATTCAACGTATCATGTGGTATGGGTCAGGCTAAATCCTCTTCTAAGATAGCTTCTCTAGACAAGGCTGTAGCCAGCTAAATATTTTATTATTTGAAAAGCCTTTGTAGACTATATTTTGGATACCAGAGCCAATAGATATCTTAAGTATTCTGGAATGGCTTTTCAGATATTTGCACTTTTATTGATATCAGTATTCATAGGTCAGCAACTGGATGCTAAATTCCAATTGTCAGAACCATTTTTTACGATTTCCCTTACTATTATTTCATTGATAGGATATTTTATTAAGCTCTACATTGATGTTACTCAAAACAAGATATGAGCTTAAAAGATTTTAGCCGACTGCTATCCATTACACTAGGTTTCTTACTCCTCACGTTGATACCCTTGCATATAGTCAAAGGGATAAGACCATTCATAGACCTGACCATTATTCTCATGGTATTCTTTGTGCTATTGAGTTTTGGTGTTTATTTCCTTGGAGAGCGATTCGCCGAGAGTAAGAATAAGTATCTCTACAATCAGCTCATTCTAATCAACTTCGCTGCCAAGCTAGGGATATCGATTGGAATCCTGATCGTATATCATCAGCTCACTTTGCCAGATAGCAACCTGTTTGTCGTGCCCTTTGGAATCATATACCTAGCATTCACAGTTTTTGAAGCCGTGTTTATGTCTAAGCAGTCTAGGATATCGGACTAGAGTTGGTATTGCTTTGTTGTTATATGCAATTACTTAATTCCTGAGGAAAAATAGCGAACCCAATTGATTAGATTTATACTAATTCTAGTAAGCCTGAATCCAGAATAGAATAATTGAATAATAAAAGTAAATCCAATTACGACTTAAAATAATGACACTACTACAC
>ENA-ORXT01004155-ORXT01004155.1-marine-metagenome-genome-assembly--contig:-NODE-4155-length-15216-cov-15.474734_pt1 | contig 15216 bp, 21 predicted proteins | sample MGYA00237868_ERZ511482 | MGnify/ENA metagenome assembly ERZ511482 | reverse complement strand
CACACACATCCGTGGATTCGGCCAGTCAAGGGGGCTACTCGTGGCTAATTGCCAATTGGTAGCAGAGATATGCTACAACATCTGTCAACCTCACTCAGATGTACTATGTACAATGCTATGTGGCAATTGTGTACTGACGCCATGGCAACCTCGGCTTTTTCTGGAGAGGTCTGTATTCATGCGCATGTCTTGCTCCCCGACGCTCTGTCACTTCGCTCTCTGTCGCTGCTCTTCCCTGTGAGCAGAAGCGTCAGACTGCCATGCTCGTTGCCAGGTCTGCCATCTATGGAAGCGTAGCGTGTGAGTGGAGCAGTGCATGTCCTTAGCAATGTTGACACCAATTACAGTCGTAGACTTGGTGAACAGCCTGTGAAAGGCTTGAATCTGCAAGTTGGCGGGCCAACCATCTGTCATTATTCTTTAGTAGCCTCCATTATGTGTTCCCAACTGTAAAGCACCCTGCATGCCCATGTGATTATAGTCATCAGACCCGTGCTGTAACATGATGATAATCATTAAAAACACAATGATTATAATCATATAAAATCACCTGTCACATCTGCAGAAGAGAGCTTTTCCAGGCACCTGCAAGAAAAACAACTGGCGCGTATCCAGCTCTCTGCTGCCTAAAACATGAGGATCGCGGCGCCTGCGCATGAAAGCTAAGGCATCTTCACGGTGCGCATGAGCTGGCGATTCTGATCATGTGCTTTCTGTAGCCTGAGGAGTTGTATCAGCTGGATCCGGTCGCCTGTGATGCGACGCCGCCGTCCCTCTCCCCGAAAAGAAAAGTCTTCTCTTCATATCCAGCAAGTCATGATAGGCAAGTCCGACATCCTGCGCGCCCACAGAATTAGCCTCACAGGAAATACGCAAGCCTGGCGATGCCGCCCCCCTCCCAAAGTCTCGCGAAGACACCCCGAAGCCACAGGGCTGCTTGCCATACCCCCACTGCAGCATCCCCTACACAGCTCGCAGTCTCCCGGCTGCAAGCAGTTTCTTCTTCTCCAGTCTGCTTAAAATGACCCCCGCCATCTTTACCCACTGCTGCGCACGCCGCCCGGCTGGCTGCCCAGGAACGGAAAGATGGCGTGAAGTCGGACGCGGCGGCTGCTGATCAGGGCAGCGCTGGGCCTTGACAGAGGCGATTACAGTGATCACGATTGCACGCGTGCGGCAGGATTTCACGGGATACTGCATTGAAAAAAAGGAAGAAAATCGTAAGAGCGGGGTGTGCATCGTGGTGTCGCTCTCATGGGATGAAAGAATAGAAGAGGTGCTGCTTGTGTTTTCCATGCGCCGCTTGAGGGATTGTCGCGTCACAATCATAGCTCTTTGTATTTTCGAAAATCCCAATGACACATCATTCGACGCACCCCCGGTAGATAAACCCCTCGAATCTACTGGCATTCCTGGTGCACCCGCCATATGGCGGGGGCCATTTGGCGCTGCAGCAGCGGCCTCCATCGTGGGGCGTTGGTACCAGGCCTCACCAAGGATATCAGGTTCGGCCACGAGTACGGTACAGTGAGTTTCGGCTACAAGATTGGGAGTGATTTAGCAGGGCACTTGCATATTTTCATATTTACCCCCCTGCACGACCCGGACACTGTCAAAACGTAGCACGTTTCCCGAGTTCGTGGATGGCTTGGAGAGCTCCGGCCACCTCCCGCAAATGTCGCCTTGGCGCGGGCGACGCGTGTGCGCACGAGCGCGATTGCGCACGCACATGTCGTAGAGACGGTTGTCGGTGACCCGCGGGACCCCGTCAACCACCTCCACAGGTTCCGCGTGTGCGTAGTACGAGCCGCGAGGCCGAAACTGGCGCAAGACCTCCGGGTCCGTGGAGCAATCCACTTCCGGATGGCCCCCCGCGGCGGCATGCGCCCCGTGGATGACCACCCCGCCATCGGCAACGCCGCCGTCCACCGCCATCGCGGCCGAATCCGCCATAGCGTTGGCCGTTCGGGGGTTTTTACCCTGGCTCTCGCCGCCGGGCTTGCCGCGCTTGCCGCCCTTGCCGCCGTCGCCGCCGGGATTGCTGCGCTCGCTGCCGCGCTCGCCGCTGGGCTTGCCGCGCTTGCCGCCGTCACCGCCGTGCGCGCCGCCCCCCCCCACCCAGCGCAAACTCACACTCACCGGGTCCGCAACCTCGCGGTTTGCCACCTCGCGGTGGCGCACCCCTACTCAACCTTGCCGTTAGGCCGCGACCTGTGCGTGAGCACGAAGTCACGGGATGGCCCCAAGCCGACACAACGCGTACCCGCGCCCTGGCTTCCGCCTCGGCGCCAAGGTAGTCAAAACCCTGACGAGGTCGGCGCCTTCCGTCAACGACGATGACCACCCAGCAAGTGCGGCACCGCGCGCATGACTCGGTGGTGACCGGTCTTGAGGTGCGGACCCCACCTTGACTCTCGATAACACGGACCCGCGTCCCGGCTTTCGCCGTGTCGTAGGGGTAGTCAAAACCCCGACGAAGGAGGCGCCACTCGGCGCCGACGACGGTCGCCGCAACACGTGCTGCACGACGCACCCGCACATCAACGGGTCTTAACCCCGACGCTCGTCGTCCAGCAACCGGCCGCATGGCCCCCACTCTCACGCCGACGCCGACCCGCCTGCGCGGGCGCGCGTACGCGCAAGCGCCGATCGGACCCGCAGCGCCAGCGGCCCGCCACCCACGCCCACGCGTGCGTGGCCGGACGGTCGCGACCGACGACGGCGAACCGCCACCTTCCCCCAACCGGGACTGGGCGGTGCGCCCCCACGTCTCCCGCCGCCTGGGCGATTGCGCCCGCGCGGGCCCGTAAAAGGCCGCGATCGCCCAATCGGGTTTCACCATCCTCGGATCTCACCGGGACGGTTCGAATCTCGCGTTGGAGGTACGTAGTATGTCTCTGCTCCCCATTGGCAATTGGCCACAAGTAGCCTCCTTGACGGGCCAAAGCCCATGTATTGTGGGAATTGGCCTGTGGCACGCCCTTTGGGGGGTTACTTTCGCATTGTTCATTTTATTAATTGTCTGTTTGCTTGCCTGTCCTACCTGTCTGCCGGCACTCATTACAATCGCTTGTGATCGGACGGTCCAACAACCAGTGCCCTCGTTTATATTAAACCACCATGGGTCCGGGGTCACCGTCGTGGGCACCACCCGGCTCCCCATCGGATGCCCTTCACCAAAAGGTCTTTCTTCCTCGCCGCGACGGCGATAGATCTCGCTTTATTGCTTGGCTACGGTCGGTCTCAATACACTGATAATTGCACCAACTTTATTAATAGCACAATGGTAGCCCGTGTTGCCCTCAAAACTGAGCATGGAGGCTGCTCAGGCCACGCCAGCGCTCGGTCTTGCGGCCGCTGGTCTTGTCTTGGGGCTTTTCCCGCCGGCACACGCTGGTCATGGTAGCCCGTTTTGACCTCAAAAGTGGGCATGGAGGCTGTCCAGGCCATGTCAGCGCTCGGTCTCACGGCCGCTTGTCTTGTTTTAGAGCTTTTCCCACCGGAAGGCGCTGGTCATTGTTGCCCGTTTTGCCGTCAAAAAGGGGCATGGAGGCTGCTCAGGCCATGTCAGCGCTCGTTTCCAAAGCCGTTTTTCTTGCGTAGGTGTCTACGTCTGTCTGCCGATAGGCGCTATTCATGGCACCGAACATATCCCGAAATGCACAGGAAGGAATCTGCTCAGGGCAACTGAGCGCCATGATACGGGAGCATTGGCTGTGCCGCGGGAAGATTCTATACTGCTGGCGCTGGTCATTGTCAGGCAGTCGCTATGCAAGGCGGTCAACAGATGGTGGGAATAGACAGCTCGATGCCGTTCACCTCATCAGCCACTGAGACACTTCCAGCGCTGTGCTACATCGATGTCAGCATTTGTTTTGTCACACAATGATACACTGCTGACTGGATTCTAGTGTGTCCGTTGTCTGTCATTTTTGGTGTTCAATTTAAGCCCTTGGGAGAAAAACATGAGATCCATTCGCTTTGCTTTTATGTATGCGATTGTGTATCCTGGGAGAACGTTTCGGCTTCCACGCTGCTGGTCGCCACGAGTCACGTCCAGAGGCCTCCGAGCCCTCCCAGTTTCGTGCGAGTTCCGTACCAGCCTATGTGCCGTCTAGCGCTGCTGGCAGGGGCGGCAGCTGCCACAGCCGGCTCTCGCATCATCACTCTGCATGCGCGCACGTGCTGCGGGTACACTCAGCGGCAAAAGTGGTGAATGTCGGCGATATCGCTCGTGCCAGCGATGGTGCGCTCGACCGAGATGTCGATGACTGTCCCAGGCGAGCTGCCAATGGCGCGACACCTGACGGTTGTCCCCCCTCCTGTCGCGTACCACCTCCTCTGGCCATGGTGTCCTCGTGTTGGCGTACTACGTCGTTTTAGCGGTGCGGCACCACCCCGCCGCCCCCTTGTCTCCTGCCTGCGACAAAATGCTGCACCACCCTCTTCCCCCAATATGCTTCCCCCGATGCTTCCCCCTATGCTCTTCCATAAGCTCCCCCTTATCCTCCCCCCTCTCCTAGCCCTGAACGCTATCTGAGCGCTTTGGTTCACCCTCCCTTCCTTCTCAGTTTTGCGTATTCCCGCGATGGATGGCGGGCCACCCTCATGCGCCGCCGTGATGGCAACTGTAGGGCGCGGCGTGATTCCTCTTGTCAGTGACGCTGCTCGCGAAATGGTGGCCGACCAGCGGCAGCGCCGCCCGTGATGTGCGGCTACGCGCGCCACAGTTAGTGCCGCCGCCTCCGCTGCCACCTGCACCGTCTTTGCGGCTGAAGCCGCGGTATTGGGTGGCGCGCGCGGCGACCGTGTTCGCGGCGACGCAAGCGAGTGGGCGGGTGTGCCGCTGTGGCGATCGGCTAGTAAATGGTGCCGGTAAACGGCTTGGCGGCCGCCACGGCACGCTCGCAGAGCGCGCGGCGAACGCTCGGCCGTCACGACACGCGCGCAGAGCGCGCCGCACACGGGCGGCCGCCGTGGGCGGCGCCGATTGCCCTGGAAGTCTGCTGCACTCGGCGGCATGCGACTGCCTTGGCACTCAAGCATGCTATTCTTTGAGCTGTTGCTTGCTTCGTGTCTCGTATTGCTTCACTGCGCTTGCTTCAAATATTGATGACACACTCTGAGACTCTTTGCCGCGCTCCGCGCCTTCTTCAATGCGGGCCAGGGAGGACGGACCAAAGATGTTCGGACGTAGCTTCGCGTTGATGCGTTCTGCTCAGCAGTTTTGTTCAAATGGACGAGCTTAACGGCAAAAGACAGCCACACAGAGACACAGAGGAGATATCAGAATGAAAGGCCCGTAGGAACCAGGAAGTTGCGTCCTGTGGAACGAATACGCAGCACTAAACACTCCATGTACGCGGGAGAGCAGAACACTAGAGATGCCACCGCCACTTCCCGCTCGCCTTTTTCTCGGACCCCCGTGCTCTAGTCCGGTGCTGAGCACATCAATGAACCACTGCTCGACGCCCTCATGGTTTGCGGGAGGGCACCACAGGGCGACGCCAGAAGCAGAATGCGTGATGAAGAACGGAAGAAGAGCGTCGCCTTGAAGATGACGAACAAGTCGCAAGCCCCGTCGGGCTTGTATTCGAGGCCCCACTCATTGAATGCTGCCAGCCATGTAGCCGCCGCGACGTCCGCCGTGCTCAACCGCCGTCGCTTCGCCGTCTTTGGGAGTGTAAGGACCGTCGTCATCCCGCCCGTACCAGCCGCAGAACCGGGCCCCTACGCGTGTGAGGGGGGCACCCGCCCCTGTGATGGGAGGTGAGGTCCCTTGGCTTCACCTTCTTGAGAAGGGCCCGCCGTCAGCGCCGATGCACCCGTCCATTTTGAGGGAGGCAGGCGGGGAAGGGCAGGGGTAGTCGAGGTCGGCGATACGGCGCGCGATGTCGAGTTTGGCGGCATAGAGGAGCTTGCCGCTTTCAGCGTGTCAGCCAGACGTCCAGATGGTGGGCCGCTGGCGAAACTTCCGATCTTGCGAGCTTCTGTTGCCTGCTTCGCCGATATCAGTCGAGGAACCCGTTGCCGAGCTGCCGTTGCCGTGTGGCGTGCCTCGAGGATGTGGCAGACGGCAAGTAACCGCTCAATTGTCTTCAAGACAACCCAACAGGACCACGCGGACTTCTCCGCCGCACCCGAGCGAAGCAAAGCACGACGGTCCTCCACTGAGCACATAAAAAAATAAGAAAATAAAGACAATGAATACATGCAACAGTCAACCGTGGCCCCTTGATGAGGCACCGTGAGCGAGACGACATACAGACAGGTCCCAGCCCACCATTACGGTGCCGTGCCGGTCCCCGCTCAGAGAATCTTAAGCGCCACGGTACGCAGCCAACGAAAAATAGCGGTGCGCACGCGAGAGTACCTTGGGGCACCACCACCGCCAAGCGAGTTAAAGAACGCCAAGGTGGCAACAGGCCGACCGTATGGGCCGCCAATTCGTCTGCAGACATCTTCAGAGCTCTCTCCAGGCGAGGAACGTCGTGAATGACAGCACACCACCAGTGCTTACCCTCAGAAACAAAGACCACCCAAGTAGAGTAGTCAAACACGTTGACACGCTGCGTCATCGAGCGCATAGCAGCGGGCCCGCGCTCCCGTAGAACCGTATAAAAGACGCTACAAAACACGGGACAGCTTCTCGCATCGCTTGACGATAGCTCCTCGTGCCAGATGTAGCGTGCTAAAGCGTCGACGAGTGCATCACGGGCCTGCTGACCAGCATACAAACTCCGGACATCCACGCGAGTGACCTGGATGCCTGTGTAGGGTCCTCGGGAGTACACGAAGGCGATGTAACTGTCGTTATTCAAAGTGTCTCGAGACTCAGTAGGAGGCGCGACGCGGTTCGCATCACACACCTCCGAGGCACTCAGGTCCAAGACATCTCGGCGAGGCTCCGCGTCACTCCGAGTGCGCATGGTGGGCGGCTACAATTGCAAGGAAAAAGGGGTTCACAGAGTAGATGGCCCCATCGTTGGCAGCCGCGCCCACCGTATCTCATCCGCATCTCACTGCACTTCGGCTGCATTTTGCAGACGATCGCATTTTCTGAAGCTTCGCACGACAGGCCTGCAGATGTCGTCATATGTGAGTGCAGATGCATTGACTCTTTGCAAAGCAATGTCATCCGTTTAACGGGCTGCGGCGGGGGGATGTACAACTTTTTTCATTTATTTCCTACTTCCTTCAAGCCTTAACGGCCTGCTAATTCTTGTTCAGCCATAAGCCGGTTATCCCGTCACGGATGGAGCTTGCCGCCTCTTGCCGTCACTTGCATGAAGTTGTCGCCACTTGACTTGAGCTGCCAGTCTGACATCAGCGGCCTGCTGTGTCTGGCACCCGTGTCGGGGGGTCAGTCACACTGTCGCAGACACCGGGCACACCGCCCTGACACTGTCGTGTCCGGGAGCACAGCCGTGGCTGCTTCTGAACTGTGGTGCTGGGGCTCCGGGCGAGTCGGGGCTGTGCAACGGGCCAAGTCGAATTGATCAGGTTGCATTTATAATGCACCTGCACTGCATCTCCGTTCATGTCAGCCTCGGAACAGGTGCGTGCCTCCCAAGTAGGATGATTCAACAACCTTGGCAAACCGCTTCGACCCTGCTGAGGGCCAACTGAGGACATCAACAACTACGCTGATCATGCAATTTTCTGAACTAGATCCGCTGCTGGAGCGCAGTGGTCTACCATAAATACTGTAACTCTGAGAGTTGGACTGCTGCGTGATGATGGCGGTCCATTGATCTGGGCGCTGGTGTCCGGTGCAAGTTCTATCCTACGCTCTGCATGCCACGGGGGACCCTCCGGAAAGGTGCACTTTGACCAGTCAGAATGCGGTGTCATTCCAAGGCTTATAACACCCCAGGATCAGATTCTTGCGAAGGGGCGCTGACCGCCAGCGAACCAGGCGGTGGCGGTTCGGCGCCCCGACGGGAGCTGCGCGCGGGCGCAGCCACACAACGTGCGAAAGCCCGATTGATCGACGCCGGCGTGCATGGCGCCCGTGGGGGCCCACAGTGTGTGCGCGTGCCACACACCCCTCTAGGGCGCATCCTGAGGCGGTTCGCCGTCGGCGGCGGCGCGCCGCACCCTCCAGCGGCCGCGCCAGAACGGTTTCGCGTCCGCACCGTCCGCGCACCGACCTCTGTGTGCACAGGGTGCGTGTGAGCTCGTCGCGTGTGCGTGCGACAGCCCCCTTCTGGACACACAACGACCAGTGTACCATCGGCGGGCGGGCGCCGCGCCCCCCCTCAATGGCCGCGCCACGCGGGTTCGGCACCCGTGGTGCCCGATCCCCCCATCCCTGCGTACATGCCGCTCGTGAGGGGGGGGATCGAAGGCAGTCTGCAAGCGATTGCACACCGTGTGGCCCTGCGATCACGGACTGCAGCTCACCACCCTGCTTTTACCACAGAGAGGTGCGCGCTCGTTTCTGTCTCGCTTGCTGTTCGTGCTGTGCTGCCTCCGCGCGCGTTGCCAGTCACGTCGTGGCTGCTGTCTATGCTCATCGTGGCAAATTCTTGACGGCTGCTGGCGCGCGCGCGCGGGTGTGGGCGCGTGCGGCGTCCACACGTCGCTTGGTGTGCTCCTCTCTTTGTGCACGCCTTTTTCTTATGCCCCATACGACCGACTACATCGGCGTCCCCGTTCGTCCACGACGCTTCTTCTCATTTGCCCCCCCCCTTCCCCGCTTCACACCACGTGCGCCACCACAACGGCCGCGTTTCTTGCGTGCTGTCACCCATCTACTGCCCCGTTCGTGCATCGACAACAACTTTGTGGCCGACGCCTGCCACGGCGGCGGTGGCATCTTCTCCTTCTTCTCGATTGACCCCACCCGACGGTGGCAAGCGGGCCTGGTGCAAGACGATTGAGTGTCGGTCAAGGCGGCGCGTGCGCCAGGACCTGAAGAGTGTCGAGTGGTTGAGTTTGCGTTGGATTATTCTTGTGCGGCCGCATTACTGGCGTGTGCTTGTGGGGAGAGTGGTTTCCGGGGAGACTACCTGCGCAGGAGTGGAGTGGTGTCGAGTACGTCACACCACGATGCCTGCTCGAGGTGGTCGGCGGGGTAGTGGGGGTCATGGTGGCGGGGAGAGCTCGAGGGGGGGGGGGGTTTTCCAGTTGCCAACCTTTTCTCCACTGCAAGGATCTCTCCCGGCTTGGCCGACGACGGCGCACTTCTCAGGAGACCTCCCTCGCGTCCTGGTGCGTCCCGGGGCAGTCAACTTCCTACCCCGATTGTCGCTGATGCTTTACATCGGGACAGCCGCGCTCGTCAAGATGAGCAAGCGCCAGACACGTCGGGTGTGATTTCTGAAGCGCCCTCGGAGGTGGACATGCTGTCTCAAATTGATGATCGCGAGGCTCCAGTTGGCCTTTCTTCCGGTGCCTCTGTGGCATCCAGCCCTGTCTCTTCCGCCACTCCCAGCCGCGGCCAGCGTGGCGGTCGTGGTCGCGCACCGGGTCGAGCTCGCGGGCGCGGGGCATCTACCGACTCGGGCCCACGTGATGGTGCGCAACCGGGCGTGGCGCGCGGACGTGTTGCCCGACGTGGACGGGGAGGGGGTCACCAGGCAGCCCGTGGCCGCGGCCGAGCGTGTCATGTCGACAGCGGTGCGCCGGCGGCGCCGCTGAATCTTATCGCGGCGGATGAGCGCTGCTACATCGTCAAGATGTGGCACGACGAGGTCTGTTATCGAGTGGCGCAGCATGCATCCTCCGCGCGCCCCCTCCAGCTGCACACATCACAGTTGATGAACGACCTCCTCAAGGCCTCTGGGGCCACGTTGTCGGCGCCGGTGGGGACGTCTGGGGGCCGTGCGGCGGGCCAAGCGTCGGGCGATGGCGGGGACGAGGTGCGGGGCGCTCTGTCGGAGGATTCAAGTGGTGTTGGGATGTCAGCGGCGTCTGTGGACTCGCCGGACCACCCGGCCATGACCCTGCAAGGTCTTGGCAGGGACACTGCCGCCCTCTGCCGAGTGATCAAGGCGGCAATGGAGATGCACCGCAGTGCCCAGGCGGCCCACGAGCGGACCGGTACCTCTCCGGGTCAAGTCGACGCCGAGATTGAGGCATTGATTGTCGCAAGGGCTGCTGGGTGGAAAGTTACTATTGAACAATCCCGAGACATCCTCAAATGGGCCGACAAGGCAGCACCAATGGTTGGAAAACCACGCCGGTCTGGCTTGCGGGTAAGTGGCGAGCTTCCCCCCCCCCCGCCCCCCTCCGGGCGGCCCGGCGCGTCCTCGGGGACGCCTTTCTCCCAGGCTCCTTGCGCGCCCTCGGGCGCTGAGCACACGACAGTCGACGCCTTTGCGGAGACGTGGGACGACATGGGCGGGGGTGCCGAATTTGTCGATGGTGGTCTCGGGGCCCAGAACGACTGGGAGGGGGACGACGACGCGGTCGGGAGCTCTGGCGACGGGGTGGTCAGGATGTTGGCAGGGGTCGAGGTGGGAGGGCGGGGGGCACTGCGGAGCGCGGGGGGCACTGCGGTCGGCACGGCGGCCGAGGGGAGCACGATGGTCGTCGGGGGGGGCACCCCGCACGGCGCCCCTGTCTTCGAACCGGCTACGGCTGGCGGTAGGGCTAGCGCGCCGGCAGGTGGGCGGCGCGCGGCAGCCGCCCTTCCTACCCCGGAGGACCTCCGTGTTTTCCCCGGGGGTGCCAGTGGGCGCCACGGGCGTGATGGGCTGGCCAATGGGGGGAGCGGCGAGGCAGCCAACGGCATGGATGCCGTCATGGCGGCTGTCGCGGCGTCGATGAAGGACCAGGCCCGGCAGTTTCACGTCACTGCCGAGCTGAGGCGGCAAGAGCTGCGCAACAAGCGCATCGCCAAGTACACCAAGCTGGTGTTGGCTAACCCCGGCAACGACATGTACGCCAAGATGCTGGCCGCCGAGGCAGCCGGTGAGGATGGGGACGGGGACGAAGACGCAAGCCCCTAACTAGTTTAGTACCTTGTTAGAGAACCATCTCTCTTCATGAACACAATAGGAAGGACATCTAAGTATTAAACAACAAACCAATGAGACATATCACCCGTGGCTACATCACCCATGATAAAGGCCGTGGGCAATCATAAACTGCAACACTTGAGTCTGCACTTGGCTCCTTGCCGCCACTGCATTTTCCGGGAGAGGTTGCTGCGACTCGTTTGCCGAGTCTGGTGTTGCAGGAGTCTCTTCAGGAGAGTTATCACCCAGACGCATGCACACGTTGTGCAGTACGGCACAGCCCGCCACCCACTCCATCAATCTTGTGAAGTCTTTCTCCGTAGCCACCGGCGCCCGCAACTCCCGCAGGCTAGCAAAGCGACCCTTGAGGACACCGATAACCTTTTCGGCAGGGATCCGTCTCCTGGCGTGCTGGAAGTTGTAGTTTCTGTTGTGGCGGATGAAAGCGGCCGGTCCCTTGTGGGGTAGGAGCACCCACGTACTACCCAGCATGCCCTTGTCGCCCAGTAGGTATTCTCTGAGCGAAAAGTACCTGAGAGGGAACTTGTGCCAAGGTGCCGCCGCCTGCACCACCGTGTCGGGAGCCGCTCCTGTGAACCCTTGGACCAAGCTAATAATGCGCAAGTCCCAGTCACAAACAACCAGAACATTGACGCTATAGCGCCGATGGCGGTCGAAATAACACCAGGGGTCCACGCTCGGGGCGTAGGCAAACGGGATCGTCGTCCCGTCCACAGCTCCGATGCAACCACAAAACCCATACCTCTCCGCCGACGCCCTCCCAGACGACTCGCGCTCGGCGGCGGTTGGCCAGCGGATCTCATCAGCCTCCCATCGCAGTACGGCCGACAAAACCCGCCGAGTGGCGTTAACCACAGTGCCCGGGGAGACCCCAAAGCGCTGGGCTATAAGGATAACGGACGCACCATTGCCGTAATGACCCAATCGGTACAGTGCAATTGAGAGCTGTACGGCGACAGACAGTTGAGGGCGCCCGGACTCCGAATAAAAGAGGTCCCTCGCCGTCAAATCCAAACGCGCCCGGAGATAGTCAAATGTGCTCTTCTCGACTCGCAGGAACGCACGGAAGTACAACGGTGGCAAATCATGCAGGACCCTGTCCCTCCAGTCCGTAGACTTGGGGATGCGTCTACGACGGGAAATCATGTACCGAGACGCCAATAGGCGCACAAGGCACAAACGGGTGTGACCTGCCACGAGAATCATGCCGAGCTCGGCAGTCTCATTCCGTGGCAGGACCACGCCCGACCTCTGAACAGCAATAACCAGCATCGCCTTACGCAATTGCGTACGCAGGCGGATGATCTCCCGCTGCCGCCGGGACAGCATGGTGGGAGTGCGCACAGAGCAGCTCTGTACGAGCGTGCCACACGGCTTGGGTGTTGCGGTGGTGCGGGGGTGCGGCGGTTGGTATACGAAGTGAGTCGCTCACGGGTGCTCGGATCACGACGAAGGTGCGCGCCGCCAAAAGGGTGACTCGAACGGGCACGGCCGGCACGCACGACGCACCGCCCGCTAACGGGCACCTCCCTCGGCGCGCTGGAACGCCACTGTCACCCGGGTCGTGGTGATGGCGCCAACGGGTCGTGGCCAGGGCAGACGCGGGTCGCGGCGAGGCCACGAGCAATATCATCACGTGACCAACACACCGCAGTCTCTGAGCTCTTTTTGTTGGAGGCAGCGCGCGCGCGGGCAGCGCGAGCAGGCGCGTTCTCGCCGCTTGGACGACCCTCCTTTCGTTGTTTTTGAACGACCCCCCCCCGGCACAACGACCCCGAGGTTGGAAGAAGACCCGAGCCACGAGCATTGGACGGACTGACTCACAAAAAGAAATGATTTAATTGGGATTAGATCAACTATAATCTAATTGATGCCGCATTTAGGAACCTTTACCTCAGGTCCCCTTTACGACCCCACAGCAGCCACCATTTAGACCCCACGTCACACCTATTGAAGCGGCCTACTGAGTAGACTGCATGTCCTCATGTACAATGTCATGAAGCAAACAAGTACAACACCAATATGTCGTGGCCTCCACCTGTCCTACTAATTGGAATACTAGGTCTTGGTGGACAATCTACTAGTGCGCCTAATGAAAAGGGACAACAACACGAGAACAACCCTGGAAAAACTTTGAACCAATGATGCGGAGCATGCACTGGCAGAGCGATAAGCTCCTCGCTGCGATGGTAAAAGTTATAGGACATTATGCTAATCATGTAGACGTTCTCTTCCCCTCCCCAGGTTGGCGCAAAAAACTTTTCGCCTGCCCACGAGCGCACGCAAACATTGGAAGAGTTTTGTTTTGATCCTTTGCCCCAATTGGCCGACAAGACCCCTCGTCAGACTTTTTTAAAGGATTTGGCCGGATGTGCAGTATCCCCCCTTCTGTTCATCTGTGCCGCAATCAAAGTCGAAACCATGTGTGTTCATGGTACGAGGGCCTAGATCTACAGTTTTCGAGCATGCTGTGTGCTTTGCTGCGTTTTCTGGTGTGAGCATTTTCACCTGAAAAGACAAGTTGGACGTGGAACCTAGCCTGAGCAAGTGGACTTGGCTTGAAGATATGCCACGAGGACCTCACGGTAGAAGCGTGGACTTCACCCAGCGCCACGTGGAGTTCACCAGCACTCACAGGTGATCACAGGAAAAAAATAAAACCCGCTCGTGGGCGTCGCCAGACGCCGGGGGGAGGGGGCCGCCGACAGTCACCCAACAGGCTGCCAACAGGGGGACATGCGTCCACACCTCCCGGGTGCCAGTAATAAGTTGGTCCCCCAGGGCTGGGACCAGGTGGCGAAGCTTCCACTTTTAATATTGCAGTCTTCTCAATTTGGGCTGTCTGGGCCAGAAGAGAACGCCATCACGACGGACTCTCAGCCATCCATTCAGCCGGATACGTGCCGCTGGCCAATAGAATTCCGTCCTGATTGCGTTCTGTTTGGTCTCACACAGGCAAAATCGAGCGGACTGCAATACCGCAACACAATGATGTTTAAATCTCAAGATTTATCACATGGCCAAGTTGACTCAGAATTCCAGAGGGGCGAGGGGAGAAGCGGCGGGCGCAACATACCCTGCTGGGGGCGGGGAACGCATCCGGGTCGAAGGTGCCGTCATCTCGGCGGTCTATTGTGAGAGGTTCCAAGAGTCTAGTGGTTTTTCTTTCTGAGTCTGTCATCTCGCGCATGTTTGCGCCCGACGCGAACGGCAGAGAAACATGGTGTGTCGGATCAGGAATGACGCCGCAGGAGGCACACGGGCGGACGTTTGTCGCACATTCTACTCTTTTTCGGAACAGACGCACAACGCTCATGTTGCAACCCTTGCCTACGGTGGATTACTCATCGGCGTCCTCAGGACGCACCCTTTTCTCTCTCAGTCTCAATCCGGGCAGTTCTTTGCTCATCGCTTGCATTTGCTGTAACGATTGTATTAGCTCCTGTTTCTCTATCTCTGCTGCATTATTTTCATGAACGTGTGTCGAAGGTCTATTCTCAGTGTCCTCATGGTCTCTGATCCATCGACCCGCTTCTCCATTACAGCTCCCGTGGTCGTTCAAAAGGCCAGAAGAGATACCGGGCGAGAGGTCAGTCGAAGAGGCGCCAGCCCGGGCCTGCCGCCGAGCGCGTCGGCGAGAAAGGAAAGCCTCGTGCTCACTCACACCACGACTACTGTGCAGAAACCTGTGCCGGGCAGCGTGGTCGCCCTGGACGGGGCATCCATCGCACGGAGAAGGATGTAGGGCGGGACGACACTGGAAACTCCCACGCGCGGCGTGCTGCACGCGCGTCAAACCCCCGCGGTCCGACGTCCCTCTCCGTGCGTGAACCCGCCCACAAAGACAGACCCCCCCCCTCTCTGTGCGCGGTGCACCAACTCCACTATTCGCTGCCTCCTGCCCCTCCCGCGAGCCCTGGTCGGCTTCCGCTTCGGCCGTCCTAGGCAGATGCGAACAGGACGAAAAGAGTACAGAACGTCCAACGTACACACACGAAAATCCAAAAAAGGCAGTCGAAAGTCAGTGGCCGTGCACTCGACCGCACTCGAAACGCGCTGCACGGGACACCAGAGACGGAGTCGAAAAAACACACGCGATTCCAAGGAACATGAAACGAAGCACGTACCCCGCCACAGCCTGATGAACACTATCGTGTGGAGAGCGGGAAGAGGGGGCTGGACAAGGACGCATCGTGCGTGCCGGGGGAGCGCGGGGGGGCGGGGGTGG
>ENA-ORXT01004152-ORXT01004152.1-marine-metagenome-genome-assembly--contig:-NODE-4152-length-15221-cov-80.588880_pt1 | contig 15221 bp, 12 predicted proteins | sample MGYA00237868_ERZ511482 | MGnify/ENA metagenome assembly ERZ511482 | reverse complement strand
TATGGCGGTTTGGACTTTTTCACCAAGCCCAAAAAAGGCCGTGCGCGGCGCAGGCGCTATTCGCGCTGAGGCGTCTTCAAAGCTTCCGCCCAGACGGATTTAGCGAGGCCTGCGAAGCGTTTTGAGACATCTGTATCAGACACCGAAACCGGGACACCTTTATCTCCGCTTTCGCGAATAGACATCTCCAATGGAGCCGCGCCCAAATATTCAATGTTCAATTTGGCTGCGTCGCGCATTGCGCCGCCCTCGCCGAAAATGTGATGCGCAGACCCGCAGTCCGGACAAGTGAACACCGCCATATTTTCAATCAAACCCAAAACAGGAATGTCGACTTTTTCGAACATGGCCACGCCCTTGCGCGCATCCAAAAGCGCGAGGTCTTGCGGCGTAGATACAATGATAGCCCCGCCGGGTTTTATATCCTGCGCCAAGCCAAGTTGAGCATCCCCTGTGCCGGGCGGCATATCAATCAGCAACACGTCCAGCGTGCCCCAATCTACATCCCACAACATGCGGGCAATTGCGCCCTGCACGAGCGGCCCGCGCCAGACAATGGGACTGTCATCCGGCGTCAGATAAGCAATCGACATAGTTTGGATGCCGTGCGCCTCGATCGGAATAATGATTTTCCGAGAGCCCGCTTGAATGGCCCGCGCTTGCTGTCCTCTCGTCCCAAACATCATGGGCAGGCTGGGGCCATGAATATCGGCGTCCAGCAGGCCGACACTCAGGCCCGTCTTTTTCAAGGCCACTGCCAGATTAGCCGCCATGGTCGATTTCCCGACCCCGCCTTTGGCGGAGGAAATCGCGAGAATGCGCTTTACCTCGCCGTCGCCCTGAACGCCGTCGGGGCGTCGGGCTTGATGGGGGTTTGCGCGCGGACGACCGCCGATTTGCGGCCCGGGTTTATGGGCGGATAAAATCACCTGCGCCTTGGCCACACCGTCCAAAGTTTCCAAAGCGTCTTGCGCGGCAGTTCGAACAGCAAAGAATGCGTCAGCTTGCGCCGGCGGGATTTGTAGGACGGCTTGAACCGTGCCTTCATTAAACTCAAGTGAGGCTAATCGTCCGGCAGATATAATATCTCCATCCTTCAGAGGGTCTTTAATCGCAGATAAAACTCTAAGCGCAAGGTCTTCGGAATAAGCCATTATCGCGGGGCGCGCGGAGAGCTAGAAGACCGAGGGGCGCCGCAGGCTAAAGACATTTGTCCGCCCTTTGAAAGGCGAATTGGCATTTGTTCCTTGCCTTTAAAGGCAATGAGAAGATCGCCATTGGGTAACACTGAGAAACCCTTGGTCATGTTTGGCAAAACCGCGACATGCGTTCTGCGCGGCAAGCGGCCCGTGAGATCCAGCGTATAAGCCGAAATGTCTGCAGCGCTTCCGCCAGCGCTATCCATAACCCAGAACTGCTTGGTTGTTTGGCCAAGCTTTAACGGACGGCCCGGAAGAATAGCGAGAGGCCCTGCGAAATTTCCAACCGTTTCAAAGTCGCCTGATTTATTGTCATAATGCAATATGGACCCACCGGAGGGGACGGATCGTGAACCCGGTTTCTTCAAATCATATCCGGCCAACCATCCAGTAGAAGTTGGATGCGCCGTTGTGAGGTTAGACCGAGACAAGGATACGCGGGCTCTGTCATCGGCAACCATCCATCCATCATCGAAAAACGGCATTTGCGCGCGCATATCATCGAGATCAAATACGCGGATTGGGCATGTCTGATTTGGCGCTTTGGATGGCTTTAACTTCAGTTTTTGACGTGCCGCCACAGCAATCGCCTTTACGGGATGGTCGATTTTTGCGCGAATTAATTGCTCATGAGCGGGCTTATTTGCGCGCATAATTCCTGCGGAGAATGTCCGTATATCGTCAGATTGAATGAGATCAGTAATCACCTTATCATAAGATCTACGGCGCGCATAATAATAGGCAATCCGGTCACGGTTTATCCACTTCTCAGTCCGGGCAACGAACCAGATAAACTCCAAAGCCGTGTCAGCGCCTGCTGCTGTCAAATATGGAAAATATTGATCTTGGACAATATGCGGCTGACCTTTGACCAAGAAGGAAAGCGCGTCTGCGCGAGCCGGAGTCAGCTCCGGAAATGGGCCCCCGGCAATCGCTATCAGCCCATGCATTCCACTCGCTCTAGCAGAAGTGGATAGCTTTTGATCGCCTGACATGTCTTGCGCGAATTTCAGATAAAATCCGTCAGCGCGAGATTTATGACGCGCCGCTAACATATGTCCAACAGCCCTGGATTGAGCCGATGTCTCAAAATTCTCCATCTCCGCCAAAAGTGTTTTAAACGCTTGAGCCGGGTTATTACGATAGAGCGCGCTATAGGCTGCGCCGACAATGTCGCTGTCCCCGCTCCGTAAGAGCGCTGCGAATTGCTTTTCGTGACCTTTCGGGCTTAACAGCGCCAAGTAGGGCGCGGCCGATGGGTTGGGGTCCATGAGCAAGGCTGACAATACCGGCTCTCGCAGCGATTGAGCGAGAGGCGCGCGCGCAACATTTGGCGGCAATTTGAGGAGCGCGAGACGCACCCGTTCTCGGACGTTCGCATTGGGATGACCCAAGCTTCTGAGCAATAAGTCCCGTGACATCAGGTGACCGTCCAAAAGCAAGGGAAGGTAAGTTTCAGCCTTGTCTTGGCTCCACTTTGCCTGAATGCGCTGACGGTCCTGAGCGGTCAAAGACCCGAGATTAGAAATCAGCCGCGCGATGTCCGCCTGCCCGTCATCACTGTCGAGTAGCGAGAACAGAGCCTTTTTACCCGTGGGGCCAAACCGCCGAAATTCGGCTTCCAAAACGTCATAGTCGAATTCCGACGCATCATGACGCTGCACTATATCAAGACAGGTTTTTAACGACGCACAAACGGATCTCTCTTCAGGGGTCAGGTCACGCGCCTGTGCAGCCGGGATATTTACGCCGACAAGGCAAACAGACAGAGCCGCCGCTTTTATAAAAGTTGAGAGTGACACATCTTTGCCATAAGTGATGTGAGCCAAGGCAACAAGACGCCGAACACTGTTTAGGCAGAGGAATGCGAAACGGCAGGATTAAAGCGCAGGTCCCGATGGGACAAAAATATCAACCTCGCGGGGTGATCAGATGTCGTAACATCAGGACCTGCAACTGCACTCTTCCCAACACGCAAATTTGGCCTGCCTCGCTTTATTAAGAGGCGCGGTTTAGGTTCAACAATCCGCCGAAACAAGATGGTACTGTCTCGTTAGTGGGAATTACGGATTCCAAATCATATTACACGGGAGACGCCAAAATTCTCGATCGAAGCCCTTCGTAAACGTCAGAGCCATGTGAGCTTTCCGGACATAGGGAGTCGTGAAAACCCTGACGGAACGAGCTAAAACCCGTTCAAATTCCAAGATATCTTGAATCCTTATTTCATCCTCCGCTAGGAGTGCGTTACAGCCATATGGAATCCTCCAATCCCCCGCACCCTACGATCGTCGGGTAAAAGACCACATTCAGTGTTAAATCACAGTTACAATCAAGAGGCGTGTATCTTGCGAAATTCTATCAACGTGCCTCCGCCGGAAGATTTCACCAGCTTTAGTCCGTCTGAGCTCTTTAAATTCTACTTTCAGGTCGGTCGGTGGACGGAAGATAGTTTTAGCGACGCACTGCAATCCTACACACGGGGTAAGCTCGTCAGCACCGTCACCATTAGTAAATGGAAAAACAAAAACGTTATTCCGACACGCTATTCCGGCGCTTTTTTGAAGATGATTGAGACCTTAGCTGAGCCGGCCCTGGCGAAGCGTTGGACAACAGCCTTTGAAACGGTTTGGGCCCTGCATTCTGCCGGGCGGACGGCGCGCAAACCTCAATCGGATATGTCGACATTTTCTGACGCAATCTGCGCCCTGCACCGCAAATGGATCGAGAAACTCTATTGTGAAAAGCGGCCCGGAGACCCTTTTTCACCGTCGGAGATTTATGTTCCGCTCCAGATAAGCGATAGCGAAACAAACATCTCAACTCCGCAGAACGTCGAAAGTGTTTTGGACCAACTTACGGATGGCAAAGAAAATCCGGGCATGAGCGATTGGATTTTAATCAGCGGCCGGCCCGGTGCTGGGAAATCGATGACCGCATTGCACATGGCTCACAGCTGGTGTGAAGGCAGTCTGTTTCCAATCTATTTACGGGGCAGCCACCTCTCCGATATAGACATTGATATCATTGACCCGGTTCAACCCCTTGGAGACTCCTTCTCTGCCAAATCATATTTGAAACACTTCCGCGCATCCTCCTTTGATGAGGCGTGTATCATTATCGACGGCTTGGATGAGATAAACCGAGGAACGCTAGGCGTCACTCATGCGCTTAGCCAGTTTATTGCAGAGCTGGAAAATGAACAGAAAGTCTGCGCAGCGCATAGCAAATCCCTGCGAATTATAGCCTTTGGTAGAGAGGTGCATATGCAGGTCTGCGCCAACCAACTTTCGACGGCAGGCTCAAGGCGCTTTGCCTTGTGCGCGCTCGACGGCACGCATCGCGGGCCTATCAATGCTTTAGATTCCGCCCATGGAGAGGATTTGCGCGCCCTGTGGTGGAAGAGATATCTTGCTGCAAACGGTCATATTAGCGACCCCAGCCTGCCCGATTTTCTATCAACGGAATATGATGACTTTGCCGACTTTGGAGCTGACCCCTTACTGGCCTTCTTAATATGCCATTCAGCGCTAGAGAATCATGACAAAAGCCTGCCCGCGACTTTACCCCATGAACGGGTGAACGCGATGACATATGCGTCAAATAAGAATGAAATTTATCGGACGATCATCGAACGCCAAGCCAAAAGCGCTCGGCATTTATTGGATGCAAAACGGTTTACCTCCGTTCTTCAACTTATTGCGCTAACTGTTTGGCAAAACGGAGACGGGCGGAACGTGTCGTTACAGACAGTTTATGACCGCATTGACGCCCCCGAGATTGAAGCGGCATTCCAGGCTCTAGGTTTATTAAACACGCCTATGCAAAGCCCGCCGGATATGTTGGTAACAGCTTTTTATTATCGCCTGTCACATGACAAGCAACAGTCAGAAGCGGGCGTGATTGAGTTCACCCATAAAACTTTTGCCGAATATCTAGTTAGTACACTTTTATTTGACCGGTTCACTGAGGTCGTCTCAGCCTTTGGCGAAGGCGCCAGATTTGAGAGCGCATTGAAAGACTGGATACGGGTGTCAACACAAGGCGTTCACAGCCCAAGCTTAGCGGGTTTTTGTCAAGAAGAAGCCGCCATCCGGTTTGAGTCTCTTTCTCTTGTGGATTGGGACAGGGCTTTGAAGATAATTCGAGATCATTTTTATACTCACGACTCGAAATGCGCCGGCATAGGCCTCATTTCCGAACTTCAACATGCAAACAATCTTCTGCTTTTTATTTGGTCCTGTTTGAACGTTGAGCGGCAAAAACGTACAGACAATTGCTTCATACTTCTCAATGAGGGTCCAAATTTTAACGTGGCTGACTTGAAAAATATCCAAAGCCGGAATGGACTAAATTTGAAATCAGGCTCGCCCATTGAACCCACACTTCGCGACCTCAGCTTCCTCACGCAGACCCTCTCGGCCCTTCATTTGAAAACCGCAGATATGAGCCAGCTAAGTTTCAGCCTTGGCCATGTCCAAAACCTCATCTGTGAAGACAGCAGTTTCGCGATGACCCATTGGAGCCACGTAAAACTCTCGTCGTCAAGTTTTGCACGAACCATTTTTCAGCAAGCCATTTTCCATCACTGGCGAGCCGTCGACACGCGTTTCAGCAACTGCCTTTTTCAGGGCTCACGATTTCAAGGCAGTCGTTTTTCGAACTGTCAAATTGAAGAAACATACTTTTCTCAATGCCATTTTGCAGATGTGGAGTTTATTGCGTCGCAATTTAAAAACGTCGTTTTCGATCGTTGCATATTCTCACAATGCGCTTTCTCCTCTGACAAAACGACCGCCTCACCTCTGACCGCACAGTTCCGTCATTGTACTTTTATGGATATGGAAACGTCTCTTAGAAACATCGCGCCTAAGAATATGATAAACTCTATCTCTGAAGGTGAGGCGGAAATGATGGGGTCTCCGACCGACAGCCATAATATAAAAACGGCTTTAGACGAATTATTATAAGGGACTTACAATGACTTAGCGGTCTAACGTTTGAATAAGCTCAGGATCAGTTCATGGCGTTGCGGCGCCATATTCGGGTAGTTCCAATTAAACCTGGAAACCCTCATGCAAACACTCCCCATAGCGCCGTCTTTATCCCTTCGCGGTCTTATCTTTAAATCCCTCTTTGTCGGGAAGCGGCTTTCGGTCTGCACGCCAATCAAAATTGCATCGATACGAAAATGACGCGCGCGATTGAACCTGATCGCATCCGGCGGTGCGATATCTTGGCTTTTATTAGACTAATTCTAAGGCCCCTCGTGAGACTATTCACGCTGTCTGTCTTCAGTCCGAAGAATACAGAGCAAGCCTCACGTCAATTTTCAGAAATTTATTCTCGCCTCTGGGATTTTGCCGATCACTCTATTTCCCATCAAGGCTTTGACTTACCATGTTCTTTAGGAGAGGGCCCGGTCAACAGGGTCAATAGATTACTCGCCAAACTTTACGGGGGAACATTTGCAAGTCTGTCTTTCGGGGGGTCTTCTGGCGCTTTACTAACCTTGTTGACCGCCGTCATGCCCAAGCTTTCTTCTGACCGAGACCTCATTTTATTTGATGATGCCTGCCATCAAAGCACGATTGGCGGCCTCATTTTTGGTCGATGGAAAGCCATCCGCCTTCCACGAGGCAAGCAGGCTAATCATCAGACAGTTTGCCCTTTGACATTTGAATCGGTCAAAGATGTCATCGAACGCCATGGCTCGGACAGGTTTGCGGCAATCATTCTGGTGCTGCCATCTTATGATGGATTTCGTTCGCCCTCGGAAGATATGAGAATTTACGACTATGCAAAATCCCGCGGTATATTTGTTATTGTTGACGGGGCGTGGGACGCGCTTAGGTTCCGGCGTCCCACATCAAACACCCCTCCACTGTCATCCATCTGTGACGTTTGGATAACCAGTCCGCATAAACGAGGCCTCACACCCTCCAGCTTAGGCTGTATTCTCACCGACAATGAAAAAATCGCCCGACTTTGGGATGAGGCTTTGGACTTGGGCTTTCGATCTTCCAGCGTTTCTTTTGTAAACGTTATGATCGCGGAGCATCGATTGGAACAAATCGTTTCCGGGGAGTGGGACATGGTTTTCGATCAAGCTGAGCGTGCGGCAATATCAATATCTAACCGAATTCATGAAGTTCACACGGACCTTAACATTGTGTGGCCGGCTGACGTTCAAGCTGAAATGGATGACCCCGCCCATGTCCTAATTAGCACATATGAAATTGAAGGATTAAATGCACGCCGATGGGCCGCCATTCTTTCAGATGAGTTTGGATTAGATGTCGAGAAAGCTACCTCATCTACCCTGCTTTTGCTGTGTGGCTCGCCCGCTCACCTGGCGCAGATAGACGAGATTATTTTCTGTTTAAGAGAGGCGCTGAAAATGACCCTCGCGCAAAACCAAGGTGAATGAGATGGTTGATTCGACAAAAGATATCATTCGGCCTTGGGATGCCTTTGCAGCCCCGACAGAGCGACTTCCATTAAGCGAAGCGTCGGGCCGAATCGCCGCGTCCACAATCCGGCAATATCCGCCCGGCATTCCGGAAATTATTCCCGGAATGCAGTATTCATTAGAGACGATAAAGTCTTTAGAATTGGCGCACGCGGAAGGTGGCGAGATTATTGGCATAGATATGGAATCTAATAAGACGGTTGAGGTCCTCAAGACCGGCCCTGCGAGGCAAAATAATATAAACATTCAAACCTATGACGCTCAGTCTCTCTCCCAAGAGGCCGCAACTGAGATGGCGGATTATTTCAGGGCAAGTTTTTGCGCGGCCCCCTATTTTCACTTCGCGTTTCACGAAAGCGATCCGCTGCAATCCTTACCCCATACGCTCGACTTCGACGCCTACACCGTCAGCGTGGCGCTCTCCGACCCGGTAAAGCGTAAGACTTGCCAAGAGACCTTGCGCGGGGCGGCATTCCAACGCGCCTTAAAATCCGCGCCCCCGGCGAGTTTGGACTCTATAATTCTGCCGGAAGGATTTCACCTTTGGACGGATAGGGCGCGATGCCGCGTGCTTATCCAAGACAGGCTAACTGACCCCGGATATGTGACTCTCGTCAGGCATAAGGAGAGCCAAAAGTTACTCGGCTTACTTCATGCCAGAATGGGAACTATTGAGAGGTTGTTTTACAGCGAGGAATGGTCTGATCCGCTTATCTTCAGCGAATATAAAAATAATAATTCACGAGACGACCCTGTGCGCTTCTTTCAAAAAATGGACTTTCATTTTGGGTTGAAGCCTAGCGACATGATGATGACGATTTCCGCTCAGGTTTTGGATCCAGACATTCAAGGCGGGCAAATATTTTACGATATGATGAGATCGATGGCCCTGAAAATTAAGGGACCTATATACTTAACTAGCCGAAATAAAGGCGCTTATTGGCTAGAAGGTGGTGTTGACTAAATCCTAATAATCACCAGCTTACAGTTTCTCGCAGCGAGTCAACACTATTTGAAGGAGCTGGACATGCACAATGTAAATGACGTTTGCGACTATGTTATAACGCGGCTTCGCACTGGCGGCGTATTTATAAACTTACTTAAGCTTCACAAATTGCTATACTACGTTCAGGCGTGGAGTCTCGCTTATGATGAGCGGCGTATGTTTGATGAGGAGTTTCAAGCATGGGTTCATGGGCCTGTTAGTCGTAAGGTTTTCGATAGGTTTAAAGAAGGTAAGTCTCTTTACTCTCAAATCACTGAAGCCGACGTTAGGCCCGAATTTAGTTTGGGCGTTATAGGCGATGAGGTTTCTAGAAAAATAGAATCAGTGTTGGACCTTTACGGAGGCTTTACTGGTGACCAGCTCGAGCAATTGACCCATGAGGAGCTACCGTGGATTGAAGCGCGAGGTGACTTGTCACCTACTGCGCGAAGCGAAACTGTAATTTCAGACGACACTATGGGCCGATATTATCGCGCTCGCATAGTATAGGTGGCCTTTTCTCCAAGGCTTTCTGGGGCACCAAGCAGTACCAATAGGCCAGTATCAAGAAACCCTACAGAGAATTGCTTCACATTCTCGCTAAGGGATTGGAAGCAGCTTGATGGATTTGGAGTAGGCCAGCAAAACTCTTCGTGGTTCGTCGCTGTGCTAAATAGATTAAGCGAAATGTGCAAGATGCCTGTTGAGCGATTTCACCGAGAAGCATCTATCCAGGGGCAGTTTCATTATCATTCAATCAAATGGGACCACGCACCACTTAATCGTGAAGATTTTGATTGGGTTGACCCGAACATTATCGACAATGAAGACGAATTTACCTTTTTTCAATTTTCAGTATCTCAATCACTAGGTAGAGTTGTTGGGTATTTCGAGGGAACGACATTCTTTGTTTTGCTATTTGACCCCCAACACAATATTTATTTGACGAAATACTCCAACTTTAAGGTCACTAATACTACGGTGGGCAAGTGTGACTTTAGCGCTCTATTGGAGACCACTCAGCGTCTAGTTTCGTATGCATCGGATGGTGGCGTTTCGATTCCTTCGCACATGTGGAGCGGCACATCGTCAATTTTGACCAACAGTTACGCAAACTTGATTGTGGCAAGGGTTGGTGACGAGACTATCCGTCTCATCGACGGATTAGTAAGTGAAGGCCTCTGCGCTGGATCATCGGAGTTCGTTGTGGAGGCGGTGCAATCATATGCAAAAGACTTGAAAACCTTGTCTTGATTGCGCGGATTCCCAAGGTGCTTTGAAATATAGCAATGCCGTGCGACTCTGTAGAAACGGAGAGCATTATGGACACGACCTACAATCTAAACGGCGCATTTAAGCCCACTAAAAAGCGGTTTGCCGACATAGACGGCCCTGACTTTTATCCTACGCCCGTTTGGGCCACTCGCGCACTTCTTGAGTATGAGTCCTTTGAGGGTAACATATGGGAATGCGCCTGTGGAGACGGCGCTATGGCGCAAGTTTTAGCAAACGCAGGTAATGAGGTAATTGGGACTGACCTCTATGACAGAGGATATGGCGAGTCCGGTGTGGACTTCCTCAAGTCAGACCGTCGTGCTTCAAACATAGTCACAAACCCGCCATATAATTCGGCGAAGAATTTTGTTCAGCGTGGCATTGAAAGAGCCGACAAGAAAATGGCTTTGCTTTTGCGGCTAGCTTTTCTTGAGGGTTCGGACAGGGCGAAAACAATTTTCACGGACTGCCCCCCATCACGGGTTTGGGTATTCAGCGAGAGAATCACTTTCTATCCAAATAACGTTGAGCGCAAAGGCTCTGGCACTACAGCTTATGCATGGTTCGTTTGGGATAAGGATGCGCCAGTCGGTACCCGACTCAATTGGATTGAGCCGGGATTAAAGAAACGGTTTGGCTAGCCGTATATATCGTTAAGCAGCTTACGGCCCTTCACGGTGATCTGTAGGCCTTTGCGGGTCTTGTCGTATTCAGCGAACCCCTTGGCGATAAAGTTAGTCTTTGTGTCGCGATGTGAGACCATATTGCGGACGATCTGAGAGAACTTTGTGTCAGAACGACCATCAAGAATTTTTGCGTCTTCGCCTGATATGTTGAAAATGGTTTCAAGCTGTTCGATTACATCGGTCGTTGTAGCGAACCCGCCAGCCGATGCGTCTAAGTATCGGAGGGTTGGTATATACAGGTCTGACTCGTGAAATCGGACTAGGGTTTTTAACATTGCGGGGCCTTTCGAGGGTGAAACAATTGCTTTTGCGAGGTCGTCAAAATTCGCATTTAAGGGTTCAATAATTTGCTTAGGCACTGATTAGCTCCGCGTATGTCAGACGCTTGTTAGCGGCCTTTGAGATTGTTGTATCGATAAATTCCATAGTCGTGAAATTGCGTGTGTTGTGACGATAGGCGAACTCGGTGACGTAGCGGTGCAAATGCTTTGTGCTCATGTAGTGATAGATGCCGTAATGTCCGCGCTTCAACAAAGCCCAAAAGCTTTCGATACTGTTTGTGTGAACATCACCGCGAACATATTCGCCACCAGAATGATTTACTGTCTCGTGCTTATAGTTTTTCAGTCCAGTGTAACCTGTAAATCCATCTGTATAGACCTTCGCGCCAGCTTGAACGTTAGCGCTGATAAAGCCCTGTAGAGTCTTTGCCTTAGTGCTTTCAATCGGGGTAGCCACAACGCTTCCTGTGCGGCTCATAGCGCCAATTACAGGGGTTTTGCCGACAGCGCCGCGCCCAGCTTTTAGTTTCTTATTGTTGTGCTTGTTCTTTTCTTTGCCGCCGATGAATGTCTCATCAACTTCTACTGTTGAATTGCTATCGTTGTCCATGTTTCCGTCATTGCCCATCCAAGTTTCGCGGATGCGTTGCGCCAAAAACCAAGCTGTCTTTTGAGTGACGCCTAATTCTTTGGCCATTTGAACGGATGAGATGCCTTTGCGGGATGTCGTCATCATATACATTGCCATGAGCCACTTTTGCAAGGGCAGACGGCTTTCAGCTAGGACTGTGCCAGTGCGGACACTGAAATGCTTGCGGCAAGATTTACAGCGATAAGGCATTGGCTTGTGATTTTTGCACTCGGTAACTTCGGTGCTACCGCAATGACCGCATGTTGCGGTTTCGCCCCAACGCTTGTTTTCAAAGTAAACCCGCGCGGCCTCTTCGTTAGGGAACTTCTCGAAGAACTTAAATAGTGATAGGTGTTGATCTGTCATAACACCTTAAAACATAACTAGCCAAGCAAGTCAACCGATATTTGGCTAGTTAAGTATATAGGTCCCAAAATTAAGCCTGAACATGCTGCCCTGCCCTTGGCGTCTGAAATTCCGCCGCACGGTACGGCGCATACGTTAAACACAACACTTAATCATCGTTTGGTTTTTGGGGTTTTAAAGAATGAACACCCTTTGGTTTTTTGTTCGCAGATGTCCCAAGCGCTTTTTCTTATAACGAGCGACAAAGCGCATTGGAATCACGCTTTGCGAAAAGCCGTGCGGGACAAACGCGAATATCGAACTCAATATTATATTTCCCAATCGACAGATCATCAGGCCGTTGCCGTGAAGCAAAATGGAGAGTTGGGGCTCGGCGTTTTTGCGGCTAAGGATATTCCGGCAGGCACTCGGATTGCGGTATTTACAGGCGAGCGATATCAATCGGACACAGCGCTTGGACTGCCGGACATTATGCGTGACCATGCGATCCAAATTGGTCCGAAAGAATTTGTTTTCGGCTATAAAGGCCTGGCGCATCGTCTGTGTCATTCCTGCGATCCGAATTGCGGCATTCGTCATCTGACAGAAATTTTTGCAGCGCGAGACGTTAAGTCAGGCGAAGAATTGACATGGGACTATAGATGTTCCGAGAACTCAAATTGGGTCATGGAAACTTGCCTGTGCGGCGCAGACAGATGCACCGGAGCCGTCGCAAACTTTGACAGTCTATCACCGGATATGAAATCTGAATATCTATCCAAATCGATGGTATCTGATTGGATTGCATCCGGTCAAAAATTGACACAAAATTAAGATGATATTTCGACCAACTCTGCCGTGTGATCTCCAAATAGACTCAAAAAGCTATAATGTTGGTCAAGCAACCGCGTCGGCGTGTTCCGGTTGGGGTCCGTTTTTAAGCCTAATTTTATAATGGTTTTGTCGCGGATCGTGGCCAAATCTTCTTTTAGCGTGCTGGCTGTGATGCCTAAATCCGAGGCTTGTTGATCAAAACTTTGCAAGGGAGAATTTATATATTTCCGTAAGTTCAACAAACGGCTTTCCGTTAGGCCCGACAGTAGAAGGAACATTTTCTTCAAACGCAACTCATCAAATACTCCGGATCGATATAACCAGGCCAGAGCGAAAGGAAATGACGCCAACTCAATCTTAATGTGATCAAATGACACCCAGTCTACATTATTTTCATCCCCCAAATAATCGAAGGATAAAAATGTGCTTTCATGGCCGGGGTTTAAAAAGCCAACCGACATGGCCTGATGAATCCCAAATTTCAGGCAGTGATTGACGAAGAATGGATATTCCACAAGCCGCTCTGCTCGCACAATATGCGTGTAATTTAAGGCCCGGCCGGGGTTCGCATACACCAGAGGCGATAATGTATCCAAATGTGCATTTTCCAAATAGCTCTTCAAACAGTCATCCGGCAAATTCCAAAGAACAGTCGCAATGTCTATAATATCTCCATTTTCCGATAATTTAGTCTGACTTATTGTGCAGAATTCATAGGTAAAACCCGGAAAAATATCCTCAATGACGCGGTTTTGAAAGGCTGAGAAAGCAACATTGCCAGCTTGTGTCACAGGCGTGACTTTTGCCTCTTGGAAGATTTCCTCCAAGGATTCAGGCGCGAGCAATTTTTTAATTGCGCGCTTGTGTTGAAGGGTGGCCCTGCTCATCAATGTACCTATATTTGGGTGATAAATCACAGTTTATCCCGGATTATCGATACGCACCCACATACAAATTCGGACGCGACCCTTCGCATAAAAAGGTTAGTATAGGAAGCAGATTTAACTGAAAGGTTCGCGGGTCTGGTGGGCGATACTGGGATTGAACCAGTGACCCCTACAATGTCAATGCGAGGCTAAGCCGAACAGCCAGTTACAGTCACAGCTAGAGTTTCTTGGCTATGCCTTTGAAGCTTATGCAGTTTTCAAAACTGGCACAATTCAGCTTAAATCGCGCATCAGGCAAAATTATCGCCATTTTGCACTTACATTGCACTTAAGAAAGCAATGTAGCCATGAAAGCTTCCATCACTCAGGCCCTAATTGACAAAGCCCAGCCAAAATCCAAACCCTATGAGATAAGAGACAATAAGCTGGTAGGTTTCCTTGTAAGAGTTCAGCCGACAGGAAAAATGACTTACTATTGTGAGTATCGTCGCGGTGGTCGCGTTAAAATCGGGCCTGAGAGCGCGTATAATGTTAAATCTGCGCGAAAAATTGCCAAACAAATTCTTGCGGATTTTTATCAAGGCGGTGAACCTGCCATCACGGCAAAAAAAGCGAAAGAGATCGCAACGTTCAAAGATTTCTTAGAGGAACACTATTTTTCTTGGGTCGAGGCAAACCATAATGCAGCTAAAGCAACAAAACGCTGTTTATTGGTTGATTGCGCTCCATTCCTTAACAAGAGGCTCGATGAAATTAAGCCCCAGAGCGTTGAGAAATGGCGCACATTGCGAGTGACGTCTGGTTTGTCTGCTCACACCGCAAACCGAAGTTATGCAACTCTCAGGGCATCTCTAACCAAAGCAGAAGAATGGGGGTTTTTGTCAGAACATCCACTGAGGAAAATGAAGCCCATCAAAACGAACTCAAATTTAAAAATTCGTATACGTGCTCCCCACCTACTTGAGTGAAGACTTGGTTCGCAACTAATAAAAATGCAATCCAGAGTATATATTTGTTCATTCTATAATTTTAAACTAGGAGTGTGAGAAATTCTGTCAAAATATAATTTCATTCTCAAGTGTACACGGTTTTAAGACTCTTCTCGTTTCCAAGTTGTGATACAGGAGCCAAGATCGCAATCCATCTTTTTAAATAATTTACCATCTTCATCATAGAGCTCAAGCTTTCCGTCTTCCCTATTTCCGTCTATATTTTGTTCGGTAGTCTTGTAGGTTCCCTTAGCTTTTAAGTTTCCGTTTTTGTGGTATTCCACGAAAGGACCATTTTCTTCATTTCCTTTAAATTGTACGACCTCTTTGAGTTGCTTATTGTCATGATAAAACTTCCACTCTCCATTCATCATTCCACCTACATATTGCCCTTCTGATTCTAGGATGTTACCATTAAAGTAGCTTTTGTACGGGCCATCATATTGAGCGTTTTTATATGATTCCATGATCAAGGTATCACCGTTTTCATAAAAGAGGATGCGATTACCTTCCAACTTATTATTTTTATACTCAGATTGTTGTTCTACCTTTCCATTTGGGAAGTACTTATAGTGTATTCCTTCTATGAAACCCGTTTCTTTGTCTATATTATAAGACTCTGTAAGAATACCACTTT